>ENA-ORSG01000858-ORSG01000858.1-human-gut-metagenome-genome-assembly--contig:-NODE-858-length-23538-cov-10.292169_pt1 | contig 23538 bp, 24 predicted proteins | sample MGYA00242189_ERZ509156 | MGnify/ENA primary metagenome ERZ509156 (study PRJEB26280, sample SAMEA2338666) | human gut metagenome | biome: human gut; feature: human-associated habitat; material: faeces...
CAAATGGACAAACCCGCCGCTCTTTTCTTTATTATTCATTTTCAGAATCTCTCATGCGATTGATTGCAACAGCAATCAGTAGTGGATATGCGTCTGCTGGTTTAGACGGGGAATAGCCTGTGTTGTCGCGGATAGCATTTAATCGATATTTTATCGTATTGATGTGGCAGCAAAGTGCTTTTGCGGTATTTGCCATGTTGCTCTCATAGTCTAGCAAATATGCGGTCAAGGTTGTCAGCAACTCAGGCGTTGTTTCAATGTCTTCTATGATTTTTAGATAGCGAATCTGAGTTTCCCTGCAAGCAGTTTCCTTTGCGCATATTTGGGCAAAGGCCACATCCGATGGACGAAAGACGCGCTTTTGCGGGTAGATGCTTCTGGCAAAAGAAGCGTACTGCATGACATCAAAGTATGCGTTATGGGCATCATTGGTCGTATTGAGGCAATCACAGCAAACCACTACGTAGTTACTATAAGAATCCGCCGACTCGTTAATGAAATCTTGCACGATAGAATCTCGTTCACCTGCCGTTTGGGGAGCGTGGGCAAAAATCACCATATTGGATTCATAGAAACCGACCAAAACCGTTTTGTATATTCCGGAAAAGTACTCTGTGCATTTCCTCAGCAATTTCAAATCCGGCTCTGAAGAATCAACAGAAGCAAACACCCACATTTGATTCAGCTCCGCAACATTAATTTGGAACAAGTCTGCTAATCGCCTCATTTTCAAGGGGTCATCGTCAATGATGGCTCGAACCAGCTCTGATGTTACAAGTTTTCCCAGATCCTTATTCCAAATATGGCTATATAGCTGGACAAATTCACTCGCCTGCCACAGATCTTCTCTTGATAGTAATTCATTGTACTTAAAAGTATATAAATCGAAACCTTCTTTGCCCTCCAAAAGTGTTGGGCAGTGTTGCAAATAATTTGCACCATCATCATAAGAGATCTTGACCGCTTGTTCACCCTGCATTTTTTGCAGTTGTTTTTTTAGTTCCTTGCTTAATAGCTCCGATAGCGATTGCGGCCAGCACGCGATATTGCTGATTGATTTTTTGTAATCTGTTAGAATAATTGATGCCTGCAAGTGGTTGCTGAGCATACGAAGTAATGTGCCTGTGTTGCGCTGCTCTGCAGGAAGATTAGAAAACCGGCGAATAAGTGTACTTACATAATTTGAACCTGCCTGTTGATCCTTGAAAATCGCGTGATATATGTCACCAATCACGTCACTATATTTATGAGTCCTTATATCCCCGGGCATGGTAATCAATACTAAATCAAGTTCATTGCAGCAGGCAATAACCCGATCATCCACGCTTGGAAGGATCAACCCGATGTAAAAAAGGATAAACCCAACGCTCCCTATCGCGTGATATCTACGGATGTTTTCGCACTGCGCATCAACATCGTCTGCTATCGTGGCAAATGAAGAAATAATCAACGCGTTCTCTTGAAATTCGGTTTGAGAGAATAATTCGTCCAGCGTACTGGTGATCTGTCCATACTCCAGCACGGTAACTGATTCAACTGGGTTTGATATTCCGGCATGACCTGCGAGAATAGTTGCGCCATACATGGATGGCAGTTTCATGACATCCGCGACCGTGATCATTCGCATCACCTCCCTAAATATTTTTGTGCAATAGTACCGAAACAAACTCCCTCAGTAATCAAAAGTATATCACAGGTTTCGTCTCAAAGTACAGCGAAAAAACAAAAGCGTATGGAAATCTTCTATATATTCCTGTATCCAAAGGCAAAGCGGCCCCGATTTGGTGCTGCTCTGTTATATGTTAAATCAGCCGAGAGTACTGCTCGATTGCACTTCAGCCCCACGAAGAAGAAAAGCACGGCAACCGGAAAAGGCATATCCTATTGACAAACTCAATCTGCTCGGTTATAATATACCAGCAGTATATACTACCGGTATATCGGGAGGCATCAATGGAACGTACAGAGACTCAAAGGAAGATCCTCGAAGTTGGGAAAAAAGAATTCCTGGAAAAAGGCTTCAAGGACGCATCTCTGAATAAAATCGTCGCAGAGGCGGGCTTCACGAAAGGCGCCTTTTACGGCTATTACCCGGATAAGGCCGCGCTTTTTGAAGATCTTGTGGGCGAGGCAGCAAAGGGACTGCTGGAGCAGTTCAAAGCCGCACAGACCGCCCATTTCGATCTTGTCTCCAAGGAAAAGACGAAGGACAGCCTGAAGCTGTCCACTGAGTATTTGCGCGTCTTTGTGGAATATATGTACGCCCATTTTGATGCCTTCAAGCTGATCCTCTGCCGGGCGGAAGGTACGCGCTATGCAAATTTTTTGGAGGAGCTTGTGGAACTGGAGGTAGAGTGCTCAGAGGAATACTACGCACTTCTCCGCAAAAGAGGAAAGCTCTCCGGGAAAATGACAAAGCAGCTTCACCACATGATTACCAGCGCCTATTTTACTGCGGTATGTGAGACAATTGCCCATGATATGCCCAAAGAAGAAGCTATGCGGTATATTGAGGAGCTTGCAAAGTTCTTCAACTCTGGCTGGGAAGGCTTGCTCCGGCTGGAATAATACACAATCATGCAATCACTTTAATTTTTTGCACGTGAGTTAGTGTACTCTAACTGAATAATATAAAATTGGAGGTCATTTATTATGCTTAAAACAGATGCGAAGAAGCTGGAAACAAGGGACTTTATATCGGTGGGCATCTTTTCGCTCATCTATGCTGTGGTGGCGTTTGTGATTGGCGGTGTTGCGCAGATGACGCCGGTCACTTTCCCGTTTATGCCAATGATCGTGGCGCTCTTTACGGGGACAGTTTTCATGCTCTATGTGGCAAAAATACCGAAGAAGGGAGCTCTCTCCATTCTCGGTGTAATCGCGGCGATTTTGCTGTTTGTTACGGGAATGTTCTGGATGATGTCCGTATTCTTCCTGGTTTTCGGCGTGATCGCGGATTTTATCTGTGCTTCCGCTGATTTCAGATCCTTTAAGAAAAACCTGCTTGCCTACTGCGTCATGGCGCTTGCGCCGATGGGGGCATATATTCCGATGCTTGTCATGCCCGCGCAGTTTGATGCTTTTATGAAGAATAAAGGCGACTTCGCCTCCTTTGAAGGAGTGATTCATTCGATTGGGGCTACCTGGTGGGCGATCCCCGCAATGATTATCGGGACACTTGTCTGCGCGCTCATCGGCGGACTGATTGGAAAGAAGCTTATGAAAAAACACTTTGAAAAAGCAGGAGTCGTATAAATGAGACTCGACCCACGGACGAAGCTTCTGATTCTCGCGGTCACAAGCGTTTCCGTTTTTATGAATAAAAGCATCGCGGTGGAGTGTGTGCTTGCGGGGATTCCGCTTGTACTTCTGAGCGTTTCCGGCAATCTGAAAAGGATGCTGAAATACGCAGCATTTTTTCTCGCGCTTCTGCTGATCCAGCTTTTTATCGTACCAAGGCTGCCTGTGACTTTCGGTGGAATCGTCTATATGTTTGCTGTGTATATCCGCAAGCTTCTTCCCTGTTTTATGCTGGGCAGCTTTCTGATTGCAACGACAAGCGTAAGTAAATTTCTTGCAGCTATCACAAAGCTCCGATTGTCGAAAGGACTCACGATTGCTCTTGCCATTACGCTCCGTTATTTCCCGACCATGAGAGAAGAGTGGGCCTCCATACGGGATGCCATGGCGCTGCGAGGGATATCAGCGTCCGCGGCTGGGCTGATTAGCCATCCTATACAGACGATGGAGTATGTCTATGTTCCCCTGCTTGTTTCTGCTTCCAGAATTTCGGACGAGATTACGCAGGCAGCGATTACAAGAGGCATTGAGCACACAGGTGAAAGAAGCTGTATAGAGGAAATCGCGTTTTCGTTTGCTGATTTGCTGGTGGTAATTGCATACGCGGCGGTCGTTGCCGGCATGGTATACGCGGGCATGAAAGGGGTGTTTTGATTATGATATCGTTCCAAAATGTCTCCTTTACATACGCTGAAAGCGGGAACGGCGGAGTCCTTGATTTGAACCTTATTGTTCGGTCCGGCGAATGCGTGCTGCTTTGCGGACCATCCGGATGTGGAAAAACAACGGTTACACGGCTCGCAAACGGACTGATTCCCCATTTCTTCCAAGGCAATCTTTCGGGGCAGGTGAGCGTAAACGGTATGGATACACGGGAGACAGAGATTGCTGCGCTATCGGATGCGGTAGGGACGGTTTTTCAGAATCCTCGAACGCAGTTTTTCAATACGGATACGGACAGCGAGATCGTGTTTGGGCTTGAAAATCGGGGCATTCCGCGAGAGGCTCTGCGCTCCCGATTAGATGAACTTACGGAGGAGCTGCATCTTAGCGAGCTCCGGGGTCGAAATATCTTTGAACTGTCCGGCGGCGAGAAGCAGAAGATCGCGTTTTCCAGCGTGTATGCTTCGGCTCCCGATGTCCTTGTGTTTGACGAGCCATCATCGAATCTCGACATGAAGGCCATCGGAGAATTGGCTGATTTGATCCAACGGGCGAAAATATCAGGAAAGACCATTCTGATCGCAGAGCACCGCATCTGGTATCTGATGGACATTGTGGATCGCGTCGTTTATATGCAGGATGGCCGGATTGCATCGGACATGGAGGCTTCAGCGTTCAAGGCGCTGCCTGAAGCAGATATTCGCAGAATGGGACTGCGTGTCAGAGATCTGTCGGTATCCGAATCGGGCGGTGTGAAAACAATCGCTGCCGATGGATTGCTTTCCGCTCAGAAAATCAGCGTCCGTCTCGGCGGCCGGAATGTATTGAATGATATCTCTTTTCAGGCAGGCCGCGGAGAAATCATCGCCATTGCGGGCGTCAACGGCGCCGGGAAATCGACCCTCGCCAGAATGCTCTGCGGATTGCAAAAGAACAGCGCCGGCACTGTTTTGTGGGCTGGAAAACCGATGAGCCGGCGGTTGAGACGGAAAAAGGCATACATGGTCATGCAGGATGTGGGGCACCAGCTCTTTACCGACAGCGTGGCGGCGGAATGCGCGCTTGGCATAAAAGCTCCGAACAAAGACGAGATCGACCGCACATTAGAAAAGGTGGATCTGCTGGCGTATAAGGAACGGCATCCCTTGTCTCTTTCCGGCGGGCAGATGCAGCGCCTTGCGGTTGTGGTGAGCGATATCTGTGGAAAGGAGCTACTGGTGTTCGATGAACCTACCAGCGGACTGGATCTGAAAAGCATGGAAGAGGTCGGCACCTTGACACGAAGCCTTGCGACGCAAGGCAAGGTGCTTTTGATCATCACACATGATATTGAGTTTATGATGCGGATTTGCACAAGAATACTGTTCATCCGGGACGGAGAAATCGTGAAGGACCTTTCCGGCGGGCAGAAAGAAAAGATTGTAAGACTTTTGCGAGGTGAGGAATGATGGCGGGAAAAGAAAACTCGGCGATGACGATTCTGATGGATTTTGCGAAGCCGTGCAAAGGGAAACTGATCGGCTCCGTCATACTTGCGGTTTTGGGGGCGCTTTGCGGCATGATCCCCTACATTGCGGTGTCCCGCGGGATCATTATGATCTGCCACGAAGACTATGCTTTCAGCAAGTTGGCGTTTCTGGCATTGATTTCTTTTGCGGGCTATCTCGGGCAGGTGTGGTTCGGTACTTTTTCTACAATGAAAAGCCATGAGTCTGCCTTTATCATTCTGCGGAATATCCGTATGGCGATAACAGAGAAGCTCTCCCGTGTCCCCATGGGAACGATCCTTGATACGCCGTCCGGGAAATTCAAAACGATCATCGTGGACACCGTGGAAAAGCTGGAGCTTCCGCTGGCGCATATGGTACCGGAGCTCACTGCCAACATCCTGATCCCAGTTCTAATGCTCGTTTACCTCTTTAGCCTTGATTGGAGACTCGCGCTGATCTCTCTTGTGACGATTCCGGTGGGCGCCTTCTGCTATATGGGAATGATGAAGGATTACGAGAAGAGATATGCCAGAGTACTTGCCGCCGGGAAAAACATGGATGCCGCAACGGTGGAATACATCGGCGGCATCGAAGTGGTGAAGACGTTCAATCAGGGTGAACGCTCATATAAAAAATACGCCGACGCCGTGGCGGAAAACGAGACCGCCAAAGTGACCTGGTTCAAGCAGACCAACGGCTACTATGTGATGGGGCTCTCCATCCTGACGGCAACGCTTGTGGGCGTGCTGCCCTTGGGGAGCTGGCTCTTTATAAACGGAAGGGTCGAAGCGGGTACGCTGATTACCTGCATCATTCTCGCCCTTGGACTCGTAAAACCACTGATTCAGGCATTGCAGTACACCGACAGCCTGGCCATGGTGGATTCCACCGTAAAAGAGGTAGGGAATCTCCTGGATGAGCCGGAGCTTGTGCGGCCGACCGAGAGAGCTGTCCTTGCGGACGCCGACGTATCCTTTGATCATGTTACCTTCCGATACAAAGAGACGGAGGTTTTGCATGGAATTTCCTTTGACTGCGCAAAAAACGGTATGACAGCCATTGTGGGTCCCTCCGGCTCCGGTAAATCTACCATCGCGCGGCTCATCGCCTCCTTCTGGGAGGCGGAGAGCGGCGACGTCCGTATTGGCGGCGTGGACGTGCGGAACATTCCTCTTCCTCAGATAATGGAGCTTGTCTCATATGTATCACAGGATAACTTTCTGTTCCATCTGTCTATCCGGGAAAATATTCGTATCGGAAAACCGGAGGCCACAGACGCAGAGATCGAAGCAGCGGCAAAAAAAGCGAGCTGTCACGATTTCATCGCCGCTCTGCCGGAGGGCTATGATACGCTGGCGGGCGATGCGGGAAGCCACCTCTCCGGCGGAGAAAGGCAACGAATCGCCATTGCAAGGGCAATCCTAAAGAACAGCCCGATCGTGGTGCTGGATGAGGCCACAGCATTTACCGATCCTGAAAATGAGGCCGTTATTCAAGCATCCATTGCAGGGCTTGTAGCAGGAAAAACTTTAATTGTCATTGCACACCGGCTGTCTACCATTACAAAAGCAGACAAGATCCTTGTCATGGATAAAGGAAATGTCGCTGCGGAAGGAACTCATGAGGAGCTTCTTGAAACAAGCAATCTATACAAGGAATTGTGGAAAGCCCATATGCAGGGCAAAGATACCGCAGAGGAGGTGGCGTGATGATAGGGTTATTTCAAAGGCTTTTGTTGTTCTCGGGCTTACAGAAGAAGCGTCTTATCCGCTCTTTCCTTGCTTACCTTGTCAGCTCATTCTTTGAGATGATCCCAATCATGGCCATTCTAACGGTGCTCACAGGAATCCTGAAGCAGCTTTCCGGCGATGTTATGCCTGAAAGCACAATCTGGATTTCGCTCGGCATCATGATTGTTTCCATTGTAGGGCGAATTGTATTTGTCAATTTTTCTGCCAATGCCAGAACTCTTGGCAGCTTCGCGTTCGGGTCGGAAAAGCGCATGGAGATCGGCGAACGCCTGAAAAAGGCGCCTATGGGTTATTTCAATGAAAACAGGCTCGGGGATATCACTGCGGCGGTGACGACCACCCTTGGCGATCTGGAGCAGATGTCCGTTACCATTATGGAAAATGTGGCGGGCGGGTTTATCCACGCCATCGTGATTGGCGTTTGGCTTATGATCTATGAGTGGCGGATCGGGCTGATCTCTTTGGCCGGGCTTGCCGTGGCGCTCATTGCTTATTCGTTTATCGGCAAGGTCGGCAGGAAACACGCGCCCCGCCGTCAGGCAGCCCAGGCTGGCCTGGTCACTGCCGTTTTGGAATATGTGCAGGGCATGGGCGTAGTCAAGGCGTTTGGGCTGGCGGAACGCACCGGAAAAGCAGTTGACGCCGCAATTGAGGAAAGCAAAGAGGCAAATATCGTGCTTGAAAAGGCGTTTTCCAAAATGACGGCGCTCTATCAGACGGTGTTCAAGCTCGCACGGGCGGCTATTCTGGTTTTTGCGCCCTATCTTTTGGCAGGAGGAAGCATCACGCCGGAGAAGTGCCTGCTGCTTCTCGTGTCCAGCTTCATGATCTATGCCGCCGTGGAGGTAGCGGGTAGTATGTCCTCCATTGCCCGCGCGGTGGAGGCTTCCCTGGACCGGCTGGATAACATCATGGACATTCCATCCCTGGACGAAAACGGGGCTGATCTTGTGCCGGAAAATTTCAATATCGAAGTGAAGAATATGTCCTTTGGATACGGGAAAAAGGAGGTATTACATCAAATCAGCTTAAGCGTACCCCAGGGAAGCTCCTGCGCCATTGTTGGTCCCTCCGGCGCCGGAAAAACCACGCTGGTCGGTCTGATTGCCCGTTTCTGGGATGTGAAGGAAGGACAGATCACGCTCGGCGGCCGGGATGTGCGGGAATATACCAGCGGCAGCCTTCTAAAGAATTTCGCCATCGTATTTCAGAATGTGTATCTCTTTGAGGACACCGTCGAGAACAATATCCGGTTTGGCAGACCGGACGCGAGCGAGGATGAAATCATAGCGGTCGCAAAGAAAGCCTGCTGCCATGACTTTATCATGACGCTGCCCGATGGCTATCAGACAAAGATCGGCGAAGGAGGCTCCAGCCTCTCCGGCGGGGAAAAGCAGCGAATCTCCATTGCAAGGGCAATTCTGAAGGACGCACCCATCGTCATTTTGGATGAAGCCACAGCCAGCGTGGATCCCGAAAACGAGCAGGAGCTGCAAAAGGCCATCCGGGAGCTGACAAAAGGCAAAACGATCCTGATGATCGCCCACCGTCTGTCCACCGTGCGCACGGCAGATCAAATCATCGTGCTGGAGAACGGCAGGATCATTCAACGCGGAAACCATAAGGAGCTGATGCGCGAAGACGGCCTGTACAGGCGCTTTGTGGGAATGCGCAGCCAGGCAATCGGCTGGACGCTGAAAGGCGGGAAAGCACATGGATAGAAGGTTAGACAAAAGATACTTGACCGGAGCGGTATCTGCAATGGAAAAACACTATGGCGTGGAAAAGACAGACGCGATCATAGGAGATGCATGGAGGCGTTATGCGGAAATCGTGGATGAAAACGACGACGAGCCGAAAAAGATGTATATGCATACGCGGAAACGCATCTATCCTGCCATCGCCGCCTTTGACGCCATGACGGGCAACGGAATCTCCCGGGAGGAAGCGGCGGCTTTTCTGAACAGATATTATGAAAAGCGGGCAGCGGGCGTTGGTGCAAAAATCCGAGGGGCAATGAGGATACCGGGCCTGTATAAGCTGGTGCCGAAGTTCTTTGCCAAAATGACAAAAAGCTCCTTTGGAGAGGACTGCGGTTTTCGGGCTAATTGGATACGAACGGAGCAAGAGGAAATGTGCTTCGACATGCTGACCTGCCCCTATCAGGATACCTGTGTGAAATACGGCTGCCCGGAGATTGTAGCCGGCTTTTGCCGCGCGGATGACGAGGCCTACGGACATATGCATCCAAAGCTCAAATGGGGACGGACAAAGACGCTCGGTCAGGGCGGAGACTGCTGTGATTTCAGACTGACGATAGAGTAATGGCCCTATGAAAAGACTGATGAGATACAAGACCCTCCAATGCTTTCTTGCGGCGCTGGTTATGATTGCCTTCCTCGCTCCTTCTGCATATGCATCCGGTGCACCGGACACATATGAGGCAAGCGCAAACGCTGTTTCCGAAAAGTATATTGGCAAAACGGTTCCGGGCGCGTGTGTCGTAATTTCAGAGCATGACAATAGGGTATTTGCGAAGGGGTATGGCTTTGCTGATTTAGAGAACAATACGGCCATGGATCCGGAGACCACGGTTTTTGAATGGGGTTCCATATCAAAGACCTTCGTGTGGGTCAGCGTGATGCAGCTTGTTGAGGATAGGAAAATCGATCTGGAAACGGATATCCGCACCTATCTGCCGGACGGCTTTTTGAAAAATCTGCGATTCGCTGAGCCGGTTACTTTGATTCACCTGATGAACCATACGGCAGGATTTGAGGAAGAATTGCTGGATTTGCGCTATTACAGCGCGAGTGAGGAAATCCCCTTCAAAGAAGTACTATCTGCGCACCAGCCCAAGCAGGTCTATCCGCCGGGAACCGTCAGCGCCTATTCCAATTACGGCGCGGCACTTGCAGCGTTGATCGTGGAGGAAGCCAGCGGCCAAAGCTATAAGGATTATATCAAAGAACATATTCTTTTGCCTCTGGGTATGACGCATACCTCTGTCGGTCCCTTTTGGATGGATGTGGACGGACTCCTTGATCACAAGGCGAAGGGTTATTCTTATAACGGAAAAGGATTTTGGCGGGAGGATGAGATGCACCTCCGCATGTATCCTGCAGGGGCCATGAATGGCACAGCCGCAGACCTGCTTCTGTTTGCTGAGTGGCTGGCAAAGGCACCAGGAGAGGAGACACAGCTCTTCAAAAGCCCGGAAACAAAGGAGCGGTTGTTTAAAGAGACATGGTGTTCCTATGGGGCAAACGCAGGACTTTCTCATGGCTTCTGGCAGTATGCGAATCATCCCGGAATACTCGGGCATGAGGGTGGGACCTATGGTTTCAAGACGCAGTTTTGGGTGGAACCGGAAACTGAACGTGCAATCCTGATCCTGACCAATGTGATGGAAACGGATTACTGCTCCGCCATCATGGAGGCGATCATCGAGCAGGATGCGCGACCGCTGAAGCAGGAAGTAGGGTCACAGGACCTTTCTATGCTATATGGCGACTATCTTCCGGCACGATCCGCATGGTCATATGTAGGCAAGATACAGGCGCGAATGCAAATAATCCAAATCTCAAAAGAGGGAGAAGAAAATCTCCGGCTGAAAATGCCTCTTGCCGATAAGGATTTACTGTACGAGCCTGTGGGCGAATATCAGTTCTACTGTGCCGAGACGATACCGGAGGAAAGAAGCCTTGCTTTCTCTGTATCGGACGGTAGGGTGACGAGCATGACGTTCCGACTGGCTCATGACTATGTTCCCGCGGGACCTCTAAACGGCTTTGCCGGCAGCTTTCTGTCATTGGGAAGTTATATCCTGCTGACGGTTCTGTGGCTTGCCATTTTGATCGTATTGGGCTCAAAGATCGTTTGTAAACGCAGCTCTTTTCAATGGCAAAGGATCATACTTCCCATATGTGGGCTCATTCTTGGTGCGGCGGGGATTGCCGGAATGCTTCATTGGTTTTCTCTTTACACAATTATTTCGACAGAGTTGAACATAGTAGCAGGTATAGGAATTGCAGCGGCCATCTGCGGGATTTTCACGGAACTCAGCTATGTTGTAAAGAGAAAAAATAGAGCATCAGTACTTACGATTGTTTTATGTGCATTGCAAATTATAGCTGCGTGGATGCTCGGATTCTTAACAGTAGTATAAATTAACAGAAAACGGAGGAATGGATTTATGGACGAAAAGAAAAAGTGGACGGTTAAGGATGCTATTACAACGGTATTGCTCTCCGCGGTGCTGATCATCATCCAGCTCGTTATCAACATGGTCTGCATGGCCAACGACTTTGTAAGCATGGTGCTGTCGGTTGGGATCACCATGTTCCTCTGCGCGCCGGTCTATATGCTCATGGTCAGCCGGATCGGCAAGCGTTTTGTGACGCTGGTCTATATGACGATCCTCGGTGTGATTTTCCTGCTGATGGGCAACTGGTTCTTGCTTCCTTATTATGTTCTTGTGGGGATCCTCTGCGAGGCGATTCTCTGGAAGGAAGGCTCCTGCCAAAAGCCGAAACGGCTGACTGCCGCCTGGACGGTGGCGAGCCTGCTGTACAACGGGGTCAATCTGCTGCCCATCTGGTTCTTCTGGGACACCTACTACGATTTTGCGCTGGCAAGCGGTATGGAGCAGAGCTACATCGATTCCTATGTGCGTTACTACACCTCTCCCGGCTGGCTGGCCTTTATTCTGCTGTTCACGACGCTGATGGGCTTCTTAGGCTGCATGGTGGGAAGTCGGCTGATCCGCAGGCATTTTAAGAAGGCCGGCGTTCTATGAGAGCGGACGCATCCTTTGCGGTGCCGGTCAAGCTGTGGGCGCTGCTGTGCGTCTTTGCCGGAGTGACCATCGGCAGGAATGTGCTGCTCACCTGCATCCTGACCGGCGGCGCGCTTCTTTATCTCGTCTTACAGCGGAACTTCCGCCTTGCCGCATCCTATGGCTGCTTTTATCTGCTGCTGGCGCTGCTGCTGTACGGCATCCGTTTCCACGGGCTGCGCATGCCGGTCTTTTCGGAGTTTTATGTTCTGATGTTCTGGAATCTGTCACCGATCTTTCTGGTGTCATGGGATCTGATCACCACGCCGCCGGGGATGCTCTCCGCGTTCTTATCCCGCCTCCGTATGCCCACCCCGTTCATTCTTGGGCTTCTTGTGGTCTTTCGCTTCTTCCCCACCATGCGGACGGAGCTGAAAGGCGTAGGCAGGTCCATGAAAAACCGAGGGCTGACCGCAGCGGGGCAGCTGCTCGCACATCCCGTGCAGAGGATGGAGTATGTGCTGGTTCCGTTTCTTCTTCGGGTGTTGCAGCTTGCCGATCAGCTTTCCGTTTCCGCCGTTGCAAGGGGCGCGGAGCGTCCGGGCGTGCGTGGCAGCTATTATGAAAAAAGGGCCGGGACGCGGGATCACATCGCGGCAGCCGTATGTGCGCTGGTCACGGCTTCCTATTTGGTTTTGGAAAGGAGCATGGCATGATCGAGCTTACACACGCCTCTTTTCAATACGAAAACTCGGACAGAGGCGTGCGGGACGTTTCCCTTTCGGTAAAAAGCGGCGAATGCGTCGTGCTGACGGGGCTTTCCGGCTGCGGCAAGACCACCGTGACAAGGCTTGTCAACGGGCTTGCGCCGTCCTATTACCCCGGAGCCTTCAGCGGGAGCGTGAGGATAGACGGCAAGGACATATCAAGGCTTTCTACATGGGAGATCGGGCGTTTGGTGGGAAGCGTTTTCCAGGACCCTAAAAGCCAGTTCTTTTCCTCCGAGCTTGCCGGAGAGGTAGCCTTTCCCTGCGAGAATTACGGCCTGTCCGCCCGGGAGATACGGGAGAGGACGGACGCCGCCATAGAGGCGTTGCAGCTGTCCCATTTGAAGGACAGGGCAGTTGACGTCCTCTCAAGCGGAGAAAAGCAGCGGGCGGCCATTGCGTCCGTATATGCCATGAAGCCAAAGGTCTTTGTGTGCGACGAGCCGACGGCTAACCTCGACGCCGCCGGGACGAGGCAGCTTATGCAGACCCTCCGGCAGCTGAAGGAGCAGGGCTTTACCCTGCTCCTCGCGGAGCATCGGATCGACTGGCTGATGGGGATCGCAGACCGGTTTTTGTATCTGCGGGACGGCAGGATAGCGGCCGAGTATACACCGGAGGCTTTGCTCCTTCTGCCGGAAGCAGACATCTTGGGTATGGGTCTGCGCTCTCCGCACGAGGGAAAGAGCCTTCCCGTTCGCTCCGTATTGGACGAGAGCCCTGCCGCCTTGAGGACAGCAGGGCTCTCGAAAAGAATACGCAAGGAAGTCATTTTTGAGGATATTTCGCTGTCTGTTCCAGAGGGCGGCGTGACCGCCATAACAGGGCAAAACGGTGCAGGGAAAACCACCCTTGCGCAGATCCTATGCGGGCTGGCAAGGCAGACAAGGGGGCATATCCTGATAGATGGAAAAAAAGCAAGAGCGGCAGTCCGGCGCAGGGAGATCTATTACTGCGGCAATGACACGTCAACGCAGTTTTTTACGGCGAGTGTGGCGGAGGAGCTGCTGCTGAATACCAGATTGACAGAAGAAAGCAAGAGCCATGCAAGGATCCTGCTCAAAGAGTTTGGGCTTTACGAGTACAGGGATGCGCACCCGTCCGCTCTGTCCGGCGGGCAGAAGCAGCGGCTTGCCATCGCCTGCGCCATCTTTTCCGCCCGCAGGATATTGATCCTTGACGAGCCCACCAGCGGCCTTGACGGGCGAAACATGCGCCTGATCGCAGAAAGGTTGAAAAGCGAAGCGCAGAACGGCAGAACCATTCTCGTGATCACCCACGACAGGGAGCTGATCGATAGTTGCTGCGATAACATTGTGGAGATTGCTGCATACCCCAACGGTGTTTCGCACGGATATTTCCCTTCTTCATCTGCTTGATGAAGTTGTAGAAAAAGAGAGGTTCATCATTGAAGAAAGCACATTATAAAAAATCTATAATAGCACTGCTTGTCGTGTTGATGTATTTGCTAATAGCGGTTGCGTTTGCCAAAATCTTACCATTAGCGGTATTGCAAGATCTCACAAATTCAAATATAAAAAGACGCATATTGTATGATGCTATTCAGGCTGCTGCTGTAATTCCTTTTGCGGCAACATATTTTCGCAGTGCAGATTTCAGGGAAAAAGAGACATATTCCAAATGGATACCGTGGGGGCTTATTGGCGTTTGTGCCACATTGGTAACAATAATTCTGCCTGAGAGGGTATACGCCTTTTGGTTTTACTTAATTATTGTTGGATGCGGAGAAGAATTTGTTTTTCGAGGTTATTTGCATCGAGAGTTGCGAAAAGCATTTAATTTCAAAGTATCCGTCATCTTGGGCGGATTAGTGTTTGGATTTGCACATGGATATTCACATTTTATGGTTCTGGGTGGACCAATTACCGGTATTCTTAGTGAGCTCGGTGGTGGCATTGTTGGAGCACTGGTGTTCTCCGCGATATACGAAAAGAGCAACTCAATAGGCTGGCCAATTTTGATTCACGCCTGTTTGGATTTTGTGGGATATTTGATATAGGTTGATTTTCGCAGATGAAATACTTTTCATTTGCCATCATCTGATCTATATGTGGTGCGGTACAGCAACAAACGTTTCTTTAGATGTTAGGTGGATATCGATACAACCATCGCGGAGATGAACGGTTATCAGCTCCGCCGGCATCGGATCATTATAGAAAGACTCTGCCCCATATATCAGGAAAGAAAGAGGAACCAGATGGAAGATAAAAACCGGCTAAACTCAGATACCGTCGTCATGCTTCAGACCGACCCGTATGAGATCCGGGTGGGCCAAAGAAACAGGATTGGGAGTGATTACACGGAAAATGCGCCATACCACATTGCGCAACAGTGGTACGGCGCATTTTTTTAGTTATCGGGCTGCATGACTGTCAGCCGAGTCCGTAGGTCAGCAATGAAATACCACAGGCAAGCAGACTGACAGCCGAGCCAATAAGGAGCTGCGGCAGGGTGTGGCGCGACAGCTTCAAAGAGGATCGATAGACCGCTGCGATCAGCAGCACGGACGGCATAATAAAAAGCGGATGCAGCTTCCACGTCAGCAGAAACGCAGGAGCCGTTGTGCTGCAGGCATGGCCGCTTGCGTGCAGCTTGAAAACGGCGTTGAGAATCAGCAGTGCTGCGATGGAAATGATATAGGAGAGGAATAGAATGTGGACGAGCCAGGAGCACGGGGTCAGCATTGACCAGAGAAACCCGCACAGGTATCCGATGGCACTGCATACCAGCGCCGTGCTGCGCTGTCCCTTTCGCCGATCCTTTCCAATGTGAAATATCTCCCGTATAGGATATGCAGCCATGGGGATGAGCAGCAAAAACAACTCGCACAGGAGCAGCTCCCGCAGTGTCATAAGCTTTGCGGGGACATACATCAGAAGCACTGTTATACCGATGACGATGGGGGGCAGGGTCAGAATGCGCACGATTAGATGAAAGATTCCGGCGCATCTTCCATTTTCGTTGGTTGCGTCTGCTCTCATGACTCAAAGCCCAGCATGATCCCGCCGCGCTCGGCGTAATAGCTGCACAGTCCCCGCAGCGGATAGCTTCTCACCTCCGCCTCCGGAAATCGCTGCCGGATCTCGGCGCAAAGCTCCAGCGCAAGCGCCGCATTCTGACAATGCCCGATCCGAACCTTCCCGCCCCTGTAGCCAAGTTCCACCATTTCGTCCAGCATAAACTGCCGCACTTTACGAACCCCACGGCATTTTCCAAGCATCTCAAGCATACCTTCAGCGCTGGCCTGCCCGATGGCGCGGATCCCGAGGACGCTTGCCATCGTTGCGGCGAGCTTGCTGACACGGCCGTTCTGTGCAAGGTTGTGCATGGATTCCAGTGCAAAAAGCAGGTGCGTGTGGGCCTGATATGTATTCAATGCTTCGCACGCTTTATCAAAGTCCGCATGAGAACGCAGCGCATATAAAGCCTTTTCAATGAGAAGGGCGATTTCGGGCCCGGCGGAAAGAGAGTCCACAACATAGATGCGCCGGGCCGGGTTGCGTTCCTCACAATTCTTCTTTGCCACGCAGGCAGCATTATAACTGCCTGAAAGAGCGCTGGTAATGGTAAAGGCAATCACATCGCCGCTCTCACCGAATGCGCTTTCCCAGTCTGCAATGTTTGGACACGCACTGTAGGAACGCCCTTTGGTGTCGCGGAGCGTACTGACCATCGCGTCAACATCAAGATTGGCGTCATCGTAAAACTCCTCGGCGTCAGTGCGTATTGAGAGCGGGACACTGACGAAGTCCGCTCCATCCAGTGTGAGAAGGTCGCAGCTGGAGTCTGCAACGATACGAAACTGATTCATGGTGTGTCCTCCGAATAACAAGAAACATTTCAACCGACTTTGAAGGCCGACACCGAAATTCTATCAGGTTTTTATCATTCCGTCAACGGTTTTCAGAAAACCGACAAAAAGATTTTAAAAACCGTTGAAAGATTGAAGATACCCGTGTATAATGGCCGCATGGAAAAGGGAGTGAATAATATGATAGAGGCTATTGAGGGCTTTCGCTTACCGCGGTATGCACAGATTCCGAATGTCGGGCTTTATCTGGAGCAGGTGGTACGCTATGTCAACACACACCTTGCGCCGTTGGGGGAGCCGGAGCTGACAAGTTCAATGGTGAGCAATTACGTGAAGCAGGGGCTGATCTCATCCCCCATAAAGAAGTCATACACGGCGGAGCACCTTTCACGGCTCCTGTTCATCGCGGTAGTCAAGCCCGTTGTCCCGTTGGAAGGGCTTCGAATGATGTTCAGCATACAGGGGGACAACTATACCCTTCCGACCGCATATGACTATTTTTGTGATGAATTTGAGAATATGCTCGGCGCGGCGTTCGGCATAGCTCCCGCAAGAGAGGGCCTCGGCGAGACACGATCCGACGCAAAGAATCTTCTCCGCAACACGATCGTGGCCACCGTCAACAAGATCTATTTGGATCGGTATCTGAAAGAATATCAAAAGCGGCGGGAAGAAGCCTCCGATGAAGGAGAAACATCGGCGCAGGGCATCGAATAAGCATATACATACCACGAGCAGTTGTTGAGAGTCTACATCTTTACCAGCAAACGTTTTGACACGGCTAAATAGTGTAAAAGGCAACTGGGAACAACCATTTCAGTAGTTCCAGTAACTTTCAACATTTTAGACTTGTGTAATGTTAATATCTATGTTTTTTCCAGCTATACCAATCAGCTCATTTATTTCATCCTGATGCTCTGAAATGAGTTGCAATATATAGTCAATATATGCGTCATCTAAAGCATCTGTATTCATCATTTCCATATTCGGAGTCAGTTCTACTTGCTCCCAAATAGAGTTAGCCTCATCATAAAAGTCTAGTCCTATTTTATAACCGCTGAAAAATTTAGGCCAAATGTAAAGAGTTATATACATTTCACTCGCTTCAAGCGTGTTTCCATCATCATCCAATGATATTGAATAACCAGATGTTTTGGCAATTGATACAAATCCACCGCTCCCTAGATATTCGGGCATCTTTAAAGAAATTGTATAGTCACCAATCTCTTGTGTATATCTAAGCATATCGTCGTCATTCTCGCCAAAAAGATATGTTGCCTCAAGATTTTTTGCAATAATACTATATCTTTGCCGATAGCCGAAATACCATGTGGCATTAATGATAGCAAAAATAAGTATAATTATGGCAAATAGGATCAGCAACCTTTTAATGATTGCAGTTCTATCTTCGTCCTTAAACAGACTCATAATCTAATCACCCTGCTTTCGCTCTTGATAATTTTTTCGCTATGCGTTACTAAAATCACCGTTTTACCCATTCGATTTAATAAATGCAAAATACCCATAACCATCTCTGCGTTATCTTCATCTAAAGAACCGGTCGGTTCATCAGCTAAAATTACATCACATTTTTTTAACATAAGTCTTGCCAACGCCACCCGTTGCTGCTCTCCACCTGAAAGTTTGTAGACTTTTGTGTTTGCCTTCTTTGCGAGTCCGACTGCTTCCAATGCCGCCGCCACACTTGTTTCGGTACGAGTCTTCTTTTGTATGATTTGAAGATTTTGTGCAACTGTTTTTCCTTCCAGCAACGCAAAGTTTTGAAATAGAAAGCCTAATTTATCGGAAAACAATTCTCTTTTCTTCTTAATTCGCCATATATCAATCCCATCAATGATAATGGTTCCGCTATCCGGCCTTTCCAAGCAACCAATCATATTAAGCAAAGTTGTTTTTCCACATCCGCTTTCGCCACAAAACACAACAAATCCACTGTCAGGAATAGAGCAATTAAAATTGTCGAACAGCACTTTATCCTCAAATTTTTTACATAAGTTTTGAATTGTTATCATAGGCTTCCTCCTTTGAGAATATGTGCTGTATTATGTTTTTCAGCAACCGTCATGGTTATCAATATCAAGGTTGAATTAATAAGTAGAATGGCCACACTTACAATACATAGAGCGCCGATATCAAAAATGCCATACATTTTTGATAGAATAACACCCGTGACAAAAGCGATAAATACCGAAAAAACATTAATGGATAGAATTGCTATATTACGCTGCAAAACAGAATATCCGAGTATTTTTTTTAGGGCGATCTCTTTTGAATGTACTAAATACTCAATTTTTACAATGACAGAAATCAGCATAACATTTAGAACAAGCAGAAATGCACTAAGAACTGAATTGAGAAGTACCCCCCGAACTAAATTGCTTTTATATTGATTGCATAACTCAATCACACTTCTAAATTGCACGTCGGCTAATCTGTCTTTTATACTTTTGGAAAAAAACGACGTGTCGTTTATATCAAATATGATGTTCGTCCATCTATCTCCAAAATCAATCGCTGTATTATTCATCAGCAATTCATTGATTTGTGCTTTGGATAAATTACAATACACTACAATCGGGTCAGAAATAAGATCAGAACCAAAAGTCAGTTCAGATTCATTTCTTAGGTCAAAATAGACCACATCGACATGGGAATATTCTCTCGCTTCAAAGCTATAACTTTCCAAGCCGAAGAAAGTAGAGGCAGTTGTAGCAGCAGCAAATTCAATATCGTAACTGTCAATTTCGGAGTATCTGTTTTCTGGGATATACACCACAAAATCAGATTTCAAATCTTCTTGAAATACTCCCGCGTTTGAAACGACTGTATTCAACGCTGCTTCATTTAGCACAACAATCGGTTTATCGTCAAGAGCTGCGCAAAATGTAGAAAGTAAAACTTTATCTTGGAGATATGCTTCCAAATAAATACTTGCCTCCAACTCCACCACACTTTCTGAACTCTGCACCCCCCCCTCGGAAGGTGTAATAGATAAAGAGGTGTACCCGTCCAACTGTTCTATCGAATTATAAGGTGCCAACTCTTTTTCGTTTTCTCTAATAGCTACCAAGTTAGATGACAAAGAAACAACCATCAAAATAACCACAATCGCTTGCAGCAAATAAGCGTTTGCCAATAATCTGCCGTTTATGTTTGCGCCATAGATAACTTCCTTGTAGTCAACTTTAAGAAGTGTGAGATATAGCAGCGAATTAAGCACAAAAAAGATCAGCAGCGTATATAATGCAAAATTCAATTTATACGAAAGAAACAATCTGCTTTGCAAAATGGCATATACTGCTCCAAATATCGCGACATTAAAAACTATATCAACCAATATCTTTCCAAAAATCATTTTGCCAACAGAACTTCCCATAGATATTTTAAGGAAATCAGACTTTTTACTGAATTGCATATCTACCCAAGTTAATAGCAAAACAAGTCCGAAAAGAATAATCCATATTCCATATATTAGTTTATCAGCTACGGAAACGCTGTCCTTATGAATATATGAGGTTGCTATCTGCGAATAAATGGTTTGTCGAATAGAACTAACGGTATCTTTCGAGCCTGTAAAATAATATCGAACCACACTTCCATCATTCACAACATCGGAAAAGGACAAAAGGACGACTTCCGTAGAACCGGAAAAGAAACTGCTGGCTTCTCCCTCCACAACATCCTGTTCGCGAGAAAGAATATTTCGTGTATCCGCATCGGCGTAAATTGTTATTCTTGAATGGAAAGTATCTACATTCTGCCGTTCAATGGCAAATACATATTCATTGTACTTTTTTGCCGCAGAAGCAACGATAGAGCATACCTGACTCCTATCTTCATTTTCAATGTCAATATAGAAATATTGATTTGAAAACATTTGTAGGTGCAGCTGATAAAGCTCACTACTCATTATGAAGCAGAATAGGGCAAGTAACGCTGTAATAACATACTTTATACATTTCATAATACAGTATCTTTCCAATAAAAAGGTGGTTAATAATTCAGCAGCAATTTGCACAAAAATAGTGGTCACAATAAGGAGAATCGGCCCTCAAATAAAGCAATTCACGCTTCGTTTGATGACCGATTTCTTTGCCATTATTTTAGAGAACGACTATTCTTCAACATATCCATTTTCTCGTCTCATTTTATAGAAGACGTTGCTGTAGTGTGGCTTACATTTGAATAAGTGGCAGAAAGGTCAATCTTGTAATACACATAATATGTTTTGTGAGTTACTTCAATCTTGGAATATACATTTTGGCCTTGCTCTGTGCCTTCACAATAACTTGTGTCATGACCGCCTCTTTTTACCATTGCCGTTGAGTAGCACTCCGTGGCCTTTGTCCACACATAATCTTCTTTTATCCAATCCGTATCGTACCCAAAAACCATATAAGCAACTGTGGTTGAACCGACCTTATATGTTCTTGTTTTCTCCCATTCCGAATTAAAGCTGCTGGACGTTCCAACATAAGCATAATCCGTGTAACCTGCAGCAGCTGCTGGGACAATGGTGACAGTAGCCATTAGCATAAGGGTCGCTAGCATTGCCATTAACCTAGTGATTCGTTTCATAAATTTCACTCCTTTTTCTTTCACCGTTTTTGAATGCAAACAACTCTTCCGAGTACAATTTTACCACATTGGACGTGGCATGTCAAGCCATCACGTAGCGTAAAAGCTGTGATTTCTGACCGTATGTGACATGAAAACTCTCTTTCCTCCCGTAAAAGCAAATTTAAAATTTGATTGGTAAGGAGAGAGCGCGGAAGATGCATTCCGCGCTCTCTCTCTTGTTATTCGATTGTATTCAGTTCAGCGCATTCGCTGGGAAGGTCTTTCTCGTTTCCCGTACCGGGGTGTCGAATATATCGCTAATAGGAGGGCAGAACCTCTAATGAGATTCCGCCTTCTGCTGCTTGATTTTTAAATACATCACACCTCAACAGTTTTTTAACAACTCCACGGCTATAAAAAATGGGCTGCTGTACATCCATCCTCTCCTCCGTGTAATTAGGTATCTGTAAAGGTAGACCTTTTCGGCGTTACCAACAGGCAGACAATCGGGATATGACTTTGTGTCTGAAAAAGTTATTTTGTCATTTTGGGATATGTCCGAAAAAGGCATTAGCTTTTGAAACGGAAAAGGAGATGAAAACAAGTTGAAAAAGACATACGGCTATGCCCGTGTATCTACGAGAGAACAACATTTGGATCGGCAACTCAAAGCCCTCATGGATGCCGGCGTGGAGGAACGGGATATCATTACGGACAAGGTAAGCGGCAAGGATTTGGAGCGTGAGGGGTACCGATCGCTGAAGAATCACTTTCTCCGCGACGGAGATACCCTGATTGTTAAATCGCTGGATCGACTCAGTCGGAGAAAGATTGACATCAAGAAAGAGCTGGAATACTTCCGGGAGCACCACATTCGGATCAAAATCCTTGACATCCCGACTACCATGGTGGAGCTTCCTGATGAGCAGGACTGGATTTTTGAGATGATAAACAACATTCTGATTGAAGTGCTTGCGAGTATTGCTGAACAGGAGCGTATCACAACAAAGCGGCGACAGTCTGAAGGGATCGCCATTGCAAAAGAGGCGGGGAAGCATTTGGGGCGCCCAATGATAGACTTTCCGCCAAACTGGAATCAATTCTATTCAGACTGGAAGGCCGGTACGATTACGGCAGTTGCTGCAATGCGCCAGCTCGGCCTAAAGAGGAGCACATTTTACAGATTAGTGAAGCAGCAGGAGGAAAAACATGAAACTGAAAAATAAACTGTTATTAGGCGGCCTCACAGCCGTTCTTCTCGCAGTCATGTCGTTTTCTGCATGGAAGATATGGGCGATTAGATCCGAGTATCACGCTGGTGAAGCTGCTTACGAGGATATCAGTCACATGATTTCGCTTCCACAGAAAACTGCCGAACCACAGCCACCTGTTATCAACAAGCCAGCCGGGGCAGAAACACTTCCTGATGAGGACGACACGGTTTGGCCTGAGGTGGATTTTGCTGCACTGCGTGAGATCAACCCTGATATCGTTGCATGGATCTACATTGAAGGAACGAAGATCAACTATCCGATTGTACAGGGAGAGGAAAACAGCTATTATTTGAAGCACCTGTTCAGCGGCGAGTGGAATGGATCCGGCTGTATATTCCTGGATTTCCGAAACGACGCAAGTTTTGCCGACCGGCACTCCATAATTTATGGACATCATATGAAGAACGGCACAATGTTTACAGACCTTGATAAATATAAAAAGCAGGAGTTCTTTGATGAGCATCCGGTCGCGCTGCTGATAACACCGGACAAAAACTATAAAGTAGTGTTCTTCGCGGGGTATGTTGCCACACCACAGGACGATGCGTGGGAAATTGGTTTTACGGAAGCGGAATTTGAAGTCTGGCTTCAGAATGCGGCTGACCGTTCCTGCTTCACCAGCGAGATTGCACCGAATATCTCTGATCACATTCTAACGCTCTCTACCTGTAGCTATGAGTTTGATGATGCCCGTTTCGTGCTGGCAGGGGTGCTTCGATGAAAAACCATTAGCTCGTGTGAGTTATAATAGCAATAGAAGTGATAAAATGTTCCATTTACATCCGGAACCCATAAGCTGTACCGGACATGTCGGGCATTATTCGGGCAAGTCCACCTCGCCGACGAAAGAATATATCCACAAGGAACTCTAGCGCATACGATGCCGTCAAACAGAACATCGACAGCATCCTGTCCCCCAATCGTGGGCAGGAACAGGACAAAGCCTTGTAGCTTCTCTGACATTCGCACATTATTTTCAAATAATTTAATGTGTGTTCGTCGTTTCGCGGTTGACAATCGCACGTTATTTCCATATAATATAATGTGTGATTGTCAAAGCGAGGTGAGAAGCATGAACGCCAAGGAGAAAATCGAAGAACTGC
>ENA-ORSG01000860-ORSG01000860.1-human-gut-metagenome-genome-assembly--contig:-NODE-860-length-23468-cov-110.071371_pt1 | contig 23468 bp, 20 predicted proteins | sample MGYA00242189_ERZ509156 | MGnify/ENA primary metagenome ERZ509156 (study PRJEB26280, sample SAMEA2338666) | human gut metagenome | biome: human gut; feature: human-associated habitat; material: faeces...
GTTTTACAAGTAAATTCCCACGAAACCCTATAGGTTGCGGATTTGAGGTTAATGTTTTGTATAATTTCTTGTTCACTTGCCCGCCGTCTGCGAGCATCGTTCTAATTCAGGCTGCAAAGGTACTGGGTATTTCAAAATCCTGCAATACTTAATAATTAGCATTTTTATTTAGTCTAAATAGACAAGTGCTCTTTGTTATCCTCATTTCTAGGTATTGTGGTTCTTTTATATGGATGGAAGGTTCTGTCCTTATTTTTAGGTATTAAACGGCTACCAACAATAATATTTTTTAAAAACTTTGTCTTATCAGATATTATTCGTACCTTTGCATTGTTTAAAAAAGTTAGAAAATGAAGAAGATATTAAATCCATATTTGAACAAGGAGGGCTACAACTGCGTTTGCTGTGCCCCCAACAATCCTGTAGGATTGCATCTTGAGTTTTGGGAAGAGGGTGAGGATGTACTTACCATCTGGAATCCCGGCGAGAATTACCAGGGTTGGATCAATACCCTGCATGGCGGAATCATCAGTATGCTGATGGATGAAGTGGCAGGGTGGGTTATCAACCGCAAACTGCAGACCACGGGTGTGACGATGCAGCTCAACGTGAAGTACAAGAAACCTGTGATGACCACCGATTCGCAGATTACGGTGCGTGGTCACATCGCCAGTCAGCGCCGCAACATCGTCACCATCCACTTGACTTTGGAGAACTCTAAAGGCGAGGTTTGTGATGAGGGCGAAGCCATCTACTTCACCTTCGGTCCTGACAAAGCCAAGGAGATGGGGTTCGACTGCTGCAAGGTAGAGGGGGAGGAATAACTCTCCCCACTTGTTTGTAATGCTGGAGTCTTTCTTGAAGTTTTGAAAGTTCTTAAAGTTGATCATGCTCAGTCTGCGTTTAAGAGTTCCTTGAATCACAATTCCCCAGAAAGCCGTTTCCTGCCCATTTTTGTGGTCTTCATTGATGACCGGTGCCTGCCATCTATTAAGACCAGCCTCGGTCGTCATAGATGACCGACTTTTGGCAAGAAGGCTGTTCTTTCGATTGCCGGTGCAAAGATACAAAAATTCTAAGCAGAAAGCAAGCTTTTTCCGGTAGAATGTTGAAAAATAGTGCGTAAGTAGCTGATGTGTAGAGGTATAAGTGTTTTTGATTTGTGCATCTGATTGCAAAAGTAACCTTGGATTGCTTTTGATGATTGAAAAGCGGGGAAATGTGGGGTGGTGTCATTAAGGGTCAGTGTCATTAAGGGTCATTAAGGTTTTCGGGGGCGCAAATGTCTCTATAGTATAATAATAAATATATATTTATATTATACTATGGCTCTAAATGACATTTGCTTTTTCTTAATGACCCTTAATGACACTGACCCTTAATGACACGATAGAGCTTCTGAAAGCTATTCTGGAAGAATGTGGTATTGAATGTATCGTGTTGATAATCAATTTGATAGTAGCTTGTAGAACTGTTCTGGTTCCCTCGTTTAATGCTATTAAAACACACGGAATCGCCTTCGCTCTACCCAAGCTTTTCTTGCTGTTTTACGAGAATCTTGACAAAATATATCAAGAAATTCCTCGTTTTTCCCCTTTCATCCTACCTTTTACCCCTCTTATTTTAGCTTTCTGAAGGGGTAAAAAGTGCCATCGGAACCACTTTTTCTTGCTCCTAAGAGCATTTTTCTCCTTCTTTCTCTGAAAAAAACAATTCTGTCTTTCTTGTCATTTTTGCTTGGGTAATGTGATTTTCTGTTGACAATAGAGTCTGGCTATTTAGGGGATAAGGTCATTAAGGTCAAGGTCATTATCGGTCATTAAGGTTTTCTAATCCCTTAAAAGTACTTTACAAGATGCCATGAAAAACTCCTTTACTAAAAAGGGTAGTTTATGGGTTAAAATCCATGTTTTATAAGGGTAAAATACCGCTTTTTTCGGAAAAGTGTGGTTTCCAACCCCCTATTTTCATAGGAAAAGTGTATTTAAGTAGGGGATATAATAATGGCAGGTTCCCAATTAACGCATCAGGAATCTGCCATTTTCTTTCATTTTACGCCAATCTCAGCCTCAGCGAATTAAGCACTACGCTTACACTTGAGAAGGCCATCAGGGCACTTGCCCACATTGGGGTTATCTGAAAATCAATGCCGAAGATATGAAGGGCGCCGGCAGCCAACGGGATGCAGATGATATTGTAGATGAACGCCCAGAAGAGATTCTGCCAAATCATGTGAACCGTCTTCTGGCTCAGTTTTACGGCTTCCGGAAGCGCCAGCAGGTCGTCGCTCATCAGCGTAATCTGAGCCACATCCATCGCCACATCCGTTCCCTTTCCTATCGCCATACTCACGTTGGCAAGGGCCAGGGCCTGGGTGTCGTTGATTCCGTCGCCCACCATCGCTACCTGCTTGCCTTCGTCCTGAAGTTTCTTTACCAAAGCCTGCTTGTCGCCAGGCAGCACCTTGCTCTGGTAATGCTTGATGCCGGCTTTCTCAGCCCAGTAGTGAGCCGCTTCCTCCTTGTCGCCACTCATCATATAGACCTCTATTCCCTTTTCCTGCAACTGCTTCATCGCTTCCTGGGCATGAGGCTTGAGAGTCTCTCTCGTCTCCAGATCCAAATCCTCCTGCTTGGTGAAATCGATGTTCTGGTTAGGAATGGTGAGGGTGCCGGTCTTGTCGATGACGAGGGCGTTAATCTTGTGGAGATTCTCCAGTGCCGACGCGTCCTTGATAAGAATCTGCTTCTGCGCCGCCTTGCCGATGCCCACCATCAGGGCGGTAGGAGTAGCTAAGCCCATGGCGCAAGGACAGGCGATGACCAATACGGCTACGGCTGAAAGAATGGCCTGTGGAAGAGCAGCGTTGCCGCCTATCAGCCACCATGTTAAAAAGGTGATGAGAGCGATGGCTGCCACGGCTGGAACGAAAATCAGAGCCGCTTTGTCCACGATGCGCTGCACGGGCGCCTTACTGCCCTGTGCCTCCTGAACCATGCGGATGATGTGCGCCAGGGCGGTGTTTTCGCCAATCTGCTTGGCTCTCATGCGGAGCTTTCCCTGACTCGGAATGGTACCAGCCAGCACGTTGTCGCCTGCCTTTTTCATCGCCGGAGTCGGTTCGCCGCTTATCATCGCTTCATCTACATAGGCAGCATCGGGAGTCATGAAACTCTCTGCCTGGGTAACCACGCCATCCACCGGAATTTTCTCTCCGGCTCTAACTTCTATCATGTCGCCTATCTGAATGGTGGAAATCGGAACTTCCTCCATCTTGTAGTCGTTGGTGCCTTCTATCTTTTCGTAAGTCACCAGTCGGGCGGTTTTCGGCTGCATTCCCATCAACTGGCGAATGCTGCTCGCCGTACTGTCCTTTGCCTTTTCTTCCAGGCATCTGCCGGTCAGCACGAAGGTGATGATCATCACGGAAGCATCGAAATAAGTGTGCCATTCTATGCCTCTCGCTCCCCATACCATTTCTCCGAAGAAGGTGTTGAAGGTGCTGAAGAGGAAGGCGATGAGGGTGCTGAGTGCTACGAGCGAATCCATGTTTGCCGTATGATGCAGGAGCTGCTTCCAGGCGGAAACATAAAACTGTTTGCCGCAGTAGAGCAGGTTGGCGAGTGCCAGGAGCAGACAGATCTGGTTGGCGAAGGAACTCGAGTGATGAGCCGAGGCAACGCCATCTGAAATCATATTCTGCTCCATGCCCAGGGAAATCCAGCCCATGGAGAAACACATGGTCAGGATGGCGAAGAGCCAGGAAGCGAGGGTTCGGCGGCGCAGGAGGGTGAACTCACGGCGGTTGATTTCCTCCACGCTTCTGTCGCTTTCGATGACGAGGTCGTAGCCGGCGTTACTGATTTCCCGTTTCATATCTTCCAGAGAGATAATGTCGGGGTTATAATCTACCAGGGCAGTTCGGCTCGCCAGGGAAACCGAGGCGGAGTTGATGCCTTCTAGCGACTGCAGCTTCTTTTCTACATTGGCAGAGCATACGCTGCAAGCCATGCCTATTACTGGAATTGTTTTCTTCATCTGTTTCTTATATAAATGTTCTGAATTCTATAAGCAGAAGCTTTCATATCTGCTTTTCTGCCTGCAAAATTACATATTAATTATGGAAGAAAAAAGATTTATGGTAAAAAACTTTTGGCTGCTCCATGAAAATCATGATAATAAGGTAGATGAAAAATGCGATGGTTCAGGTAAGGACACAAAAAAAGGCAGGTTCCAAATTGCTTTGGAATCTGCCTCCATCATTTATGGGAGATGATTATTTGACTTCGATGTTCTTTGTAGTCTTAGCCTCCTCCTTAGGAGTAAGCTTTGGAATCTCGATCTCGAGTATACCATCAGCTACCTTTGCTGAAATCTTCTCACGATCAGCATCCTCAGGCAGCGTATAACACTGCTGGTAGTTGCTGTAAGAGAATTCGCGGCGCAGATAGTGCTCGTGCTTGTCTTCATCCTTGTGTTCCATCTTGTTCTCAATGGCGATGTTCAGATTACCATCGTTATCGATGTTTACACGAACCCACTCTTTCTTCAAGCCAGGAGCAGCAACCTCCATGGTATAATTCTTATCTGTCTCCTTGATGTTAATGGCAGGAGCAGTAGCATTCATACGTGACATTACTTCGGTATTGAATAAAGTATCATCAAAGAAGTTACTCAACCAATCTGAATCATTATTTCTACGTGCTAACAACATAATTAAAACCTCCAAATTTTATTTTACTCGTCCTCTCGGTTCCTTACGGCTCCGTCGGGATTTCTGCTTGTTAATATTCTTGTTATTTTTTTGCTTTCGCCTCGAAACTCCGTTGTTCTTCCGAACCCCTTTATCTTTTAGCTTCAGCTTTCACTCTCTGTTTTTGCAACTTATGTGCCAGCGGACTGAAAGTGGTAATGTTGGCACGAAAGGATAAATATTTTAAACTTTTCTGCCAGATGATGCGGTTATCTCAACAAAAAAGTGTAACTTTGTCACCAACTTAAAAATCAAAGCATAAATGGAATAAATAATATAAGATCAATGAAGAAACAACTAATTTTTATGGCGATGCTGATGGCGATGTCGCTTTCTGCCAGCGCACAGCAGCTTCTTCCTTATCAGAATCCGAATCTTTCTGCTGAGGCTAGAGCCAACGATTTGCTTTCCCGTCTTACCCTGGAAGAGAAGACGAAGTTGATGATGGATACTTCTCCGGCTATCGCCCGATTGGGCATTCCGCAGTTTCAATGGTGGAACGAGGCGCTGCATGGAGTGGGAAGAAACGGATTTGTTACCGTTTTCCCTATCACGATGCACATGGCGGCTTCGTGGGACGATACCTTATTATATAAGGTGTTTACTGCCGTGAGCGATGAGGCAAGAGCCAAGGCGCAGGAGGCGAAGAAGAGCGGCAACATCAAGCGCTACCAGAGTCTGAGCTTCTGGACTCCGAATATCAATATCTTCCGCGACCCACGATGGGGACGTGGACAGGAAACTTATGGAGAAGATCCTTATCTGACCACAAGAATGGGACTTGCCGTGGTGAATGGATTGCAGGGACAGACCTTCGATGGCAAACCGATGTCGGCTCCGGGAGTTCTGGCTACGCCTTCCTCACAGGCTCCCCAATACGTCAAGCTCCTAGCCTGTGCCAAGCATTTTGCCGTACATAGCGGTCCGGAGTGGAACAGACACAGTTTCAATGTAGAGGATTTGCCTGAGCGGGATTTGTGGGAGACTTATCTGCCTGCCTTCAAATCGCTGGTGCAGGATGGAAATGTGGCAGAGGTGATGTGCGCCTATCAGCGGATTGACGGAGCGCCATGCTGCAGCAATGCCAGGTATGAACGACAGATTCTTCGTGATGAATGGGGATTCAAGGGATTGATTACTTCCGATTGCGGAGCCATCAACGACTTTTATGTGCCTGGCCGACATGGTACGGCGAAGACTCCGGCTGAGGCTACGGCGCAGGCAATTGGTGCCGGAACCGACGTGGAATGCGGAAGCGTTTACCGTTCGCTTCCTGAGGCGATGAAGACGGGAATGGTTAGCGAGGAAAAGGTGAACGAGAGCTTGAAGCGCCTGCTGATAGCCCGTTTCCGCCTGGGTGATTTCGATCAGGACGAGAACGTGCCTTGGACTCAGATTCCATCTTCCGTCATTGCCAGCAAGGCGCATAAGGGTTTGGCAGAGAAGATGGCAGAAGAGGGAATCGTGCTTCTTCAGAACCGGAACAATCTCCTGCCGCTGAAATCAGCAGGAATGAAGATAATCGTGATGGGACCGAATGCCAACGATTCCATCATGCAGTGGGGCAACTATTCGGGTTATCCTACTTCTACCACAACCATCCTGCAGGGCATCAGAAAATATGTAAAGGATGCCAAGTATATTCCTGCCTGCACGTTGACCGGAAATGAGGTGACGGAAAGCAAATTCAATCTCCTGACTTCTACCGATGGCAGCAAAGGCATGAAGGCTACTTATTGGAACAATTCTGAGATGAAGGGCGAACCGGTGGCTACAGCCATGATGACTTCGCCTATCAACCAGAGCAATGGCGGAAATACCGTCTTTGCACCGGGCGTGAACCTTACCAATTTCTCTGCCCGATACGAGGGCGTATTTACTCTGGAAAAGGATGAAACCTTGAACGTCAGAATGGGATGTGATGATGGTTACCGGCTCATCATTGATGGCGATACGGTGGCGGATGTATGGAAGGGACGTGCCCGTGTACAGATGCTCAACAAGCCAATCTCCGTAAAGGCTGGAAAGCCGGTGAAAATTCAGGTGGATTATTTCCAGAAGACCGATATGGCGGTGATGCAGTTTGACATCGTGAAGAACTATACGCCAACCGAGTCTCAGCTTCTGGCTGAAGTTGGCGATGCTAACGTGGTGGTATTCGTAGGCGGAATCTCTCCTAGTCTTGAGGGTGAGGAGATGAAGGTCTCCGAACCGGGATTCAAGGGTGGCGACAGAACTGATATCGAGTTGCCGCAGGCTCAGCGCAAGGTGATGGAGATGTTGCATCGGGCTGGCAAGCGAGTGGTGTTCGTCAACTGTTCGGGCAGTGCCATTGCTATGGTTCCTGAAACAGAGAATGCGGAGTCTATCCTTCAGGCTTGGTATCCGGGCGAACGGGGTGGAGAAGCCGTGGCAAAGGTTCTTTTCGGCGAGGTGAATCCATCGGGCAAGCTTCCGGTAACCTTCTATAAGAGTACTTCCGATCTTCCTGATTTCCTTGATTATACGATGAAGAATCGTACCTACCGTTATTTCAAGGGCGAAGCTCTCTTCCCATTCGGTCATGGATTGAGCTATACATCTTATGAATATGGAAAGCCGGCATTGAAGAAAGTGAAGAATGAAGAACGAAAAGTGAAGAATTCTTCGGCCTATTCCTTGAACTTCTCTTTATCTAATAAAGGTAATAGGGAAGGAACGGAAGTAGCGCAGGTTTACATCCGTAGAATGGATGATGCTGAGGGACCTATCAAGACCCTGAAAGCCTTCAAGCGCATTACTTTGAAGGCGGGCGAGAAGCAGCAGGTAACCATCAGTCTGCCTCGCCAGAGTTTCGAGGGTTGGGATTCCCAGACCAATACCATGCGTGTGGTTCCCGGCAAATATCAGATCTTCGTAGGTGGTTCGAGTGCTGAGGCTGCGAAGAATGTGATAGAAGTGAAAGTGAAATAAAATGCTGATATAAAAAGAGAAAGCTCGCTAAGATTTTAAACGTCTTGGCGAGCTTTTCTTCTGTCTTAACTCTTAAGCCTGCGGTTTTTTGAAGTTTTTTCAAGGAAATGGACTTTGAATCACTCTTTTTTATTATATTTGCAATCGAAAATCGATTTGAACCTTGACTAAACGATGAAATAGTTATGGAACAGAACTTTAAAAACATATTTTATGCGATGGGTGCGATGATTCTTGCACCCCAAACCCTCTGTGCTCAGTCTGTGAACATCGAAGGCCTAGACTCCTTGCGCTTATCAGGTTCGGTGAGTGTAGTGGAGCCTGAACTTCTGAAGAAGGGTGTGCTCAATAATGCCCTGGATGCCTTGATCGGACAGACGGCAGGTGTTAACGTCACTACCAATGGTCTTGACCGTATCGCTATGTTGAACTCCGTCCGGGTTCGCGGTACAACTTCTATCATGGGCGGCAATGATCCTCTGGTGATTATTGATGGTGTTACTTCTGATGTGGCGACGCTTGCTACTATCTATCCCGCCGATATCGAGAGCTTTACAGTACTGAAGAATGCCAGCGAAACGGCACTCTATGGTTCCCGTGGTGCTTCGGGTGTTATCCAGGTAAACACCAAGAAGGGTACGGGTAAGGGATTTCAGATTTCTTACGAGGGAAACTATGGTATAGAGGCGATGTACAAAAGTATGGAGATGCTCAATGCCGCCGAATACATAGCTGCTGCACAGAAGTATGGGCTGGAGTATAACAATAAGGGATATGATACCAATTTCCGCAAGGCGATTACCCGAACCGGAAATATCCAGAACCATTATCTGGCCTTCAGCGGTGGCACTCCGCAGAGCAATTACCGCGCTTCTTTTGGCTATATTGACCATAACACGATTATTCGGAGCAAGGGCTATCGTAATCTGGTGGCTAAGATTGATGTCACCCAGAAGGCGTTTGGCGATAAACTGACGGGAGATTTCGGCGTGTTCGGTTCGTCTTTCAAGAACAATGATATCTTCGACAGTCAGATGCTTTTCTATTCTGCCGATGCCATGAATCCTACTTATCCTTATGATAAGCTGAACGGCAGTTGGGTGAAGAATGGGGCTGCATCTCAGGTGAATCCTCCCGGTGCCGTGCTCAAGGAGCGTAATGATACGAAGAACATGAACTTCAATGCTCATCTGAAGTTGAACTATGATATGACAAATTCTCTGAGTGTTTCTGCCTTCGGAGCATACAGTTATGCTTCCAACGAGAACAACCAGTTCTGTCCTACCTGGGTTTGGGCGCAGGGCAATCTTTATCGTGGGGAGTTCAAGAGCGAGAACTGGCTTGCCAATGTATCGTTTAACTATCAGCATTCGTGGGGAATCCACAATCTGAAGGCAATGGTGGGTGCAGAATATCAGAAGGATATCCGAACGGGATTCTGGACTTCTGCGAAGGGAATCACCAACAACGACATGTATTACCATAACATAGGTGCTGCTGCATCACGGCCTTTCGGTGGGACAGACAGCAACTACGAAGATCCGACTCTGGCTTCTGTGATGGGCAATGTCGACTACACCTTATATAATAAGTATAGTCTTTCGGTTTCCATGCGTGGCGATGGTTCTTCGATGGTGGGCAATGACCATACCTGGGGTTTCTTCCCATCCGTCTCTCTTTCCTGGGATATGAAGCAGGAGAAATGGCTCCGTTCTCTCCAGAAAATTACCATGCTGAAACTGCGTACGGGCTATGGACGCTCAGGTAATCTTGGCGGAATATCTTCTTATACCACTTTGAATACGGTACGGCAGAATGGTATTGTTTCGGTGAACAGTTCTCCTACGGTTACGATGGGAATGATTAGCAATAACAATCCTGATCTGAAGTGGGAAACCCGCGCTACCTGGAATATCGGAGCTGATTTGGGATTGTGGAACAACCGGCTGGTTCTGACGGCAGAATATTACTATTCCAAGACCACCGACATGCTCTATGCCTATGATGTGCCGGTTCCGCCTTTTGCCTATGATAAATTGTTGGCAAACCTGGGTTCTATGAGCAACCAGGGTTTGGAGGTCGGCATTTCCTTCACTCCTATCCAGAAGAAGGACATGGAATTGAATATCAATATGAATCTCTCCTGGCAGAAGAACAAACTCCTCTCGCTGAGTGGTGAATATGACGGAATGCAGATGTCGGCAGTCGATATTACTGCGATGGGTGCCTTGTCGGGTGCCGGTCAGCATGGTGGTTACAACAATGTGGTCTATCAGATAGTTGGTCAGCCTTTGGGGGTATTCTATCTTCCTCATTGCAAGGGAATTATAGAAGATGGAAATGGGTATTACCGCTATGATATCGAAGATTTGGACAAGAACGGAACCGTAGATTTGAGTGATGGCGGTGACAGATATATTGCCGGTCAGGCTACTCCTAAAGTAACGTTGGGTTCCAATATCAGTTTCCGTTATCGCGACTGGTATCTTTCATTGCAGATGAACGGAGCCTTCGGACATAAGATATTCAATGGTACGGGCTTAGCCTACACCAATATGTCGAGTTTCCCGGATTATAATGTGCTGAAGGGAGCTCCTGAGAAGAATATCGTTGACCAGAATGTTTCTGATTATTGGTTGGAGAAGGGCGATTATCTCAACTTTGAGAATCTCACGCTGGGCTATGATATCCCTATCCGAAAGGGCGTGGTGCAGTCGCTCAGAGTTTCGGCGAGTGTCAATAATCTTGCCACTATCAGCAGTTACAGCGGCTTGACTCCGATGATTAACAGCTACGTGGTGAACAGTACGATGGGTATTGATGATAAGCGGACTTATCCTGTTTACAGAACCTTCTCATTGGGTTTAAGTGTTCAATTCTAAAATCAGAAAGTTATGAAACGATATAGATTTTTATTTCTGCTGCTGGCGGCATTGTCTATGACATCCTGTCTGGACGAACATCCTAAGGATCAGTTGGACGAGGATGCCATCTATGGCTCTGCATCTGATATTTATATCAATGCCGTGGCTTCTCTCTATAATTATATAGGTGGAGCTAACGAGAGTGAGGGCATCCAGGGCACCTGCCGTGGCATTTACGATTATAATACGCTGACCACCGATGAGGCGATGATTCCGATTCGAGGCGGCGACTGGTATGATGGTGGCCTCTGGAATGCCATGTACCAGCATCGGTGGAGTGCCGATGACCAGTCTCTTTATGATACGTGGAAGTACCTTTATAAGGTTATCGTGCTGGCTAATAAGTCTTTGGATATTATCAGCAACAAGTCGGCCCTGCTTTCTGCCGCACAGCAGGAGGAATATCGGGCTGAGATAAGAGCCATCCGGGCTATGTTCTATTACTATGCTATGGACATGTTCGGTCGGGTTCCATTGGTCCTTTCCAGTTCAGAACAGCTCCATTCCAGCCTGTTCCAAGGTCAGACAGATCGCAGTTCTATCTTCCAGTTTGTCTTTCAGGAGTTGCAGCAGGTATTGCCTTCACTTCCCGACCAGCACAGCAATAAGGAAGGCAATTATTATGGTCGCATCACCCAGCCGGTAGTCAACTTTCTGTTGGCAAAGTTGGCATTGAATGCAGAAATCTATATGTATGATGACTGGACCCAGGGTTATGCGAGCCGTCCGAAGGGAAGTGACATTCATTTCTCTGTGCCGGCTTCTGATGCCTCTTTGCGTCATGGCGATAAGGTGGACTTCAGAAAGTTGAATGCCTGGGAAACCTGCATTTATTATTGTGATAAACTGGCAGAAGAAGGCTATGGCCTGGAGTCGGATGATTCATTCAATTTCTCTACGCATAATGAGACATCGAAGGAGAATATCTTCACGATTCCGATGGATAAGAATATCTATACCAACCAGTTCCATTATCTCTTCCGCTCTTACCATTATACGCATGGCGGTGCCTTGGGTTGGGGAAGTGAGAATGGTACCTGTGCCACGATTTCTACGATGAAAGCCAATCATTATGGCGAGGCTGATGAAGATGCCCGTTGCAAGATGAACTTTGTGGCGGGAGTGGTAAAGGTAGATGGTCATGAACTGCTGATGGATAATGGAAAGCCGTTGGAGTATCAGCCTTTTGAAGTGGCTCAAAACCTGACTAACAGTAAGTTTGTCAAGACGGCTGGAGCGAGGATGGCGAAGTATGAGGTGGATAGAACCTCTTATATGGACGGCAAGTTGCAGAGTAACGACATAGTTCTTTTCCGATATGCAGATGCTTTATTGATGAAGGCAGAGGCAAAGGTCCGAAACGGAGAGAATGGTGATGAGGAGTTGAATAGGATTCGTGCCCGTGTGGGAATGCCTTACCGTAAGGCTACGCTCGATAACATTCTGGAAGAGCGGTTGCTGGAGTTGGTATGGGAAGGATGGCGTCGTCAGGATCTCATCCGTTTCGGCAAATTCACCGGTGCCTACGATCTCCGTACGCCTCTTCAGGGTGAATCCTCCGGCTACACCACCGTCTTCCCGATTCCTCAGAAATGCATCGATTTAAATTCTGAATTGGTACAAAATAAGGGATATGTCAATATTTTGAAGTAAAGAAACTTGAATAGAGTATATGAAACGAGAAAAGCTCGCCAGGACTTTGATGGTCTTGGTGAGCTTTTCTCGTTTTTATTTCCCGAATCTGGAAGTATCTACTTCTTCATGCTGCTTGGCCTTGTAGCCGCCGAAACGATAGGTGAGGCCTATGATTCTGCCAAAGTACATGTCCGCTTCCTATCCATCAACAAGCGCATCGAATGCCTCTTTGAAGTATTTGTCGAACCACTCGGCTGGGTGATCTGTTATCTGATGCTTGCCTGATTTCTCGATGTGAATGGCAACAATGTCGCCAAAATCGGAAGTGCCATCAATGAAAAGAATGTTTTCAAAAAGTGGTAGAGAGGCTCTTACTCGTTTGATGCCTTCCGTGAAGTTATATTCTATCACGTCTTGGTTTACATTATGACCGCCCATTGTGTATCTTTGGATAACACGAGATAGAGAATCTTCTTTCGAGGATAAGCCGAAAAAGATGAGGCTGATTTTATAACCTGCATCTTTAAAATCCTGAACAAGATTGACTGGCAAATCTGTAGAGAAGTTCGTTTCGAAAGCAAAATTCTTGTTTTGTGAAATGGCTTCTTCTTTTTCTTTCATCAATGAAGAGATAACAGTTCCATCTATCCATCGCTCTATCCAATCAGGATGTTCGTTTCGAAGAGACATTGCTAGAAGGTCTCCGTCAAAAGCTTTTACTGTAGAATAAAATATTCCAAGCCTACTTTTGCTAGCTCCATTTGGACCGGCTATAATTGTAAATTCAGGTCTTCTTTTCATAATCTTAATAGAAAAAGAGGTGTTACGAAGTAATTAATGGAGTAAGTAACTCATTTTCCCCTTTCCTGGAGCTGCAACTTGTTTTATGATAGTATATTCGCGTGTCGCAAAATCAAGAGTTGCTTCTACATCGCTTCCATCAGGATTAGCAAGATAGGTTTTTCCGTTTTCAAAATACGGCACGGAAATACCTTTCGCCCACGCTTCCAGGTAGATTCGTTCCACCTCATCGTGTACGGCATTGTTGATTTCCCGAATCGTCTTGCCATTCGAGAGTCGCCAACCTTCTATTTCTTCATATTTGCACATAAGCCTTTAACCTTTAGAAAACCTTTGAAAAATCTACTGCAAAAATACGAGGAATCTTTTTAATAGCCAAATGTTTTAACCTCTTTTTTCTATCAGCTCATATCTGAAGCATCTGTTTTTGAAAGTTTTTCCCAAAAAGGTTTGTGGTTTCAGGAATAATGGCTAATTTTGCGGGCTGAAAGGGGAATCGCTTGATAGGCGATGATTCTTGGAATGATATAATATAAATAGGATATGGATAGGAAAAATGATGGCCTCAGACTGATGGATGGGGCTGGATATAAGAAGATAATAATTGCTTGCGACTCTTATAAGGGCTGCCTTTCGAGCAGAGAGGTGAACGAGGCGATTGCTTCGGGAGTAAAGGAATGGAATGCGGATGCTGCTTCTCCCGAAATTATTACCCTGGAAATGAGTGATGGAGGAGAGGGAATGCTCGAAGCTTTCCTCTCGGCAATGAAGGGAGAGCGAGTGAGGATTCATGCCCATGATGCGCTGATGAGATGGATTGAGGCGGAATACGGAATCGTGGATGATACAGCGATTATCGAGATTGCGCAGACCGCAGGACTGGCTCTGATTGAGCCTGAACAGCGCAACCCGATGAAGGCTACTTCCTGGGGCGTGGGCGAGATGATTATGAATGCTTATCGCCGGGGCGTGCGACGTTTCATCGTGGGATTGGGCGGCAGCGCCACATCCGATTGCGGCATTGGAATGCTTAAGGTGATGGGCGACGATTGGAAGAAAATCCGCCGGGAATGCAGCTTTGTGCTGGCTTCGGATGTTACCAATCCGCTCTGTGGCGAAAACGGGGCGGCTCACGTCTTTGCGCCTCAGAAGGGAGCTGATGCAAAGATGGTGCAGATGCTGGATGATAGGGCGAGGAAGTTTGCCGAGGTAAGCGCCAAGCATTTCGGATATGATAGGAGTGAGGCTCCTGGGGCTGGTGCGGCCGGAGGACTGGGGTATGCATTCCTGCAATATTTCAATGCTGAGGCACGACCAGGGGCTGAACTGCTTTTAGAGAAAATAGAGGTTGATGGGCTCATTCAGGATGCTGATCTCGTGATTACGGGCGAAGGTCATAGCGACCGTCAGACCTTGATGGGGAAGTTGCCGCAAAGAATTCTTGAGCATGTTACCAATCAGAAAATATGGCTAGTATCGGGCGGAGTTAGCGATAGAAAGGCTATGCTGGATGCAGGATTTGATAGAGTTGTTCAGGTTACTCCTGAAGAAATTCCATTGGATGAGGCGATGAAACCAGAAGTGGCTCGTAATAACATAATAAAGGCAATTCGTGAGCAATTTGCTTTGTAGTTTCAGTTATAATCTGTACCTTTGTGACCGTTTTCAAATAAGGTAAGAATAATGAAGTATATAATTTTTGATTTTGATGGAACCATCGGAGATTCGCAGAGCTTGATTGTGAAGACCTTGCAGGATACGATGCGTGCAAGAAAACTGGAGGTGAAATCGGAGGAGGCTTGTGCCAAGACCATCGGTTTAAGACTGGATGAGGCTTTCGTCTCGCTCTTCGGAATGAGCGATGAGGAGGGAATGGAATGCGCGGCAACCTATCGCGAGATTTTCCTGGATAACAAGAAGACAATGATCGTGCAGCCCTTCCCTCACGTAATAGAAACCCTGAGAGCGTTGCACCGTCAGGGATATGTTCTGGGTATGGCCAGCAGCAGGAACCATTGCTCGCTGGATGGATACGTGCATCAGATGCAGCTGGAAGATATTTTCTCTTCCATTGTTGCAGGCGATGATGTGGAGCATGCGAAGCCGGCACCCGATATGGTCTTCAAAGCATTGAAGGAGATGAAGGGAACGGCAGATGAAACTCTCGTGGTGGGCGATATGAACTTCGATGTGGATATGGCGCATCATGCCGGCTGCAAGGCCTGTGCTGTGACTTATGGCAACGGAACCCGTGAGCAGCTCGCCTCTGCCGAATGGATCATCGATGATTTCGCAGAACTCCTGGAAATCGTAAAAGAATAAATGTTTCTGAAAACATAAAATGCTCAAGGAGTAAAAAGATAAAATCAAGAAGTAAAAGAATAAAACAGGAAATGAATAAAAGATTATTTTATCGCTTGTAGAATAAAAAAGCAGGTAAAATAATCTTTTATTCATTTTTTTATAGTACCTTTGCACCCGCAATTGGTTTGCTGCCACCTTCTGCCGCCTCAGGCAGGATGAGTGCGTAGTGATTAAAAGGGAATCGGGTGAGAAGCCCGGACAGTCCCGCTGCTGTAAGCGTCTTATTGCGGCAAGCACCATGGTCACTGACATTTTTTCGGGAAGACCGCTTGCCATGAGTTTTGCATCTTTTTATGTTTACATAGAGTGAGATGCGGGGAGGACGCAAGTCAGAAGACCTGCCGTTGCCATCGGAAACAATATGATGAAAGAGTGTCTTTAGGATAAGAGATTCCGATGATTCTATCCAACCCCGTGGGATGGGTTCGTGATGGAGACACAGATAATAATATAAAAAATAGAATGAATGAAGGCATTGAGGATATTTTGTCTCGGTGGCTTGCTACTGTTGTATGCACAAGTGGGTATGGGGCAAGATTCCATTCGTACCGAGCACTTGCATGAAGTAAAAGTGAATGCTCGGCAGCACCGGATACTTACGAGCACATCGCCTCTCCAGCTTTTGGACAAGGGGGATATGTTAAGGCTTGGCGTTACGGATATGGCCGACGCCTTGCACCGCATGCCAGGCATCAATCTGCGCGACTATGGTGGGGCAGGAGGAATGAAGACGGTAGCTGTGCGTGGATTCGGAGCGGGACATACGGGAGTGAGTTACGATGGTGTGCTGCTCAGCGAATGTCAAGGCGGCGAAATTGATGTGTCCCGTTATTCGCTCGACCAAGTGCAGACATTGCGACTCACCATTGGCGACAACGACGACATCTTCATCTCGGCCCGGCAAGCCTCGGTGGCAGCTTTACTTGCCATCGAGACTATGAGCGAGATTCCCATCGACAAGCAGCCTCACCTCTCTACTCAGTTGCAGGTGGGGTCCTTCGGATATGTCTCGCCTTATCTGCGCTATGTGCAGAGGTTGTCAGATAGGTTCACTCTCCAGGCGATAGGTGAGTATACCTATGCCGAAAACGACTATCCCTTCATCTTGCATAACGGTAAATATACCACCCATGAGCGGCGAACCAACAGCCGGATGAACTCGGGGCATGGCGAACTGAATATGCACTGGATGATGGGCAGACGAGCCGACGGCATGAGCCGGAACCAATTGTGGGCAAAGCTCTACTATTATGACAACGACCGACAGTTGCCTGGCATCGTGAGATATTATACCAATGTAACAGCCGAACAGTTGCACGACCGCAACGCCTTTGCTCAGGCGAGATGGCAAGCCAGAAGTCTTGATGACCATTGGATGCTGAAGGTGCAAGCCAAGATGAACTGGGCGAGCTCTGCCTATCAGGACACGCTCGTGGCAAATCGACGCAATGATGCTACCTACTGGCAGAGGGAATATTATACTTCGGCAGCACTGATGTGGATGCCGGATGATGGCTGGGCGCTGGATTACTCTGCCGACTGGATGATAAACTCGCTCAACAGCACCCTTGCCACCGACCTGCGCCCTCACCGACATGGCATCCTGCAGTCGCTCTCCGTCCGATATGCAAAGGGAAGATGGGTAGCTCTTGCCAGAATGTTGGCTTCAGTTTACCTCAACAGCCTGGGGCGCAAGATAGAGACTCAGCAAGGCAGCGCCAATCCTACCAAGGCAGGACAGCCTGCCAAGGATGCACGCCGACTTTCGCCATCGCTTTCGCTTTCTTATCGGCTTCTGGGAAATGGTACTGCCAGCGATGAGCTTTATCTCAGGGCTTCGTACAAGGACATCTTCCGGGTTCCTACTTTCAACGAGAATTATTTCTTCCATTATGGAAGTTCAGATCTGAAGCCTGAGAAAACCCGACAGTTGAATATCGGGCTTACGTGGAAAAAAACTTCTTCAGGAGATGGGGGAAACGGTGAATCCCTGCGTTACAGGGGATGGAATCTTCAAGCAACGCTGGACGGCTACTGCAATCGGGTGACCGACAAGATTGTGGGCGTTCCTTACAATATGTTTGTTTGGCGTACCGTAAACCTGGCACGGGTTGATGTCGTTGGCGTGGATGCTTCTTTGCGTGGCACTTGGCAGATGGCTCCGGGGCAGCAACTCTCGCTGCAAGGGTCGTATAGCTACCAGCACGTGGTGAATCATACCGACCGCTCGTCCAAATATTATGGCAATCAAGTAGCCTATATCCCTCTGCACTCGGGCAGTATTGCCTTGGGGTGGGAGAATCCCTGGGTGAATGTCTCGCTCCATGGACAGGGAATGAGCAAGCGATGGGCTAACAACGAGCACTATGACGGCACCGAAGTGGATGGTTACTGGGACATGGGGTTGACGCTCTATCGTCAGCTCGACGACCTACGCCTCTGTGGCAAACCTCTTAGAGGTGTGAAGGTCAGGATGGATGTGAAGAACCTGCTGGCGAAGCAGTATGAACTCGTAGGGCATTATCCGATGCCTCGCCGCAGCTGGATGTTAAGCATCGGGTATAACTTCTAGATAGTAACAAATTAGATTCAAATATAAACAGAAAAAAGAAAATGAAAAAGTATTTATTAGGTTTGGCGGTGCTCTTGATGGGTACTGCAGTGATGACATCATGTAGCGATGACAACGATGGTCCTGAGACTTATCTCCAGGTATATAGTACGGGCGCTTATGTCGTGAATGCTGGTAACATGGGTAGCAATATCGAGAGCTCTCTCACAGCCATCGACTATGCTTCAAGCACAGCTACACAGAATGTATTCAAAACTGCTAACGGTCGTACGCTCGGTAATACTGCCAATGACGGCATCGTATATGGCAACAAGATTTATCTCGCCGTAGATCAGAGCAACACTATTGAGGTAATCGACAAGAAAACCAAGCAGAGCATCAAGCAAATCAAGACTACAGACCTGCTGGGCAAAGCCGAGGGTGCTGAGCCTCGCCATATCATCGCCGACGGAGGCAAGGTCTATTTCACCACATACGGTGGCTATGTAGCAGCCGTGGACACCACAAGCTTTGCTCTTCAGAAGAAGTGGCAGGTGGGCAGCTATCCTGAGGGCTTGGTCATCGGTAATGGCAATCTCTACGTTGCCAACAGCAACTATGGTGCTGGTGGTGGCAACATCTCTTGCATCAATCTTTCCAACGACAATGTAGAGACTAAGAATATCGAGGGCGTGAACAATCCTACCGGCATCTATTATGCATCTAATGTTTTGTATGTTCTCGACAACCCTGTATATGGACCTGCTCCTGACTATGCGGCCACTGGCGAAAATGCCTTACGTGCAGTGAGTTTCGCCGAGGGCAAGTCACAGAAAGTGGCAGATGGCAACTATGCTGTATGCGTAACCCCTGGTGCTATAACACGTACGCAGGTGGTTCGTCCTTATTTCTTTGTGCTTAATGCACCTTATGGCGGTACTCCTAGCGTGAGTGTGCTTGCAGCAGGAAGTACGCAAGCACAGACGATGACGCTCTCAGAGATGCCTGTGAGCCCATGCGGCATTTTCGCCGATCCATTGAACGGTCATATCTTCGTGCTCTCTTATAAAATGGGCGATAAAGGTACTCCCGACTATAATGGTAACGGCTATGTAGTGGAGTATGACAGCGCTGGTCAGAAGCAGCATGAGTATGAGACTGGCGTAGGTTCTTGCGCTATGTTCTTTGACTCTGCCTACAAGACAGCATACGCAGAATAAGATGTCGCGAGACAGATGATTATATAACTCATCCAATCCATGGGGAAGTGTCGTTTCGGCGCTTCCCTTTTTTGTGTGTGGCATCAGTGCTTGCTGATGACAGTGGTTTGATAACCCAGCAGATAACGATAAATGTTCCTAAGGCAGGAACGCTGAGTAGTTTGGGATAATTGTACTCTTTGAAACAAAAAAAAGAGGGTGCGTCTTGTACTTATGACACACCCTCTCTTTTGTTTTTATTGTTTCCGAAACGATTATTCTTATCGTTTCCATGTCCTTCTTTTTCTTTTTCTTTTTCGAATCTTTATTCCTCCATCAACTTGCGATAGCGACCCTTCTTGATCTCTGTATCGCCCAGGCGGCGCGCCTTGTTGATTTCGTACTCAGAATAGCTGCCCTCGAAGAAGAAGACCTCACCATTGCCCTCGAAGGCAAGAATGTGGGTACAGATACGATCGAGGAACCAGCGGTCGTGGCTGATAACCACAGCACAACCGGCAAATGCCTCCAAACCTTCCTCCAAGGCACGCAGCGTGTTCACGTCGATGTCGTTGGTAGGCTCATCGAGGAGCAAAACGTTACCCTCCTGCTTCAATGCCAAGGCCAACTGCAGACGGTTGCGCTCACCACCCGAGAGAACGCTGCAGAGCTTGCTCTGGTCGGTGCCGGAGAAGTTGAAACGGCTGATGTAAGCACGTGCATTCACATCTCTTCCACCCAGACGCAAGGTCTCATTGCCCTGAGAAATTACTTCGTAAACAGTCTTCTGAGGGTCGATGTCCTTGTGCTGCTGGTCAACATAAGCCAGCTTCACGGTCTCACCCACCTCGAATGTTCCGCCATCAGCCTGATCCAATCCCATGATGAGGCGGAAGAGGGTAGTCTTGCCGGCTCCGTTAGGACCGATTACACCTACGATGCCGTTAGGAGGAAGCATGAAGTTGAGGTCGTTGAAGAGAACCTTTTCGCCGAACGCCTTCTTTACATGCTGCGCCTCAATCACCTTGTTGCCCAGACGAGGACCGTTAGGGATGAAGATTTCCAGTTTCTCCTCGCGCTCCTTCTGCTCCTGGTTGAGCATCTGCTCGTAAGAGTTCAGACGAGCCTTACCCTTAGCCTGACGGGCCTTAGGCGCCATGCGAACCCATTCCAACTCGCGCTCCAATGTCTTGCGGCGCTTAGAGGCAGTCTTCTCCTCCTGAATCATTCGCTTGGTCTTCTGGTCGAGCCATGAAGAGTAGTTGCCCTTCCATGGAATACCTTCGCCACGGTCCAACTCCAGAATCCACTCGCTCACGTCGTCGAGGAAGTAGCGGTCGTGGGTTACGGCGATAACGGTACCCTCATACTGCTGCAGGTGCTGTTCCAGCCAGTCGATGCTCTCAGCATCCAGGTGGTTGGTAGGCTCATCGAGCAGGAGTACATCCGGCTTCTGCAGGAGTAGGCGGCAGAGAGCCACACGGCGGCGCTCACCACCCGAGAGATTGGTAACAGGCCAATCGCCAGGAGGACAGTGGAGGGCAGCCATCGCACGCTCCAGCTTGGAGTCGATGTTCCAGGCATCGGTTGCATCAATGATATCCTGCACCTCAGCCTGACGCTGCATCAGCTTGTCCATCTTATCAGGGTCTCCGTAATATTCTTCGAGACCGAACTTATTATTGATGTCCTCGTATTCTGCGAGCGCATCATAGATTTTCTGCACACCCTCCATCACGTTTTCCTTCACGGTCTTGTTCTCGTCGAGCGGAGGATCCTGAGGCAAGTAGCCCACAGAGTAGCCTGGACTCCAAACCACCTCACCCTGGGTAGGTTGCTCAAGTCCTGCGATGATTTTCATCAACGTAGATTTACCGGCACCGTTCAAACCGATGATACCGATTTTTGCTCCGTAGAAGAACGATAGGTAGATGTTCTTCAGAATCTGTTTCTGGTTTTGTGGGATAATCTTAGATACGCCCACCATTGAGAAGATGATCTTCTTGTCGTCAACTGTTGCCATGTATATAAATAAATGTGTATTTGTGAATAAATTGCCGAGTTTGGCACTAACAGTTGCAAAGATACATTATTTTTTTGAAATTCTCGCCTTTCTTTCAAAGAAAAGTTGTATATTTGCAACGATAACATCAAATAGAGGCATTTTGTGATGCTTCTTTCATCTTTTAAAAAGAAAGGAATAATATGGATGCAACCTATATAGACCTGACTATTCGCCTGTCTCTGGCTCTCATTTTAGGAGGAGCGATAGGCATCGAAAGAGAATACCGTGCCAAGGAGGCGGGGTTCCGAACTCACTTCCTGGTAGCCTTGGGTAGTGCGCTTTTCTGTGTTGTTTCCCAGTATGGATTCGGCTTTGAACTGAAGGATTCCTCGCGTGTGGCCGCTCAGGTGGTTTCGGGTATCGGATTCCTGGGCGCCGGTACCATCATCTTCCAGAAGAATGTGGTCAGGGGGTTGACTACGGCTGCTGGCTTGTGGGTGACGGCAGCTATCGGATTGGCTTGCGGAACGGGTATGTATGTGGCTGCAGCTATTACTACGATGATGGTGTTGATGGGACTGGAGGTGCTGAATTATCTGATACCGCAGTTGGGAACCTCTACCATCGAACTGAATTTCTCTGCTCCATCAAGGGACAGCGTGAAGGAATTCATCAGTAAAATCAAACAGAAAGGCATGGAAGTTCATTCTTACGAACTGAAAGAACGGAGATTTTCTAAGGAAGAATTTGTGGAGGCGAGCATTGAAATAAAAGCCAAACGGGGGTTCCATACGCTGGAGATTCTGGATTATATGAATGATTTCTCGGACGTTACGATTTCGACGATTAAATAGAAAGAAAAGATAAAAAGGAGTTAAGACCATCATCTTAACTCCTTTTATCTTTATATGCTTAGAAAATCCTAGCCAGATAGTCGTAATGTTCGCCTTCTGCCACGAGTTCGCCATGCAGGCCGCAGCTTTCGGCGATGGATTTGAGCAATGGGAAATCTACGTAGAGCCAGTCGAAACAGTCTCCCTTAATGTCTTTGTAAATCATCTGATAATCCACTTCACCATAGTAGGCACCATTCAGATTGATGTCGAAACTTCCGTCTTCATTCTCGTAGATATATTTGAGGTCGGAGGAATCGATAAGAATCTGTCCGCCCTTGTTGAGCAAAGCCTTGAGACGGTTGAAGAGGGTAGGGAGATGTTCTATCTTTCCGGCGATACCCGTTCCGTTCATCAGGAGGAGGATGGTATCGAACCCTGTTACCAGATGTTCATCGAAAAGATTGATGCATTCCGCATCCTTTACTCCTCTCAGTTCCATCGCTTCGCAGCTCAGAGGAGAAATATCAATGGCTTTTACCTCCAAGCCCTTCTCCTGCAAGGCGAGCGTATGGCAGCCGCTGCCGGCTCCGATATCCAGTACACGCCCTTTTGTGAGTTGCAAGGCCTTCTGCTCCAGCATCGGCATCTCTTCAACTTTTCTGAAGAGATGTTTCACCGGCATTTCGTCCTCTTCGAACATAGAAGATAGCACACGTAATCTTCCTGCTCTTCCCGATTTCTGATAATCAAGGATAGCTGCACCCATCGGGTCTTTGTCTTTTGATAATATCTTTGTATTCATTTATTTTGCAATTTTTGAGTGCAAAATTAATGCTTTTTCATTGAATATGCAAGTTTTGAGGAGATATTCTGCTGCTTCTTCTTAATATTTCTCCTACCTTTTGCTTTTCGCTTTCAAAACTGAATTGCTGATAGATGATAGTGGCATTCTGCAAATCTATGATATGGGGAGCCATATGCTAAACTGTTTTTATAAGTTATTATATTGTTTTATGGTTGCAAAAGTACAGCTTTCTTTTAAAATAAAAAGAGAAGGATTCCCTAAAGTAGAAGGGAAAATCCCTATTCCCGATTTGGGATATTTGTTTCACTTTTCGGGAATGGCTGTGATGATAAAAAGAGATTGTTATTTACTGCTAAAGCCTAATATGACTGAATAAACGCACCGAGACGACTGGGTAAGTAACGAAAGGCGTTTAATCAGATTCAATGAACTAAAATATTAAGTATACGAAGCTTGTTTCTAGAAGATTCCGACTGCAGTCAGCAGCTCTGCTGAGCCTAGTCAGCAGAGCTGCTGACTGCAGTCGGAAGGTCTGCTGAGCCTAGTGACAACCCTCTTTAGTTGTACGACTATACCCTCTTTAGTTGTACGACTATACACCCTTTAGTTGTACGACTATACACCCTTTAGTTGTACGACTATA
>ENA-ORSG01000865-ORSG01000865.1-human-gut-metagenome-genome-assembly--contig:-NODE-865-length-23274-cov-3.844481_pt1 | contig 23274 bp, 15 predicted proteins | sample MGYA00242189_ERZ509156 | MGnify/ENA primary metagenome ERZ509156 (study PRJEB26280, sample SAMEA2338666) | human gut metagenome | biome: human gut; feature: human-associated habitat; material: faeces...
GAGCGGGCGCTATGCTCCTTGTTTTTCGCCAACATCGCCTCGCTTCATCCGCCACAGGCGGCGCTTCGGTGATGTTGCCCACCTGTCCCAGTTAGCTATCGAACACTGCGGCGCGGCTATTAAAGGTTTTATTATAGAAGTCAACTGGTCACTTGCTTTTATTTCGCTATAGCTAAAGTGATAGATAAATCCAAATTTGTACATTTTTACCGTACCAGCATTTATAATTTAATATGAACACATCAAATTTCCGCATATTAGATACAAAAAATCGGCTGTCGTTTTTATTCGACAGCCGATTGATTGTTTATATTTACTTTTTCATCTGCTCGCGCAGGTGGTTTGAAAGCAGAGCGAGCGACGACGCCATATTCTCGTTCTGGACGAGTATGCCGTCCGGGACGACAAGATGAACCGGAGCAAAGTTCCAGATAGCGCGGATGCCGCTTTCAACAAGCAGGTCGCATATCTCCTGCGCGCTCGATGCAGGGACAGTGATGATGCCTATATGCACATTCACCTTGCGGCAGAAGCTGCCGAGCTGGGCTATCGGGAAGACCGTCTTGCCCTGGAATTCGGTCGGCTCTTCGCACAGGTCGAACGCGGCGATTATGTTGAGTCCATAAGCCTTGAAGCCGCTGTAGTTGAGCAGCGCCTTGCCGAGGCTGCCCGCGCCGACTATCACGGCATTATCTATATCATTATAGCCGAGGAAGGCTTCAAGCTCCGCGATAAGATCCTTGACATTGTAGCCGACCTTCGGTTTGCCGGACGAGCTGACGCTCGCGAGATCCTTGCGCACCTGAACATCATTGAGCTGAAGCGCTTCGGCGATAGTTGTAGCGGATATATTTTTCGGTGCATCCTCCGGAAGCCCCTGGATATAGCTCAGGTACATCGGCAGTCTCTGAAGAGTGTGTTTCGAGATATTCGGAGTCATAAAAATTTCACCAACCTGAAAATTATACTTGTACTGCAACTATTGTATCATATTTTTTCAGATAGTTCAAGTAAACTTCGGGGCAAAAAAATCGGGGGAGCCGCCCGAGGGCGACTCCCCTTCTCACCTGCCTTTTGAGCAGGATTTCAGTTTTTGTTCACAGCCTTAGACCGTGAAAGCAAAGTCGGTGGTATCCCAGACCTGCTTGCCGTTGTCGATGTACTTCGCGGTTGCGGTGTAATCGCCTTCGGTGAGCTTAACATTGATGGTCCAGATCTCGCCGTCGCCGTTAGAAGCGATGGAGACATTGGCGTCATCTCTGTTGAAGGTTCTGGTAGCACCCGAAGCGTAGGTTATCTTGACCTTCTTGGCAGTGCCGTTGACGGTGACTGCGACAGAATCAGCAGAGGCATTGACCTCGGTAACGCTGACAGCCGTTGCCGGCTTAGCGCTGATAACTACGTTGACTGCAAGGCCTTCGCTCCATGTATTTCTTCCATACTTCGCTCTGACAACATAGTTGCCTGCGGGAAGGTTGAAGTTAACAGTCCAGATCTCATAAGCGAGGTTGGTGCTGTTTGCATAGACCTCATTGCCCTGTGCGTCATAAGACTTGATGGAGACTCTCGGATCAAGTCTTGTAAGGGTGGTGGTTCCGCCGTTTGCATAGACGAACTGGATCTTACCAGCCTTATCGGTGACCTTAACGCGATAGTCCTGCTTGCCGCCGTAGTTCGGGGTGTCGTAGGTAACTTCGGTAACGTCGCCGATCTTAGGCTCGGGCTTCTGATCGAACGAGACTGTGAAGCCATAGCCATCGTTCTCCCAGTATTCCTTCGCCATCTTCGCATAAGCAGTGAACTTGCCTTCTGCGAGGTTAGCATTGATGAGCCAGATTTCGCCGTCCTCAGTCTTCTCTATCTTCAAGATACCGAGCGCATTGGCATCGCTTGTCATGGAGGTGTTTCTGTCAAACGTGCGGGTATTGCCGTTTGCGTCAACTATCTTGATCTTCAGAGGCTCGCCCTTAACCTTGACTGCATACTGATGCATGCCGCCGTAGTTCGGGGTCTCCGGAGTGACGGAGATGATGGAGGAGTTGCTGGCAACAAGGATAGCGTCAAATCTGACATCCTCGGTGCCCATGGTTCCGACTGCGGGATCCCAACCGTTGAAGTTGTAACCGTCGACAGACGGATCCTTAGGAGCTATGATCTGCTCGCCGACCTTCGTGGTAACAGCCTTATAGAGCTGGCCGTTGACATAGAAGTTAGCGGTGTAGGTCATGAGCTCGAGAGCTTTGACTGCGTCGTTGATAGCAGCAGTTGCTGCATCGACATCAGCCTGCTCGGAATACTTCTTATTGGCAACGTCTATGGCAAGAGCTGCATCGAGAGCCGCTCTGGACTCTGCTGTGTAGGTCTTGTCATAGTCCGCCTCAGCCTTCTTCGCCTGAGCGGCCTTGACTGCTGCATCATATGCAGTGTAGTCAGCGCCTTCCTCGGTCCACTGGGAAACGAGGGTCAGGTCGGATGCGGGCATGGTGGCAGGAACTTCGACGTTCCAACCTGCGAAGGTGTAGTGATCCTTGGTGGGCTCTGCGATGTTGAGTTCAGCACCGTAGTAAACCATGGACTCTGCACCGTCAACCGTAAGCTTATACTGGTTACGGCTGTAGTAAACCTTGAGAACAAGGCTGCTGTCAGCTGCGACTGTGCCGGAGAGGACGCTGTCAGCGGCGACCGTGAAGCCCTCGCGAGCCTCGGGATCGACGGAGACGGCCGCGCCGGTAGTGGCAGGAACGACCTTGACATCAGCTGCGCCGTAAGCGCCGTTGACATCCATGACGTAAGTCTCAACCTTGTAGGAGACTTCGCCAGCGGAGAACTGAGCGTTGAAGGAAACATCCTCGGTGCCCATGACTCCGACTTCCTTATCCCAACCGGTGAAGACGAAGCCTTCCTTGGTGGGATTCTCGGGAGCGATGATCTGCTCGCCGACCTTCGTGGGAACGACTCTGTACTCAGTGCCGTCAACATAGAAGGTTGCGTTGTAGGTCATGACCTCGAGAGAAGCAACTGCATCGTTGATAGCCTTGGCGGCTGCATCGACAACAGACTGCTCGGAATACTTCTTGCCGGAAACTTTTTCTGCAAGAGCTGCATCGAGAGCCGCTCTGGACTCTGCGGTGTAGGTCTTGTCGTAACCGTCCTCTGCCTGCTTCGCCTGAGCCGCTGCAACTGCCGCATTGTAAGCGGTGTAGTCAGCGTCGTTCTCGCTCCACTGGGAAACGAGGGTCAGGTCGGATGCGGGCATGGTGGCGGGAACATCAACGTTCCAGCCGATGAAGGTGTAGCCCTCACGCGCTGCCGGGGTGGCAATGTCAAGAGCTGCGCCGTAGTAAACTTCGGACTCTGCGCCGTCAACAGTAAGCTTGTACTGGTTACGGGCAAAGTAGACCTTCAGTACGAGGCTTCCGTCGGCTGCGACGGTACCGCTGACAACATTAGCTGCCGACTCGTCGAAGGTAAAGCCTTCGGCGGCAGTTGTGTCTGCAGTGACCTCAGCGTCGGTGGTGCCGTAAAGGGTCTTTGTCTCAGCTGCGCCGTAGTTGCCGTTGACATCCATCGTGTAAACCTCGACGGTGTAGGCAATGCCGGACGCCTCTTCGAACTGGGCGGCGAAGGTGATATCCTCAACGCCCATCTTGCCGACTTCCTTATCCCATCCCTTGAAGACATAGCCTTCCTTAGCGGGATCCTTCGGAGCGACGATCTGCTCGCCAACCTTCGTGGGAACGACTTCGTACTGGGCGCCGTCGACCGTGAAGATCGCGTTGTAGGTCATAACTTCGAGAGCTGCAACTGCGTCGTTGATAGCCTTGGTAGCTGCATCGACAACAGACTGCTCGGAATACTTCTTACCGGCAACATCTATGGCAAGAGCGCCTGCGAGAGCATCTCTGGTCTCGGCGGTGTACATCTTGTCATAATTCTCTTCGCCCTGCTTTGCCTTAGCCGCTGCGACTGCCGCTTTGTAAGCGGTGTAGTCAGCGTCGTTCTCGCTCCACTGGGAAACGAGGGTCAGGTCAGATGCGGGCATGTTGGCGGGAACTTCGACATTCCAGCCGGTGAAGGTGAAGCCCTCTCTTGCTGCCGGAGCGGCAATGTTAAGAGCTGCGCCATAGTAAACATCGGACTCTACGCCGTCAACAGAAAGCTTGTACTGGTTACGGCTGTAGTAGACCTTAAGAACAAGGCTGCTGTCGGCAACAACAACGCCGGAGAGGACGCTGTTGTCAGCAACGGTGAAGCCCTCGCGAGCCTCAGGCTCGACGGAGACGGCTGCGCCGGTGGTTGCGGGAACAGTCTTGGTCTCTGCTGCGCCGTACTGTCCGTCAAGACCCATGACATAAGTCTCAACCTTGTAGGAAACCTCGCCTGCGGAGAACTGAGCGTTGAAGGAAACATTCTCAGTGCCCATAACGCCGACTGCGGGATCCCAACCGGTGAAGACATAGCCGGTCTTGGAAGGAGCTTCGGGAGCAACGATCTGCGCGCCGACCTTCGTGGGAACGACTCTGTACTCAGCGCCGTCAACATAGAAGGTTGCGTTGTAGGTCATAAGATCGAGAGCTGCGATTGCGTCGTTGATAGCCTTGGTGGCTGCATCAACTTCACCCTGCTGGGTGTACTTCTTGCCGGAAACATCCTTCGCAAGGGCATCGGCGAGAGCCTGTCTGGACTCTGCGGTGTAGGTCTTGTCGAAGTTTGCTTCTGCCTGCTTAGCCTCAGCCGCTGCCTTAGCCGCGTTGTAAGCGGTGTAGTCAGCGTCGTTCTCGTTCCACTGGGAAACAAGAGTTACATCGGAAGCGGGCATGGTTTCGGGAACATCTCTGTCCCAACCGGCGAAGGTGTAGCCCTCACGAGCTGCCGGCTCGGCAACACTGATGGCTGCGCCGTAATAAACATTGGTCACATTGCCGTCAACAGTAAGCTTGTACTGGTTGCGGCTGTAGTAAACCTTGAGAACAAGGCTGCCGTCAGCCTTGACTTCGCCGGAAAGTACGCTCTCAGCTGCAACCGAGAAGCCCTCACGAGCCTCGGGAGTAACGGAGACGGTCTCGCCGGTAGTAGCGGACTTGTTCTCGATAGCAGCGTCGCCGTAGTTGCCGTTGACATCCATTACGTATGTCTCGACAGTGTAAGCAACGGTGCCTGCGGAGAATACTGCGTTGAAGGAAACATCCTCAATGCCCATCGTTCCGACTTCGGGAGTCCATCCGGTGAAGGTGTAACCCTGCTTGGAGGGAGCCTCGGGGGCGACGATCTGCTCGCCGACCTTGGTGGGAACGACTCTGTACTCTTCGCCGTCAACATAGAATGTTGCGTTGTAGGTCATCTTCTCAAGACCCTTAACAGCAGCGTTGATAGCTGCGGTCTGAGCGTCGACAACACCCTGCTCGCTGAGCTTCTTGCCGGAGACGTCAACTGCAAGAGCGGCGTCAAGAGCTTTTCTGGAAGCCTCGGTGTAGGTCTTGTCGTAGTTGGCCTCTGCCTTCTTAGCGTTGGCAGCTGCAACAGCTATGTCATAATCGGTGTAGTCTGCGGGATTCTCGTTCCACTTAGCCGTAAGAGTGATGTTCTGTGCGGGCATGGTGGAGGGAACCTCTTCCTCCCAACCCTGGAAAGCATAGCCAGCCTTCTCGGGAGTACGGGCGGAAACAGTAGCGCCATAATAATATGTATCGGGTTCGAGATCCGTGTTAGCATAAGTTATGGTGTACTGGTTACGTGAATAGTAAATGCTGAGGACAAGAGAACCGTCAGCGGCGATAGTGCCGGTAAGGGTGCTCTTTGCCGAATCGAGCGAGAAGCCTTCAGCGGCGACTGCATCGGCAATGATATCGGCTGTAGAATTGGTCTCGCCTGCGCCCTGATAGGTGCTGTCGGGAGTTGCCGGATAGTTGCCGGTGGTGTCCATATTATAAACATTCACGGTGTACTTTGTATCCGTGTTGTTTGCGAACTGAGCTTCGAATGTAGCGTCAGCGTCAAACGTTGCGGGTACGTTGCCCCAACCGACGAAGTGCATGCCGACAGGTGCGGCAGGAGCTTCGATGGAGCTAAGATCAACGGGATCGCCCTGGTTGCCGGTGAGAACCGCGTGAGTCTCGCCATTCACGGTGAAGGTGAAGGTGACGGTGACAACGGGGTTAGCAATAAGGCGCTTCCAGTTGTAGATAAGGTTGTTCATAGCTTCTCTGACCTGCGTGCGCATGGTCGTAGAGGCGTTGAACGAGGTCGAAACCTTCTGAGCATAAGCAAAGGACTTTGCATATGCTTCCCATCTGTCCGCATCATACTTGGAAGCGTCTGCGGAGTCGATGGTGCACATCTTGATAGCCGCATCGAGGTGCGTCTTAACAGCGGCAAGCTTTATAAGTCTGGGACCCCAAAGCGCAACCTGCTGCTCAGCATAAGCAACATCGATAGCGGATATTGTGGGCATCTGCCACGCTGCAATCGCGGTCTCCCACGCTGCGTGGTCGGTCTGCCACTGTGCATATGCCTTATCATACTTCTGATTCTCGATCAGAGTGGCGTCATCGCCGGGCTTCTCGGGAGCAACGGGCTCCTTGGGAGCTATGGTCGAGTTGTAGAGGTTGAGAGCGCGGTTTCTGGCTTCCTTCCAGCCGTTCCAGGTGACTGAATTGAAATCGTCATAACCGAAATAGTTATAACCGTCATCCCAATAAACGGCGCCCTCTGCGTTGTCCTTGCCCTGGACTGCCTCAACGGCGGTCTTGAGCGAGTCAACAGAAGCGGAAACCAAATGCGTCTCCAAAGTTTCAACTGCAGAGGCAAGTGCCTTCTGTCTAGCTTCAAATCCTGCAAGGAATTCGCTATTGGTGTAGAGCGCAATCGTACCGGGAAGAAGCGTATATATAGCCGCATTGTTAAGGGCGGTTATATATGCGTCCCAAGCTGCATCCGCGCTGCTGTCATAATCTGTTCTTGCGCGATTCTTGCCAGCTTCTATATTGTAGAGCTCAGGAAGTCCGTAATCGTTATAACAGATAATGCGGGTAGCACCATTGTAATGGTCGGTTTTGTTACCCTTCTTTGCCGTAGCAGCCCAATTGATCGTAGTGTCAAAGCCAACTTCAAACTTTGCAATAGAAGCTGTCTCCTCCCAAAGATCAATGCTGTCATAGGCATTTGAACCTGAAATAGCATTTCCGCCATCCATTGACGCCGAGGAGGTCGCACTCTTAAGGTTGGAACTAAGGCCACCGAGATTAGCCGATGCATTAGATCCTGTATGTGCGCCCTTGCCCTTCGGCACCTTGAAAGTAACACTCTGCGCACATATCGTCTTCAGCGGGTTGGTGTTGTTCTGATTAAACAGCAGAAGTTTGGGCGGGCAATCATTAACAGACGCACTTGTCTTGTTTGAGCCCGTATTAATTCCGCTGGTATTGTTATCAACATCAGCACCATCAAGCCTGTAAGAATAGAATCTGCAAACCGAAGCATCGTTTGTCAGCTTATTTCCCGCCTCATCGAGGGCAAAATAATATACAGTAAAGACAACAAGCGTATTATTACTGTCGATTCCGCTTATCTTCACCGACCTATTATCGCCGCCATTGAGTTTCTCATTGGCAGTAAGACCGGATACCGAAAGATCCTTTTGTTTGCTGCCGTCATAGTTATAAGCAACAGCGCTCCAACTATCGATTGTATAACGGGGAAGCTTGTCCTGAGTGAAGTTATTGTTCTTATCAGTATAACCTCTGTTAATGCCCTGGCTTCCGTTATAAACCGTGAGATCAAGTTCGCTGCTGTTCTTGATTCTCTTTGAACCGGCGATCTCCATTTCCTTGAACTTTGCCTTATCAGTCAGCTTCATGACCTGAGCCACGATGTTGACGATAGGCGGAACAAGCTTGTCCTTGTTGGAATTCAAAGATCCGAGAAGGTTCTCGACTATCGAGCCGAGCTCAGAGTTCGAAACGATCTCATTGAGCGAGCCGTAAGTCTTGGTTACCGTTCCCGGAAGAACTGCGTTGAGGATATCGGTGACGAGTCTCACGATGCTCTGCTTGAGAGTCTGAGTGGCGAATGCGCCGGACTCATTCTTAACAAACAGGTCTGAGATGCAGGTCAGATCCTGATCAACGAGCAGTCCGTTGAGGATAGAATAAACAATATCCTTGAGGATAGTCTCGCTTCCGCTGTTGGCAAACTTTGCGGGAAGAACAGATTTGTCTAACAGCTTGAAGAAGATATCATCAAGAGCTTTCCATCCGTCAGAGGTATCAATCGTGGTGCTGGGAAGAAGACCTGTGTAATACTGCGGGTCAGCGGCAAGCCACTGAACGGCAGTAGTCAGCATCTTATCCATACCGTCGCCGTAGTTGAGCGCCTTCTTCAGATCACCTGCGTTGAGGTCGATACCGGGATTGACGTTGTAGGCGACGAAATCCGCAAGCATGTCAAGGATACCCTGAACAGTCTTGGGATAACCGCTGTAATCTCTTTCGGGAAGGAACTGAGCCATGAGCTGCTTAACAGCCTCCCATGCAACGCCTATAACAGTCGTGACATCCTCGGGGATGTACATATAGCCGACTGATGCGTTGATGATCGAGCGCGCAAGATAAGCGATAAGCTCTTCCTTGCTCATTGCGTCGATCTCTTCGGCTGTTGCGATGTGCTTCTGCCAATCCGGGAAGAAGTAATCGCCGGTCTCTTTGAGAATGTATCTCGCAACTGCGACAACATTATCGGTGAGCTTTGAATTGTCACCCGAGACCCAACCGTTGTAGTTCTTCAGAAGTCCGTTAACAATGCCGCCGGCAATGTTATTGAGCTCAGCAACAAGAGTGCTGCCCGCGGGGACGGTATAGGCCGAAACCCTGAAGTCCCTGTTGAACAGACCCGCAAGAGTACCTGTGGTATCCTTGTCGATCTCCTGACCGAGCCACTTCATTGTCTGGTCATTGAGCATCGGAACAGCTATATCGTTATAAGCTGTCTGAAGAAGATCCTCGATGAAGTCATATGTAGACTTTGTCGAGTTGAGGTCAACGAGATTTTTGACGCTGTCAGGAATCTCTTTAACGCCTGCAAGAGCGTTCTGAATGATGACCTGAAGCATGCTGTCGATGTTATTGGAGCTGTTGTATTCCGTATTCGGATATGCAAGACCCCAAATCATCTCTCTGAGCATAACTTCGACATTCAGATCGACCTTTACGAACGAGTTGGCAACGCCGAGAGAGACACCGCCGTCTCGCTTGTACTTACCGACACCGCCGACGACAACCTTCTTGACGATTCCCTTGTTGTCCGCAAGGAACTGAAGGAGCGCCTTGATGACTGCGACATCAGTGGTATTGCTTCTGCGCGGGTTCTTGATTGCATCGACATTGACGCTGTTCAGATCGCCGGCCATCCAAAGGATGATCTTGTTGCCGTTGATCAGCTTATAGACGCTCGAAAGAGCATTGTCTATAGACGTCGCATCAAGCTTACCGAGAATCGAAAGATCCATCGTGATGTTCTCTTTGGCAAGCGCCTTGTCAGCGTAGTCAAGAAGCGCAGACGCATACTGCTCTGTGGTCAGAACCGCAGTGTCAGTAAAGTCGTACTTTGTCAGCGCGTCATCCTTATAAGCCTGGTACGCACTCGCGCCGGCGGTAGCCGATGAGAGTATGAGCAGTGAAGCAAGGATGATTGCTAACAAGCGTTTCATTTTCTTCAAATTTACACCTCCATTTTAAAAATTTCACCATATATCAGAGCATTCCATCTCCCGCAAATTGACGGAACACATTGGCGACAAAGTCATTTTGCTCTGTTCGGGCAATACAAAGCAAGAGGGTATGATTATCCCCCATGTAAAGAATAACCCCTCGTTCGGCACTTTGTCAATAAGTTTAAATTTTTTTAATCATTTTTGTGCGTTTTGTACAATGAAAGTTCAATTTTTTATCGTATGCTAACAATACAGATTTAACAAATATGTTGAAAAATGTCATTTTTGTTCTATATTTCCATTAAAATTAACGCTTTTATGATTTTGTGGAATTAATTTTAATTTTTTGCGGGTAAAAATTGCACAAAAAATCATGAGTTCTGAGAATAATAACGCCTATTTATCATATTAATATTTGTTATGGAAATAAGTAGGGCTTTTATTTGCTGATAATTAATAAAAACACGGCTTTTAAGGCTATATTTGTTTTACATAACCGCTATATAAAAGGCTTATATATATAATGTATAGTAACATGGTATCGCGGCAGTGGTTTATCGGGGTAAAAAGCAACACAGATAAGCAGAAAACCGGCTCCGTCACCCCTATACAGACTTCAAAAGCAGGCGAACGAAGTCCGCCCCTGCGGTCAGTAGAACAAATCTTGCGAAAACTTCGTGCCGCGTCGGCGGCAGCGGTGCGTCGGGTCGCCGCACCCTACAAGGTACAGGATAATAAATTTAGTGCGAATTTCGTGAAATAAGCTCTCAGTCTCGGCTTCGTCAATCAGGTTTCCCTGCACGAAAGCCGGACAAGCCTATTAATAACACAAAAACCAGCCGTAAAGCGATTATACTTTACAGCCGGTTTTCGCGTTTTTTCACTTTTTCTCCCTGCACGCGGCTATTATGCTCAGCGCCGAGCAGGCGGCTGTCGCTATCGCCGCGGCGGCGATAAGCTTTTTGATTATATCGAGCCAGCGCATCGAGGTCAGCGCGCAGCTGACGAGCTTCAGGCTCTTTGAAACACTCTGCACAGTATCCATTGCTATCCCCTTTCAGTTTGTCAGCAGGACCGCGTGAGCTATCGACGGCACTGTTTCGCCCTGGAGCGGCGAGACCGCCGAGAGCAGTGCGCCCGTTCCGACGAAGAGTACTTTGTTGAGCCTGCCCGAGCGCATCTCGCTGACGATATGCGAGCAGACCACCGCCGCGCTGCACCCGCAGCCCGAGCCGCCGGAGTTCACATCCTGCTCGTTGAGCCGATAGAGCATCAGTCCGCAGTCGTTGTGGCGGGTCGTGATATCGATATGCTCCTGCTTTCTCATCAGCTCGCGCAGGAGCGTTGAACCGACATAGCCGAGGTCGCCAGTCAGGATAAGGTCGAGATCCTCCGGCTGTGTTTTTGTGTCCTGCAAAAAGGCGGTTATTGTCGAGCACGCGGCGGGCGCCATAGCCGCGCCCATGTTGTTTGCGTCTTTGACTCCGTAGTCGGTTATCCTGCCGAATGTGGCGGCTTCTATATGCGGCGACGCGGACTTTCCTATCACGGCGCACCCTGCCGCCGTCGCCGTCCACTGGGCAGTCGGAGGACGCTGACCGCCGTATTCGAGCGGTGTGCGAAACTGCTTCTCCGCCGAGCAGAAGTGCGACGAAGTTGCCGCGGCGGCTATACGCGCCGCACCCGAATCGACACTCAGCGCCGCCAATGCCAGCGACAAAGCCATTGTTGAGCACGCGCCGTAAAGCCCGACAAACGGTATGCCGAGATCGCGTGCGCCGAACGCCGAGCCGCTGCACTGGCTGAGCAAATCACCCGCCATTAGCATATCTATATCGGCGGCGGTCATGCCGGATTTTTCAATAGCCTTCACCACGGCGCGGTGCTGAAACGCGCTCTCCGCCTTCTCCCATGTCTTTTCGCCGAATGTGCCGTCGGTTATAATTTCATCGAAGCTCCCGCCGAGAGGTCCGTCCCCCTCCTTGCTGCCGACTATCGCGGCAGATGCGATTATTCCCGGACGGCTGCCGAATTTCAGCGTATATTTTCCAATTCTCTCTGCCATCGGTTCACCCCATTATCCTGAGCGCGATATAATAAATCACGCCGTAGACGACCGCCGCGGCGCTGCCATAGACTATGACAGGCCCCGCGACCTTAAACATATTTGCGCCCGTGCCGAGAATCCTGCCCTCGCTCTGGAACTCCATTGCGGGCGAAACAACTGCATTTGCAAAGCCGGTTATCGGCACGAGTGTACCGGCGCCCGCATGACGGGCGATTTTATCGAACACGCCGAGAGCGGTCAGCACGGCGGCAATGACGACAAGAGTACACGGTACAAGGCTCGACACCGTCTTTTCGTCCGCGCCGAGCGACTCATAGAGCATCGAAAATCCCTCGCCTATCGCGCAGATGAGCCCGCCTATCAAAAAAGCTTTCAGCAGGTTCATCAGCTTCGGGCTCGGCGGCGAGGCACGCTTCGTCATTTTTTCATATTCTTTTCCGGACAGCGACATACTTTCATCTCCCTTGCGTCTATTTTCTGCACGCGCGAAAGAAATATACCGCCGCGAAAATAATTTACAAATGTTGACTTGACTTGATGAACAACATCGCGATAAAATTATAAAAAACACTTGAGGAGCTTTGCAATGGCGCATCTTATCGAAGTCAAGGACGCATATAAAATATACAATCCCGGCGAGAACGAAGTTCACGCGCTCGACGGAGTTTCGCTGACCGTTGACCGCGGAGAATTTCTGATGATCGTCGGTCACTCCGGCTCGGGCAAATCGACACTAATGAACATGCTCGGTCTGCTCGACATCTGCACGAGCGGCGAATATCTCATCGACGGCAAAGATGTTTCTAACCTGTCGGACGACGAGCTTTCGGAGATACGCAACAAAGAAATCGGCTTTATATTCCAGGGCTTTAATCTTATTCCTAGCCTCACGGCAAAAGGAAACGTTGAGCTACCGCTGATATACAGAGGCGTAAAGAAAGAGGAGCGCGAGAAGCTCTCGGTCGACGCACTGCGCCGAGTCGGGCTCGAAAAGCGCATGAACCACCTGCCCTCGCAGATGTCCGGCGGTCAGCAGCAGAGAGTCGCAATAGCCCGTGCAGTCGCCGCGCGCCCGCCGATAATCCTCGCGGACGAACCGACTGGCAACCTCGACTCGCACTCCGGCAAGGAGGTCATGAAGATACTCCACGAGCTCAACGACGAGGGGCGCACGATAATCCTCATCACCCACGACAACGAGATTGCCGAAGAGGGAACGCGCGTTGTCAGAATATCGGACGGCAGGATAATTGAAGACCGACCGAGCAACAGAGTATAAAAACTCAGCAATGATTATAAGACAAAAAATCCTATCCGCTATTGGATAGGATTTTTTGTTGGGCGTGGTGGTGAAATAGGCATGAAAAAAGGACTGTCCGCTCAGACAGTCCTGATTTTTTATTCATCAGAGAACGTAGATGCGCACGCCTCTGTAGCCCCATGCACAGCACTCCTCATATGTGTTCATATAGAGGTCTACAGTGCAGGAATTTCTCTTTGCAAATCCGCCGGTATCGGCCGCTATGCAGTAGCCGTAGACGAACTTGCCGTCAAGCGAGACGATATAAAGCTCGGTTCCGTAAGGGAACTGCTTGGGGTTGACCGCGATATGTCCGGGCATTGCCCTGCGGCCCGATGCCGTTCCGCCGCCGCCGTAATAAGCGGTCGCGGTGCCGTCAACTATTCTCTTGTAGTTCTTGGGCACGCCGTTTGCATCAAGCTGAACGCGCGCTGGAACTTTGAGCTCGGATATCGGCGTATGAGTCTTGAGTCTGATATTCTTGACGCGCTTGACTCTGCCCTTGAGGATGACCTCGGTCACCATCTGCTTGGTTATCTTTTCATTGACGGTCTCGGAAGAGTCGAGGTCGCCGTTGACATATTTGTCTTTATAGGTGACTATCTTCTCGCCGTCCACGCCCTCAACGGAGACCTTTGTCTGGTCAACATAGAGGTCGGGGGTTCTCTTTGTGACTGTGTCGAACGGGATCCTGACGGTCTCGGTGCGCTCCTTGTACTCAACACGCAGGACATTTATCTCCATACCGTTGGTGAGCTCCGTATCGAGCGCGGGATCGGTCTCGTCATTCTCGCCGAGCGTGATGCCTGCGCGGGCGACTGCATCTTTGACAGTGCCGGAGGCTATCTGGACATCGTTTGATTTTCCGTCCGCTATAACAGTGACGCCGAATGAACGCTTGATTTCAAGTGTCTTGTCGCTGCTGACGAACTCATTGTCGGCGAGGTTTATCTCGTCGAACTTGCCGAGAGCCATGTTGTGCTTATCGAGCATCTGAGCCGCAGGACCGGCTCCGTTGAGGAAGTGCTCCTCGCCGTTGTCGATGACTTTGATGACCTGCGCGCGAAGGACGGTCACTGTGCAGTTCTCGCCGACTTCGAAAGAAGAGGTGTCGAGATAATCATACTTGCCGAGTGACAGGGCGTCCGCGTTATCCTCAACAAATTTTTCAACTGAGTCTGCGCGGGTCGAAACTGTGTAGGCCTTTTTGCCTGCCTCGTTTACGGTGACTTTATAAGTCGCCGCAGCCGCGAATGCCGTTATCGTCACAACAGAGACGATAACCACAAGGGCTGAAACCGTTGCCAGAACTTTGCGTTTTGACATATTTCTCACGGGCAGTTTTGCAAAGAAAGCCTTGATATGCTCTAACATCAGGTAAAACTCCTTTGTTCTTTGCTTTGGGTTCCGTGGGTGTGCTGAGCCGTTTTTGAAACGACTCCTGCTATTATATTGACACAATCGGCATTTGTCAAATTTTTTGAGGCTCTCATTTTGTGCAGTTTGCACAAGAGCGTACTTGCAAATCAAATACGATAACGCTCAAAGTGTGGCACTGACCCTTGAAACCGCCCGTTAAAATGGGAAAAAATGGCTAAACTTTTGTGAAAAGTCCAAAAAGTTACAAATGGTTACAAATCAATGAAAATCTGTAACAAATTCGGCTTTTTGATGTTTTAGAAGAATCATTTTCAAGTTTCACCAACCTGTTTCGTTGCGCACCAAACTATATCGGCAAAGAAAAATAAACAGGGCTTGTAAACCTCTCCGCTTTACATAATTTTACCTGTAAAAAAGGCTGAAAAAGTGTAAAGTAAAACGCTTTACACTTTTTAATAATCACCCGCCGCCGTTCCGTCACATTGGCGGAGCTTTTTACTTGCATTTTCCGACGGATTTTTTGCCCGAAAATGCCCTATATATAAAAGGTATACAAAACACTTTGTTAAACGCGCATTATTACATATATTGAAGCAATATATAAGTGATTTTAAGCGTTAAATATAAAAAAACAGCTCCGCCGAAGCGAAGCCGTAATTTTAAAAATTCAGGCAGATTACTGCTCGACAGCGTAAACGCTGACTTTCTTGCGATCCTTGCCCATTCTCTCGAACTTGACGTTGCCGTCAACGAGAGCGAAGAGGGTGTCATCAGAACCCTTGCCGACATTGTTGCCGGGATGGATGTGGGTTCCGCGCTGTCTGACAAGGACATTGCCTGCGAGAACGAACTGACCGTCGCCTCTCTTGACGCCGAGTCTCTTGGACTCAGAATCACGGCCGTTCTTGGTCGATCCGCCGCCCTTCTTATGTGCGAAAAGCTGAATATTTATCTTGAGCATTGTGTTACACCTCCGTAATGACTTTGATCTTTTTCGGGTACTGCTTTGAAAGCTCAGTCAGATGCAGTTTCAGTCCGTCGAGGACTGCTGCAGCCGAATCATTTTCCTCGCCGACGGAAAACTTCAGGTGTCCGTCCTGCTCGGAGATATCGGCGTGAACCTTGATAATCTCGGTGACGGTATTGGCCGCCATATACACTGCGGAAGAAACAGCCGCACAGACTATATCCGTGCCCGCGCTGCCGCCCGCATGACCGCTTATCTCGAATCCCCTGCCGTTTTCGCCTTCAAAAAATACCGCTCTTATCATTGGTTAAGCGTTGATAGCGGAAATTTCCACCTTGGTGTAGGGCTGTCTGTGACCGAGCTTGCGCTTCTCGTTTTTCTTGGGCTTGTAGGTGAAGACGGTGACTTTCTTAGCCTTGCCGTTCTTGAGAACCTTAGCCGAGACAGTGGCTCCTGCGACAGTGGGGGTACCGACAACGACGCCGTCATCCTTGCCGACGACCATGACCTTGTCAAAGGTGATTTCCTGCTCAGGCTCAACGTCCAGCTTCTCGATGAATACGACATCGCCGGCCTGAACCTTATACTGCTTTCCGCCGGTTTCGATAATTGCGTACATCAATATTTACCTTCCTTTTTTAAGACTCGCTATGTGCGGGCGGGATAATCCGCTTCATAGTGCATAGCACTGCCCGAGATATGCGGCATAGGTGATTATATCATATACTGCACCGGATTGTCAAACATTCAGGCAAATTTTTTTGCGGTTTTCCGCAGTTTTTTGCAAGTAAAAAGCTCCCCGGCTAAAAACCGGAGAGCCGACGCTGTTACTGATCCACGCTGTTGTCATAAGGGGGCTGAAGATCGTCCTCATCGGGCATGACAAGCGCCATTATGATATAAACGAGAAGTCCCGGGAATCCGGTGGTGAAAAGCGAAAGAAGTACAAAAAGTACTCTGACGACCGTCACATCGATGTTGAGATACTCGGCAAGACCTGCGCAGACGCCGCAGATTTTCTTTTCGCTCGTCTTTTTATAAAGTTTCTTTCCTGATGCCATGAAAAACCATCCTTTCAAAATGAGTTATTCCTGATATCCGCAAAAGCGGTTTTATCTTATATTATTCTGATGCGCCGCTGCTTCGGCGGTGTTTCGCATCAGCAGTGCGACAGTCATCGGGCCCACGCCGCCCGGCACGGGCGTTATCGCGCCGGCTATTTTGCTGACGCTTTCAAAATCGACATCGCCGCAGAGCTTGCCGTTTTCGTCCCTGTTCATGCCGACATCAATGACCGCCGCGCCGGGCTTTACCATATCCGCGGTTATCATTTTCGCCCTGCCGACCGCCGCTATGAGTATATCGGCGTTTGAGGTGAACGAGGCGAGATTCTCGGTCTTAGAATGGCAGACGGTGACGGTGGAGTTCTCTCTGAGCATGAGCATTGCCATGGGCTTGCCGACGATATTGCTTCTGCCGACGATAACGCAGTTTTTGCCTGCCGTCTCGATTTTCTCGTGATGCAGCATCTCGACTATGCCCGCCGGAGTGCAGGGCAAAAACACATTGCCGCCGGTCACCACCGCGCCGACATTCTGCGGATGGAAGCAATCGACATCCTTTTCGGGCGAGATGCGGCGGATAAGCTCCTCGGAGTCGATATGCTCCGGCACGGGAAGCTGGCAGAGTATGCCGCTGACGGATGAATCCGCATTGAGGCGGTCGATAAGCGCGATGAGCTCCTCCTGCTTCGTATCGGCGGGGAGCGCAAATTCGAGCGACTTTATGCCGACCTTTTCGCAGCTCTTCTTTTTATTGTTGACATACACCCTCGAGGCGGGGTCGTCTCCGACGATTATGACCGCAAGGCACGGCTCAACGCCGCGGCTTTTCAGATATTCCACGCGCTCGCGCACCGAGTCGAGCACCTCTGCGGAAATAAGCTTTCCGTCTATCAGCTTTGCCATCTTATCCACTCTTTCCAATTGATTTATTCCGTTTTTTCGCTGTCTTCGTGCTTCTCCTCTTCGGGAGTCTCCTCGGTTTTTTCTTCGGGCTCTTTTTCGGGAGCTTCTTCGGAAACCTCCTCGGACTTCTCCGCGGAAGTCTCCTCGGTCTGCGCCTGCATAGCGGCGGCCTCGTCCGCAAGGCGCTCCTTCTTGGTCTTTACGGCGTCCTCCGGGAAGTAATCCACGCCCTCAATGGGCTTGGGATGCTTCGTATATTTGACTGTGAACACTATATACAGCACAAGGCAGACGAGCATAAGCACGCCCGAGACTACCTGCGAAACTCTTATAGTCGTGTGTGCGATATAGAGGCTGTCGGTTCTGAAGCCCTCGATTATCATTCTGCCAAGCCCGTACCACGCGCCGTAGCCGAGGAAAAGCTGACCGCTGAATTTTCTGAACTTCTTATAGATAACATAGAGGATGAGGAATCCGATGAGGCACCAAAGCGACTCATAGAGGAAAGTCGGATGAACCGGCTTGTTCGGATCCATTGTTATGCCTTTTTCGGCGAGCAGCTGACTGTCCTGAATTATCGTCGCCGCTATCTTTTTGCTCCACATTCCCCACGGGGCGTCGGTATTCGTGCCGAAGGCCTCCTGATTCATGAAGTTGCCCCAGCGTCCGATTCCCTGACCGATAAGCAGGCTGATGCCGCCCATATCAAGTAGGTTAAGAATATTTATCTTTCTGACCTTGCAGACTATGAGCGCGGCGATGAGTCCGCCGATTATTCCTCCGTAGATGGCGAGACCGCCCTGCCAGATCTGCGGTATCTCCGCCGGATGGAGCTTATAATAGTCCCACTGGAATATAACATAGTACGCACGCGCACCGATTATTCCCGCGAGAGTGCCGTAGATGAGCACATCGAGCATCTTATCGAGGCTTATGCGCCATTTATAAGCCATTCTGCCGCCGAAGAGCGCGGCGAGTATAAAGCCGAAGGCGATAATGACTCCGTAGAACTTGATGCTTATCTCGTTTCCGAAGAGCGAGAACTCAACGAGGGTCGACGGGATATTGAATCCCCTCTTGATCCATGTGAAATAGACGGTTGTGAAATCGGACATATACATCATCCTCTCATTTAAAACTGTAAAGCAATTCACTTTACAGGATTTATACCATTGAATTATCGGTCGAAGCTGATTTTTAAAATACACTCAGCCGCAGAATCCGATATTTTTCAACGCTTTTCGCGTTTATATGCGATTGGCAAACGCAAAGCTGAAATCTGTCAGATCAGCCTGTAAAGTTATATAACTTTACACATTATTTTGCTTATTCCGCTGCGCTCGCGATTATTTTTCTGAGCGTATCCACACCCTCGCCGGTCTGCGAAGAGAACGGGACAGTCTCATAGTCCGGGAAATCGGCGAGCTCTGTTTTGAACGCTTCAAGGCGCTGAGCGCGCTCGGTTTTGTTGAGCTTATCTATCTTCGTCAGCGCGATAACCGTTTTGTATCCGCCGGATTTCAGGAAGTTCAGCATGTCGTAGTCATCCTTGCTCGGCTTGTGACGCGAGACGACGAGCGCGATATTGCGCTCGGAGCCGAAATAGCCCTCCATAAGCTCCGCCCAGCGGAGTTTTTCGCTCTTTGCCGCCTTGGCGTAGCCGTAGCCCGGGAGGTCGACAAAATTCACCTTGTCGCCTTTAAAAAAGTTGACGGTGACGGTCTTTCCCGGAACGGAGCTGACGCGGGCAAGATTCTTGCGGTTGAACAGCTTGTTCATCAGCGACGACTTGCCGACATTGGAGCGCCCGGAGAAAACTATCTCGGGCTCGGCAAACCTCTTGAGCTGAGCCGAAGTGCCGTAAGAACGGTCAAATTCAATGATATCAAATCTCATAAAAACCTCACTGCGTGACGCGGCTTCTGCGTCCGCCTGTTTTATCGTGCGCCGGGATATCGGCGTGTTTGCTGTCTTTAGAGTCATCGTGCGCGTCAACGACCTCGGCGGGCTTGCTGACGGGCAGGAGCGCGACGCTCAGCACCTCATCAACATGGCTTACGGGGACGAACTCGACATTCGCTTTTACCGCATCGTCGACCTCGTCGAGATCGGGCACATTCGCCTTGGGTATGATAACGGTCTTTATGCCGCGTATGTAAGCCGCCATGGACTTCTCCTTGAGTCCGCCTATCGGCAGGACTCTGCCGCGCAAGGTGACTTCGCCGGTCATCGCCACATCTCTTCTGACGGGGGCACCGGTCAGCGCGGAGACGAGCGCCGTGGTCATCGTGACACCCGCGGACGGGCCGTCCTTCGGGACTGCACCCTCGGGGCAATGAATATGTATATCTTTATTTTTATAGAATTTGCTGTCTATTCCGAGCACATCGGCGCGGGAGCGGACATAGGACATCGCCGCATGGGCGCTCTCCTTCATCACATCGCCGAGAGAGCCGGTGAGCTCAAGCTTGCCCGTGCCATCGAGCACGGCCGCTTCGACCTCGAGCAGCTCGCCGCCGACGGAAGTCCACGCAAGCCCGTTGACCACGCCGACCTCATCGGAATCCCTGAGCTTCTCTTCCTTGAACTTCGGGTTGCCGAGCAGAGCTTGAAGATCGCTCTCTTTGACGCTTATCTTCTCCTCGCCCTCAGCTATACGCTTGGCGGCTTTGCGGCAGACGGAGGCTATGAGCTGTTCGAGCCTTCTGACGCCCGCCTCGCGGGTGTAGCCGTCAATCATATTTCTTATTGCGCCGTCCGTAAAGCGGAGCTGACGTGCGGTGAGTCCGTGTTTCTTGAGCTGCTTGGGGATAAGATGCTTCTTGGCGATATGGAACTTCTCTTCCGCCGTGTAGCTGCCGAGCTCAATGACCTCCATGCGGTCATAGAGCGGCGCGGAGATATCGGACGCGACGTTCGCCGTGGTTATAAACAGCACCTTGCTCAGGTCATAGGGAATCTCAAGATAATTGTCCCTGAACGCATAGTTCTGTTCGGAATCGAGCACTTCGAGCAGCGCGGAGGACGGATCGCCCTTGTAGTCGCTGCCGAGCTTGTCGACCTCATCGAGCAGAATGAGCGGATTCGAGCTGCCCGCCTGCTGGATAGCGGCGATTATTCTGCCGGGCATCGAGCCGATATATGTCTTTCTGTGGCCGCGTATCTCCGCCTCGTCATGGACGCCGCCGAGAGATATGCGGGCATATTTTCTGCCCATAGCGCGGGCGACCGACTTTGCGACCGAGGTCTTGCCGACTCCGGGAGGGCCGACGAGGCAGATTATCTGGCCGCCGACATCGGGCGCGAGCGAGCGCACAGCCATAAATTCGAGTATGCGCTCCTTGACCTTTTTGAGCCCGTAGTGATCCGCCTCAAGTATCTTGTGGGCGCGGGTAAGGTCGAGGTTATCTTTTGTATATTTGCCCCAGGGGAGTTCAAGGCAGGTCTCAAGATAGTTCCTGCTCACCGCCGCCTCGGGCGACTGAACCGCGTAGCGTTCGAGTCTGTCGCACTCGCGCAGAAGCTTCTCTTTTGACGCATCGTCAACGGGCAGAGCCGCGATTTTGTCGCGGAACTCCTGAATCTCCTCCTCGGGAGACACGCCGTTGTTGAGCTGGGACGAAATGACTTTGAGCTGCTCGCGAAGATAGTATTCGCGCTGGCTGTCGTCCATCTGCTTCTGCACCATCTCCTGAATCTCGTCCTCATATTCGAGCAGACGGGACTCTTTGAGCAGGAGCACGCAGAGCTTTTCAAGGCGCTTTATCGGGTCGAGCTCTTCGAGAACAGACTGCCTGTCCGAAAATTCGAGAGCTATATTGCCGGCGATGAAATCCGCCATGTCGCCGGGATGATCGAAGCCGAGCACAGCGAGCACGACATCGGGAGAGAGCTGGGGCGCACTCTGCGCATAGCCCTCAAAGATGCTCTTTGCGCTTCTGATGAGCGCCTGACCGTACTCGTTTTCTCTGTCATATTTGCGTATTGCGCAGGCTCTTATCGCGCCGACAAGGTGCGGCTCGGACGAGACGATTCCGTTCAGGCGTGCGCGGTACATGCCCTTGACGGACACGCGCACTATATCCCCTTCGCCCGGGAGCTTCGCGACGCGCGAAACAGTCGCGACAACGCCGAGCTTATAGAGGTCGTTGAAATCGGGATCGTCGACCGCTATATCTTTCTGCGCGGTCAGGAAAATTTTTCTGTCGCCCGCGAGCGCCGCTTTCAGCGCATCTATAGATTTTTCTCTGCCAACATCAAAATGCACCTGCATGCCTGGGAACACCACGAGACCTCGCAGCGCAACGGTCGGCATAAGCAGAGCCGCAGATTCAAATTTATCTTCCATAATATATCTTCCTTTTTCGTTGATATGCCGCCGAAAAGCGGCTTTCCCCGTCTTTAAATCGTAAACGCTTTATCTGTTTATTATACTTCATATTACCCGCTCCGTCAACAGACATAGCCGCCGGGAATATGTAAAATAAAGGACACGGACGGTTTGACTGTATAAAAACGCGACCGGAGCGGTGCGTGCCGTTCCGGTCTGAGAAATTATTTCTTCTTTTTGCCAAAGAATCCGCGCTTCTCATCAGGGGTGACATCGCTGTAGCCCATGGTATCCTTGAAGTTTTTGAGTGCCTCGCGCTGAGGCGCAGTCAGATCCTTCGGGACTTCGACGATTATGCGTATATACTGATCGCCTCTGCCGCGCGAATTGAGATACTGAATGCCCTTGCCCTTGAGGGACATGACGGTGCCGGGCTGAGTGCCGGCGGGCAGGTCGAACTTGACCTTGCCGTCAATGGTAGGCACCATGATGCTGTCGCCCAGAGCCGCCTGGACGAAGTTTACCTTGCAGTCATACCAGATGTTATAGCCCTCGCGTTCAAAGAACGGGTGCGGTCTGACGAACACGGACACATGAAGATCGCCGGAGGGACCTCCGTTCGAGCCCATGCTGCCCTCGCCGCGCACGGAAATAACCTGTCTGTCGTCTATGCCGGCAGGGATATTCACCTCAAGCTCGCGGCGCTTGGACACGCGTCCGCCGCCGCGGCACTTCTGGCACGGCTTCTCGACAATTTTGCCTTTGCCGCCGCACCTGGTACAGGTCTTAGTGGTCGAAATAACACCGAACGGTGTTCTCTGCTGGACATTCACCTGACCTCTGCCACCGCAGTCGGGGCAGGTTTTGGTGGTTGAGCCCTTCTGGGCACCCGAACCGCCGCAGTCAGGACAGGTCTCGATGCGGTGTATCTCTATCTTGCGTTTGCAGCCCTTCGCCGCCTCTTCAAATGAAATGGTGACTCGCGCCTGAACGTCGTCGCCGCGCCTCGGGGCGTTGGGGTCGGAGCGTCCGCCGCCGAAGCCGCCGAAGCCGCCGCCTCCCCCGAAGAAGCTGCCGAAAATATCACCTAAATCGAAGTCAACGCCGCCGGAGCCTGTGCCCCAGCCGCCTGCGCCGCCGCCCGCGCCGAAGTTCGGATCGACGCCGGCATGACCGAACTGGTCGTACCTGCCGCGCTTATCCTTATCGGAGAGCACCTCGTAGGCCTCGTTGACCTCCTTAAATTTCGCCTCGGCGTCAGCGTCACCGGGGTTGAGATCGGGATGATACTGCTTCGCCTTCTGACGGTATGCTTTTTTTATCTCGTCCTCAGTGGCATTTTTGCTGACCCCGAGCACCTCGTAAAAATCTCTTTTATCAGCCAAGGGAAATTACTCCTTTTTACTTACAATGTACTATTGAGGGACTGCAAAGCAATCCCTCAGCCAGTCATACTTTTTTTGCAAAGCAGCGCTTTGCACCGGAGCGTCGTGGCGCCGCCCCATAACGGCATATTATAACACCGTTTCATATTGTGCCGCTCGCGCGGCATCGGG
>ENA-ORSG01000877-ORSG01000877.1-human-gut-metagenome-genome-assembly--contig:-NODE-877-length-23000-cov-12.283853_pt1 | contig 23000 bp, 21 predicted proteins | sample MGYA00242189_ERZ509156 | MGnify/ENA primary metagenome ERZ509156 (study PRJEB26280, sample SAMEA2338666) | human gut metagenome | biome: human gut; feature: human-associated habitat; material: faeces...
CCTCGGCCCGAAGGGCCGTCAAACTTAAGAACCCTTGGGCCCGAAAGGGCCCATCCATCTTAAGAACCTTTTTCCGCAACCCTTCTACACAACCTGCCGCCGTCAGGCGGCCACAACCCTCGGGGCAAAGCCCCGTCAACCCTCACACCGAAGGTGTGTCCACAAGGCCGGTCCATCTTAAGAACCTTTTTTCTGAGCGCCCGCGCGGCGGCTATACCTCTTGTATTAATATCTGAAGATGCTATAATTAAATAGTACTGATATTTTGATACTGTTCCATTAGAGAAGCAGCGGGTGATTAAAAGAATCAGCACTGCTTCTTTTTTGTATTTTCTCTTTTGAAGGAGTGGGTGTATGGAAGAGAAAAGAAACGAAACCGGGAAGAGCAGGGGCCTTCGCATTTTTATTATCTTTATTTTTGCCGCCTTTACTGCATTTGCCATGGTTTTCAGCCTGATTTTCGGTTCTGCCGATATTTCCTTCGCCTCCATCATGCATACCCTGATGGGCCATGTGGAAACGACGGATGATATGGTTATCTGGAATATCCGGTTCCCCAGAAATATAGTGGGCGCCCTGGTGGGTGCCAATCTGGCTGTATCCGGCGCTATTCTGCAGGCAGTGATGAAGAATCCTCTGGCAGATCCCGGCATTGTCGGCGTTTCCAGCGGTGCAGGCCTGGCAGGTGTGATGATGCTGATTTTCATGCCGGAGGCTTCGCTTCTGCTGACTCCCGTGGCCTTTGTGGGGGCCATGCTTTCCGCGGCGGCAGTCTATGCCCTGGCCTGGAAGAATGGCATTCGTCCCAGCCGCATTATTCTGGCCGGTGTGGCAGTGAGCGCTTTTCTGGGAAGCGGGATTTCCGCCCTTCTTGTTTTCTATTCCGATAAGGTGCAGGGCGCCCTTCTGTGGATGGTAGGCGGTCTCTCGGCCAGAAGCTGGCCCCAGGTGGAAGCTCTCTTTCCTTACACCGTTCTTGGTCTGGTCCTGGCACTGGCAGGCTGCAAGGCCCTCACTATCCTGAGTCTTGGCGATGAAACGGCCCGGGGCCTGGGAGTGCCGGTGGAAAAGGTACGGTTCTCCATGACCGCCGTGGCGGCCCTTCTGGCTGCCGGTGCCGTCAGCATTGCAGGACTTATCGGTTTTGTAGGCCTGGTGGTGCCCCATATTGTACGTCTCATCATCGGTACGGACTATAAGTATGTGGTGCCGGGCTCTGCCATTCTGGGGGCCGGGGTGCTTGTATTCTGCGATACCTTGGGACGGGTGCTCTTTTCGCCCATTGAAATCCCGGCCGGGATTATCATGGCCTTTCTGGGTGCGCCTTTCTTCCTGTATCTCTTAAGGAGGAGCGCATGATGAGTACGAACGATATAGCCATTAAAATTTCGGACATTCATGTTTCCTTTGGAAACCATCACGTTCTTCGAGGTGCCAGCGGCATCATCAGAAGGGGGAGTATTGTTACCTTTTTAGGAAGAAACGGCTGCGGCAAATCGACCCTTTTGAAGACGGTGACCGGAAATCTGAAGCCTCAGCAGGGTTCCATTGAAATCGACGGCAGGCCCCTTTCTTCCTACAGTTCCGACGAAATGGCCCGGGTAGTGGCCTTCCTGCCCCAGTTCCACGACGTGCCCAAAGACATGACGGCAGAAGAACTGGTTTCCTGCGGCCGCTATCCTTACCAGCACTGGTGGAGCGGCGTTTCCACCAGAGACCGGGAAGTGGTGGCAGAGGTTATGAAAAAAACAAACACCACCCATCTGAAAGACCGCCTTGTGGCCAGCCTCTCCGGCGGTGAAAGGCAGAGGGTGTGGATTGCCATGGCTTTAGCCCAGGAACCCAAAATACTGATTCTCGACGAACCCACCACCTATCTGGATGTGTGCCACCAGCTGGAAGTGATGGAACTGGTGTCCAGGCTGAACCGGGAAGAAAATCTGACGGTAGTCATGGTGCTTCATGAGATCAACCAGGCTGTCCGCTATTCTACGGATCTTCTGGTCCTTGAAAACGGCATCATCCAGCGCCATGGCCCGCCTATGGAAGTCATGACCCATGAAGCCATAGCTGAAGTCTTCGACGTAGATGCGGATGTGGAAATGAGAAAAGGAAGGCCCATGATCTGCATCAATGGACTCCTTGATAAATCAGATACATAAGTGTCGGGTTAGCGGACTGGCGGCGCGGCCGGGATGGGGGCGATGCTTTCCAGTATTCCCGCAGGGACCGTAGATTTTTAAGGGGCTGAAGTCCGACACGGCCCAGGGCCGTAAGGATTGTGGCGGGCACCCCATAGGGCCGGTGCACCTGAGGATTTTCCCCTGTAGCAGGACAATAAAAAAGGGGCTGTGAAAAAATGTAAATCATTTCTTCACAGCCCCTTTTTGGTGTCTTTTTTTGTGTCAATAACAGTAAGGGGCTTGTCCTCATTGTCATCTCGAGCGGAGCTCCATGTCGTTAGCAGGACAAAGGGTTCCAGGCACTATAGAGACTCTGAGTCGAGAGATCTCCTGCCACCGTGCTCCCGTTACCATTAGGAAGTGAGATTTCTCCACTACGCAACGCTTTCGTCGAAATGACGGTGGGGCAGGGTAGCATCTGTGTCATTTCTTCACAGCCCTTTTTTGTTTCCTTTATTCTCCATAAGCCAGCTGGTAAAGCTTTTCCATGGCTTCCGGCGTCCTTATACCGGGGTTCATGAGGAAGAGGTCCGGTTCCAGGAAGTAGACCCGGTTGTTCTGCACCGCTTTCAGGTGGGCCCAGGAAGGGTTGCTTCTCATGGATTCGTCCAGTTTCTTGTTGATTTCATTCTGCTTGCCCATGGTGACGATGAAGATGGTGTCTGGATCATCGGCAGAGAGCTGTTCCAGAGAGTAGGGGACGGTTTTGCTGTCCAGTTTGATGTCTTTATGGCTGGTGATGACGTTGTCCATTTTCAGCATTTCCACCATGGAGGCGCAGATGGATTTCGGTGTTTCTGCCGTCACATCCTTGCCGGTGGCGCGAAGGACAGCGACTTTGGCCGGCGTCTTGGAAGCGGCTTTATCTTCTACTGCCTTCACTCCTTCTTCATAGGTTTTGATGACATTGTCCGCTTTGGCCTGCTGGTCATAGAGCTGGCCCATGAATTTCAGAAGAGGTACATTATCATTAATGCCGTCGTATTGGACGAGGAGGTAGGGGATTTTGTTGCTCTTTAAAAGAGACTCCAGCTTGGAGTTCTGGTTCTTTTCACCAAGTACCAGGTCCGGTTTCATACCTACCAGGGTTTCCATATTAATGTTCTGTACGTGGCCCAGGGTAGGGAGGGATTTGGCTTCTTCCGGAATGGGGCTTGTCGTTTCCGGCCGGGCTGCGGAAGTGCCGCCTACAGCATAGGCCATGTTGAGAAGGGGAGCGGACAGTTCAATTATTCGCTTGGGCGGCGCCTTCATGGTAATGGTCTGGTCTTTGTAGGTGTAGGTGACGCCGTTCCCGTTTCCTTCCTGTTTGGACGTGCCGCAGGCGGATAGGGAAAAGCAGAGGATGGCAGCGGCAGCTGCTGCTAGTACTTTTTTCATCAGATTCTCCTTTATTTTTATTAATATGAAATAGACCCCTTCGCCGAGATGACGAAGGGGTCCAATGCAGAGACAAATCATCTCTTACATATCATACCACAAATTATTTCTGCAGTGCTGCCAGTGCTTCATCAGCGCGCTGTACATAGATATCTCTGACAGCTTTGTTTTCACCAAGGCCGTGGATGTAGGTGGAGACTTTGAAGCCCTGAGCTTCCAGCTGGCTCTTGTGGGAGTCCGGATCGGAGCCGGCCATATCGTTATTGGCATGGTCGCCGGCAACCATCATGATCGGCATGAGGGTTACATGATTGAAGCCGCCTGCTTTCAGTTTCGGAATGACGTCTTCCAGGTTCGGACGGCCTTCAACGGAGTAAACGAATACATTGTTCATGCCCAGCTGATGGAGTCTGTCCTGGATAACGCTGTAGTAAGCGTTGCCGGGGTGCGGAGTGCCATGAGCCATGATAAGGGTAGCATCGTGAGCGCCCATCTTCGGGAACTGGGTGGAAACGGCTTTCAGGAAATCAACTACCTGGTCCGGTTCGCCTTCGGTGCCCTGGAAATACATGAGCGGGGTAGCAAGGGAAATCTTCTTGAAGTTAGGAGCCTGCATCTTGGTGACTACGGAGTCATAGCTGTATTCCATGCCTGGAATAACGTCCAGGGAAACAACAGCAACACGGGTGTAGCCGTCTGCTTTCAGTTTGGCAAAGGCTTCTTCCGGAGTCATCTTGGTGATGCCTTCTTTTGCTTTTACGCGGTCAATAATGATGTGGGAGGTATATGCTTCGTATACCGGTACATTCGGGTTAGCTTCCTGAATGGCTTTTTCTACGGCATCAATGGTCTTATGACGGGTATCGGTAAAGGTGGTGCCGAAGGTCATAACCAGAATAGCATCTTTATTCGGTGCGTTTTTCATTGCCGGGTTTTCATGTGTCCATACACCTACAGTGGAAGCTTCACGAAGGGCCGGAGTTACGTCTTTTACTTCCGGATTCAGTTCGTACGCATTGACGGACATACCCATTCCCATAACGCAGAGAGCTGCCATAGATGCAGTTAAAACACTTTTAATACTTCTTTTCATGAAAAATCACTCCTTTGAAAATTTCCCTGGAATGCAGGGTTATGTACAGTCCAAACCCGAAAGTACAAGATGTTTCCCAGGTACTTGTACATTCTTTATGCGCTGTACTTTACATGACTTAAGTTTAGTACAACATTATGGCAAAGTCAATAAGTTTTTTGATAATTTCTAATAATTAGCCATGAAATATTAACGCACCTTACTCATATTTTTGAAAAAGATGAATCAGAAGTTAGAAACGAAGGCTCCCTTGGAAAAGGGGTAAAACCAGGGACTGGAAACATGTATTTGTACCTTATGTCTTCAGGTTCTGGCACAAAGGCGAAAGAGCAGGGGACTTTTTCTAAAATTATCCCTTGCATTCGATGGGATCGTTTGTTATAATAACAAAGAATTATCTATGTATTTGAAATGAGGTGCAACAAGTGAAGAAGGGAATCCATCCGGATTATCATCCAGTCGTTTTCCGTGATATCGGTGCTGACTACTCTTTCCTGACCCGTTCTACAGCTACTTCCAACCAGACTGTGAAATGGGAAGATGGCAATGAATACCCGCTGATCAATATTGATATCAGCAGCAAATCCCATCCGTTCTATACAGGACAGCAGCGTTTCGGAAAGGCTCGCGGCCGTATCGAAAAGTTCAACAAACGTTACGGAAAAACATCCGACTGAGAAACAGGGCGCAAGGCCCTGTTTTTTACTGCCCATTTTCACCCTGTGATATACTTTATACATATTAAAGAAGGATTTCTTACATTTCATATAAAGGAGTAATCATATGCAGACGAGTAAACTGGAGGGCATGGAAGCCCGTTATGTGACCCTGGAGGACCAGCTCAGCGACCCCTCTGTCATTGCGGACCAGAACAAATGGCGGGCCCTGTCTAAGGAACATGCGGAACTGGGGGACATTGTAGCCAGGTACCGGGAATACAAGGAAGCGGACCAGGCTGTCAGGGATGCGAAGGACATTCTGGAAGACAAGTCCCAGGCGGACCTCCACGAGCTGGCCAAGGAAGACTTGAAGGAAAATGAAAAGAAAATGGAAGAGCTGGACCTGGAAATCCATAAAATGCTCATTCCCAAGGACCCCAATGACGGCAAGAACGTCATCCTTGAAATCCGCGCCGGCACCGGCGGTGAAGAGGCAGCCCTCTTTGCAGCGGACCTTCTCAAGATGTACATCAAGTTTGCAGAACGGAAAGGCTGGAAACTGGAGATTGCCAATGCCAATGAAACGGACCTGGGCGGTTTCAAGGAAGTGACATGCACCATTGAAGGGAAAAATGCCTACTCCATTCTGAAATTTGAAAGCGGCGTGCACCGGGTGCAGCGCATTCCTGAAACCGAAAGCCAGGGCAGGGTGCACACCTCCGCTGTTACCGTAGCCGTGCTTCCGGAAGCGGAAGATGTGGATGTGGATATCCGGAGAGAAGACCTTCGCATCGATGTGTACCGTTCCTCCGGCGCAGGCGGACAGCATATCAATAAAACTTCCTCGGCCATTCGTATTACCCATCTGCCCACGGGCATGGTGGTGACCTGCCAGAATGAAAGAAGCCAGCGGCAGAACAAGGAAAAGGCACTGCAGATTCTGAAATCCCGTCTCTATGACCAGGCCCTCCGTGCGTCCATCAGTAAAGAAGCGGCGGACAGGAAGAGCCAGGTAGGCTCCGGCGACCGGTCTGAACGTATCCGTACCTATAATTACCCCCAGGGACGGGTGACGGACCACCGGGTGAATATGAGCATTTACCAGCTGGATGATTTCATGAACGGAAATATGGACCCCATTCTGGACAGACTCATGGAAGAGGATCTGGCAAGACGGATGAAAGAAGGGGAAGCTAATGGCCGGTAGTACCATTTGGACCATTAAAAAGCTCCTTCTCTGGACAACTCATTACTTTCAGGAACATCATCTGGATTCTCCCCGTCTGGATGCCGAACTCCTTCTGGCCCATGTGCTCCATAAGCAGCGGATTTACCTTTACACCGACTTCGACCTCATCGTGGAGCCCTCGGAGCTTTCCCTGTACCGGGAATATATCAAAAAGCGGGTGAGCGGTATTTCTACAGCCGCTATTATCGGAGAAAAAGAATTCATGGGTCTCACCTTCAAAGTGAATGAAGACGTGCTCATTCCCCGGCCGGATACGGAAACCTGGCTGGAAAAGGTAATCCAGTATCATAGAAATGAACAGGGCCTTTATGTGGCGGACCTGGGTACCGGCAGCGGCGCCATCCTTTTAAGTTTCCTCTACTACTGCAAAGAAGACACCGGCGTAGGAGTAGACATTTCAGAAAAAGCCCTGGAAGTGGCAGAAGAAAACGGCAAGAACCTCAAAATGGATGACCGGGTCACCTGGCGCAGGGGAGACTACCTCACCGCCTTGGAAGAAGGGGAACTCTTTGACGGCATCCTCACCAATCCGCCCTACATTCCCACAGGAGACATCAGAGGCCTTGCCGAAGAAGTGCGCCATGAACCGATGAATGCCCTGGATGGCGGGGCTGATGGACTCACCTTCTACCGGAAACTGGCGGAAGGAGCTGCAGAACATTTGAAAGACGGCGGTTTTCTGGCGGCGGAATTCGGCATCCATCAGGCTGCTGATGTGGTGAACCTTTTGAAAGAAACAGGGAAATTTGATTCCTTTGAAGTAATTACCGATTACGGCGGCATTGAAAGAGCCGTATACTGCAGGAAGAAGGCAGAACCATGACCACGGACATCGTACCGGTGAATGAAGAATATTTCAAAAAAAGAGTATTTGAACTGGGAAAAATCATCAGAGAAGGGGGCCTTGTTTCCTTTCCTACGGAAACAGTGTACGGCCTGGGTGCCAATGCCCTGGATGCAGAAGCAGCCAGGAAAACATATGCCGCCAAAGGACGGCCCTCAGACAACCCCCTCATTGTTCATGTGGCGGATAAGAAAGAAGTGTCCCGCTATGTGAAAGAAGTGACACCGCTGGAAGAAAAACTGATGGACGCCTTCTGGCCGGGACCTCTGACCATCGTATTTCCAAAGAAAGACATCATCCCCAAAGCCACCTCCGGCGGCCTTGACACCATTGCCATTCGCTGCCCGGCCAACGAGGCCACCAGAGCCCTCATCCGCGCAGCCGGTGTCCCCATCTCGGGCCCCAGCGCCAATCTTTCCACAAAACCCAGTCCGACCACGGCGCAAGACGTATACCATGACATGAAAGGCCGCATCGAAGCCATTATCGACGATGGCCCCTGCCGCATCGGCGTGGAATCCACAGTCATCGGCATCGAAAAGGGAAAGATCATCATCTATCGCCCCGGCGGCATTACCCTTGAAATGCTCTCCGCCTTTGCTCCCACCGTAGTAGACAGCGCTCTGGCCAAAGGAAATGTCCATCCCAAAGCGCCGGGCATGAAATACCGCCACTACGCACCTTCTGCCCCCCTCACCGTATACACGGGAAACAGGGAAGAAGTGGAAAAAGAAATCCTTTCCTTCGCAGGCAGGAAAGACAAGACCTACGGCTTCTTCGTGAGCCGTGAAATCGCAGACAAACTGGACAGAAACCTTCCCGTCTTCGTCTGGGGCAGCCGTGACAGCAAAGAAAGCTTCGCCCACAACCTCTTTTCCGGCCTCCTCTATTTCAACAAACATCCGGTGGACCAGATCATAGGAGAAGGCACCGATGATAAAGGCCTGGGCCTGGCCATCATGAACCGCCTCACCAAAGCATCGGGGTACCATATCGTGGTGGAAAAGAAAGAGAAGGACTGAAACTCTGGCACCTCGTCATGCCATATGATCCACCAAGGTAAGCTCGTAACGCTGACTTTATAAGCATTGCCGTAGAGCGGCAATCCGCAACCTTCGGCCCGAAGGGCCGTCAAACTTACGAACCCTTGGGCCCGAAAGGGCCCATCAATCCTAAGAACCTTTTTCCGCAACCCTTCTACACAACCTGCGGCGTCAGCCGCCCTTTTTTTATCTGCGGCGAAGCCGCCAACGCCCTCTGCCTCCTGGACCCTTTTTCCTTTACATCCCTGCCAATTCTGATGTACAATGAGTCCGTATGGAAGTTCTATTGTTCATGGAAAGGATGAGTCCTATGAAGATTGCCATTGCCAGTGATCATGGCGGATTTGAGCTGAAAGCGTCTTTGAAGAAACATCTGGATGAAGAAAAAATCGAGTATATCGACTGCGGCACCGATTCCACAGAGTCCTGCGATTACCCGGACTTTGCGGAGAAAGCCTGCCGGCTGGTGCAGAAAGGGGAAGCCACCTATGCCTGCCTCATCTGCGGCACCGGTATCGGCATGTGTATTGCAGCCAACAAGATGAAGGGCATTCGCGCAGCCCTCTGCGGTGATACCTTCTCTGCCCATTTCACCAGAGCCCATAATGATGCCAACGTCATTACCATGGGCGCCCGGGTCATCGGACCGGGACTGGCTGAATTTATTCTGGATGAATTTCTGAAGACACCCTTTGAGGGCGGCCGTCATGCCAGAAGAATCGGCAAGATTGCCAAAATAGAAGATGATGAATCCCATGTATGAAGATTTGAAGAAAGAAGCGGCGGAAGCCTTTGAAGAACTGCTGAGCCAGTCCCATTTCAGAAAGGGAAGCCTCATCGTCATCGGCGGCTCCTCCAGCGAAATCCGGGGCGGCCGTATCGGTAAGGACAGCTCCTACGAAGTGGGCACCGCCGTGGTGGAAACGCTGATGGAGATCGCGGAAAAGAATGGCCTTCGTCTGGCTTTCCAGTGCTGCGAGCATTTGAACCGTGCCCTTATTGTGGAAAGGGAAATTGCAGAGAAATATGGCTATGAAGAAGTGACCGTCGTGCCCTGGCTTCATGGCGGCGGCTCCTTTGCCACCAATGCCTACTACCATTTCAGGGATCCTGTGGCAGTGGAAGAAATCAAAGCCGATGGGGGACTGGATATCGGTCTGACTTTGATCGGCATGCACCTGAAACGGGTGGCTGTGCCGGTTCATCTGACCCATAACAGGGTAGGGGAAGCCATCGTCACCGGTGCTCGCACAAGACCGCCCCTCATTGGCGGCGAAAGGGCCCGTTATAAAAAAGATGACAACAGAGGTGCTTTCTGATATAATTGCATAAAAGCTGTATATGACTCAAAGCTGAGGTTTGAAAAGGAGAGGCGAAAAGCGTCTTCTCCCTTTCAGACCTTTTTTATTTCATCTATGTACCAGAGCCATGGGTATGGTACAATGAAACTGTTGATACCTGAACATATTCAGCTATCTATAGATTTGGGAGAGTGCCGCATAGAGGCGGCAGGTTTTGCAGGAAGGGAGTTTATTGTATGAACCATTTAAAAGATGACAAACAGGTATATGAAGCCATTCAGGAAGAACTGAACAGACAGAGAAATAAGCTGGAAATGATTGCTTCTGAAAATATTGTCAGCTACGCAGTGATGGAAGCCCAGGGCAGCGTCCTTACAAACAAGTACGCCGAAGGCTATCCGGGCAAGAGATACTACGGCGGCTGCGAATTTGTAGACAAGGTGGAACAGCTGGCCATTGACCGGGCCAAAGAACTCTTCGGCGCCGAACACGTCAATGTACAGCCCCATTCCGGCTCCCAGGCAAACTTTGCCGTATACTACGGCCTCCTGAAACCGGGAGATACCATGATGGGCATGAACCTCACCGACGGCGGCCACCTGTCCCACGGCAGCCCTGTCAATATTTCCGGCAATTACTTCAATGTCGTTCCCTACGGTGTCCGTAAAGAAGATGAACTTCTGGACTACGAAGCTATGGAAAAGACAGCCAAAGAAGTCCGTCCGAAGCTCATTATCGGCGGCACCAGCGCTTACTCCAGAATCATCGACTTTGAAAGAATGGCAGCCATTGCCCACGAAGTAGGGGCCCTCTTCATGGTGGATATGGCTCACTTCGCAGGCCTCGTAGCCGGCGGCGAATATCCAAGCCCCGTGCCCTATGCCGACATTGTAACCACCACCACCCACAAGACCCTCCGCGGACCCAGAGGCGGCATCATCATGTGCCGTGAAAAATATGCCAAAGCCATCGACAAGGCCGTATTCCCCGGCATGCAGGGCGGCCCCCTCATGCACGTCATTGCAGCTAAGGCCGTAGCCTTCGGCGAAGACCTTACCGACGACTTCAAGCAGTACGCAAAGCAGATCAAGAAGAACGAAAAAGTCCTCTCCGACGAACTGCAGAAACAGGGCATCCGCGTCGTATCCGGCGGCACCGATACCCACGTCCTCCTGGCTGATATGAAAGCCATCGGCATTACCGGCAAAGTCGCCCAGAACGTACTGGATGAAATCGGCATCACTGCCAACAGGAACACCATCCCCTTCGAAACCCTCTCTCCCTTCGTAACCAGCGGCATCCGCCTCGGTTCCCCGGCCCTTACCACCAGAGGCCTGAAAGAAGACGACTTCAAAGAAGTGGCAGACATTATTGCCACCGTGGTGAAGAACCCAGAAGATGCAGCCATCAAAGCATCCTGCGCAGACAGGGTAGCGGCCCTCTGCAAGAAATATCCGCTTTACGAAGATTTATAATCCTTCGGAATCAAAAAAGGGGCTGTGAAGAAATCATTTAGATTTTTTCACAGCCCCTTTTTCATGGGCGAAATCGGGACGCCAAGCCTATGGACCTTTTGGAAGAAATCATGCAGATACTGCAATCATTGGCCTGGGGGGAGGCACCGGGTTTCTTTGTGATGAAAAAGACAGCACAAAAACACGGATACAAATCCGTGCCAGACAGTATTGCGGGCCTCTCAGAATCAGGCGTCAACGCTGAGCATACAGGAAAGTCCTGCAGCCGCCTTGAACTTGTCGTCCGGGAATGCGGGCTCATGCTGCAAGGGATGGTATCCGTGTTTTTGATGTTATCTTGCTTTAACTTATTCTGCAGAATCCGTTTTGCTTCCCAGGCGCCTGGGGAGCCGGAGAGAGGAAGCAGGAAATCTGTATACAGGGATTCTTTATTTCCTTCTGCCAAAGCTGCATTCCGGCCGGAATATTCGCGATATACATAGAAGAAAGGAAAATGGAATCCTTCCATGGAAAGATTCCTGCTTTGTCTCTCCATACATTTATATTGCATAAGTCCCCTCTTTTTACAACCTGCCTTTGAAATTTTATGAATCACTAAGGAAAGAGTGCGCTCTGGCGATATATATCAATTAGCAGTAGGGAATATGAGAATATCATTAAACTTTTCATTTTCGCGTTCACAAAAACGCGATTTTTTCGATTTATATAGTAGAGGGATGTGAAAGACCTGCAGAATGGAAAGAAGTCATCCATAGATTCCCAAGATGGCCATAGGGGATGCAAGTATGGAAGACAGGCGTCCATGGGTTAACCTCTTTTACCCCCCTCCCTGATCAGGTAAAAAGAAAACGCAGAGAAATCCGTAACTTCCTCATCTATCACGGCAGAAATGACGGGAGACTCATGCCTGGCTCGCGCCGTCGTGTCATAACACAGCAGCGGCCGTAGACCATGCAGACACCGAACTCATTGGGCATAGGGGATGGGAGGGCACCGGGTTTCTTTGTGATGAAAAAGCAGCTTCGTAGAAGGCTGCTTTTTGTTTTTACAAGGTATGCAGTACTGAGGTACATGCCAAATCGTTAAGCTCCTTCCCCAGGTGGCAATCCTGCATAGGATTGCCAAGTCGCGCAAAGTTGGCCCTTAGCCTGCCCATAAAAGGGCTTTCCTTGTGTTTGCCCGACCGGAATGGAGCTGGGCGAAGCCCTGAGTATAGACCGAATTTCTTAGCAAAGAACTGATGCCCCTATCCGCCGCCGCTGGCGCTCCACTTACTTGGTAAGGGAGCTGTAAATTGCTGCGAAACCACTAACATAAAATTGCCCGACTGTGGCAGGATGCTATGAAAAAGACAGCACGAAAACAGGGATATAGAAGGTCCCTGTGGATAAAGCAGCCGCCATGAATCGATGAAGACGCTCTGCCTACTGCCGAGATTTGTGAGAACAGCTTACGCAGTCTCTCTCTAAGTAGCGGTGCGAGGGGACACGCTGATTTGACCGTTGTCTGATTTTATTCTTGCATTTCACGGCAGCACAAGGAATGGGGTGACGCGAATGGCGAGCTATTTAAGGAACCCTATGACGCAGTGATGCCGTGAAATGTATATAAAATCAGATTCTGCGGTTGAATCAGTGTGTCCCCTCAACTATCGTCAAAGCCATCTGCCATATGACGGAATGGAAATCCCTGTTTCCGCATTTTGTATTGCACTTTTTCTACCCGGCGCCGGGGGAAGGGCAGAAGTTCCTGCAGGAATCCATGATCATCTCCATGAAATGGCCGCTGCCGATCTTTCAGCCTGTCCGGGCGAAAGCTCATGGCTTATTTCTCTGCTGCGTAGTTCCATTTCAGAGAGTTCCGGAAGGATTTCTGTATTTTCATCTCCACTTGTTTATATTGCCTGAGGAAAGCAAAATGTAACCAATTTTGCAAAAGCCGCATAGATGGGTGAATGTATAACAGGATTGATGGATGGATTTGTAAAGTAGTTCAGTTGTCCACTTCCATTTCTTGATGCTTATATCAGAAATGTAGCTGATACGACGATTGAAGATGGGGCCAAGAATGCTGTCAATGCTGGCACGGTATTACAACGAAACCCGGGTTAAACAGGATGGCACTTATATGAAAGTATCCAATACCGCTGGGGAGAATCTGTCTGCTTTGGATAATCAGGTGACTTCTAATACCCAGAATATCAACTACCTGATCGGCAGGGTAGGGGAACTGGACGATCGCATCAACAAGGTGGGCGCCGGTGCCGCCGCTCTGGCTGCCCTTCATCGCAGGGAAATTGCCGAGTTGAAGGCCAGGAATGTACAGAATGCAAAGGATAAAGCTGAAATGAAAGCGGACAATGCTGAAATGAAAGCAGAAATCGAAGCACTCAAAAAACAAGTGGAGGCTCTGGCTGCAAAGAAGTAATCTGACATCCAAAAAATAACGAAAAGATAGCAGATGGTATGCTCCTTTTGGAGCAGGCAGGTGAAACAAAAAATCTGTCTGCCCGGAAGGGAGTATACCATCCTTTTTATGGCTATAGAAGAAATGAAAAGGAGAAATTTTACATTCATTCAATCAATCGAATCATTGAAATAATACGTTTTGTTATTAAGCCTTTTATTAAACACGAATGTTTATTCATTAAATAGATGAAGTTTATCAAGGGAGGGCTTTAAAATCTGAAAAGGCTTATGAGCTGATAGTATGAATTGTTGGTGCAATATGAGGTAATTGTATAGATGATATATTGTATCAACAATAATTTGACGTAAATTTACCGTATTTATTAGTTTAGGATTCTTATTCATATTTTGATAGGCAATTTGACCTTACTGCCACATCAGGCCCTATTCTAAGAAAAATGAATCTAATCTACACATTAGATTCGAAGTTCTTTTAGAATAAAGGAGACAGGGTCACATGAACAAAATCTATAAGGTCATGTACAGTAAAGTGAAGCAATGCTGTGTCGTTGTTTCTGAAATCGCCAAGAGCCACGGCCGCCATACAAAGAGCAGCATAGCTAAGAGCAGTGCCGCTCTGATAGCCGGTGTACTGATCGCACTGGGGAGTTTCTCGTTTGAGGGGATGCCAGTGGTGCAGGCGGCCGATGGCACTGAAAGTTTACGAAATAACGATTTTGTAGGAGCTAACGATCAATATTGGTATTATGATGAAGACGCTAAAGAATGGAAAACATATCAATATAAATTGACTAGTGCCTTTAATAACCGTTCACGAGGCGACTTACCTAACTATCAGGGCGGTGGTGCAAAGTTACCTGGCGCCATCACTGCGGGGTTATATGCACAGGCAGGACAGCAGACCGTTACCATTGGTGATCGCAATGCCGGCCAGTCAAAAGGCAGTGTATTCATTGGTGAACATAGTGGATATAATAATGGGGATAATGATCCTGCTGGGATGAAAAACAACTATGTGACATCTGTTGGGTTCCAATCTGATGCTACCGGTTGGGGTTCTATTGCCATCGGCTCTAATGCAACCGCTGAAAATTCAAAGATGGAGAGCCAAGTTGTAACCGAAGTAGGGAATGCTAATACTTCTGGTACAGTAAGTGATGATACTTATGGAATAGAAGAAAAACCGACAATCCAGGGAGCTTCTGTAGCTTTAGGCTATAACGCTCATTCCAAAGACGGTAACATCGCCATTGGTTCCTATTCAGATGCTACATCTACAGATGGTGGTGATTCTTATCTTTCCGTAGGTAGTGAAACTCTTAAGCGTCGCATCACCAATGTCGCTCAAGGTACCGGTGACTCCGATGTTGTTACCGTTGGTCAGATGAATGACGCTATTAAACAAGCTGATAATTTGAAAGTCAACGCTGGCTGGGGCATCAACGTTGCTGATGAAAAAGACCCGACGAACACCGGAAAGGTAACTAAAAATGTCATCAGCCTGAAACACAATCTTGGCACGGGGTACAACGATGACGAGGCTAAAGGAATGATTATCGGCGGCCTGGTTGAAGACAGAGATCCTGCGAAACAGTACGGTGCTGCTGATGCAAATTCCGTTATCGTCGGTGCTGGTAAAGCCTTGGCATCCGGCAAGAGCAGTGTCGTTGTCGGTGGATTGGACAATGTTGCTTCTGGCGCTACGTCTGTAGTCATCGGTGGTGATAACAATAATGCAGCAGGAAATCAGTCTGCTGTATTCGGTGGACGTGATAACACGGCTGGTGGTATTGCTTCTACAGCCGGAGGCGGTATCATGAATGTTGCCAATGGTCAGCAGGCTGTTGCTCTTGGTGGTGCATACAACTATGCATTGGGTGTTTCTTCAACAGCCATCGGCGGAACGGGCGGCAATGGTATGTATGGTTACAGCACTAGTGTAAATGGTAACTACTCAGTTAGTCTGGCTGGTGGTTCTACCGGTACTGGTGCGTTAAATGGCTTAGCGGCAGGTAATCAGTCCGTTGTCACAACAGCTAATGGTACAGCCGTTGGCTATCAGGCCACAACTAATAAAGAAGGCACGATTGCGTTTGGCCATGATGCTGGAGATGTATCTGGTTATGCTGTCACATGGAAACAGCGGACCGATGGCAAGACAAATGCAGATCATACAACCAACGATTATACGCAGGTTCCCGATTCTGTAACTCCTACGACATATAAAGATGCTTACTACAACCGCCTTGTCAAAGTTGCCGACGGTATTGATGACCACGACGTTGTCGTCATGGAACAGCTGAATAATGCTAAAAATGATTTGAAGGTTAATGCTGGCTGGGGCATCAAAGTTAATGATGTCACGACAAAAAATGCTGATGACACGAAAACTACGACGAAAAACGTCATCAGCCTGAACCGCAACCTGGGGACGAACTATGGAAATCCGTGGAAAGGTGAAGGGAAAGTCACTTTTGAAGCAGGTGGCGAAAATTCCATGATTCTTGGCGGCGCCGCATCTATACTGTTCAACAACGAAGGGGATAATGTCAAGGCTGGGGCATATGGCAAAGATTCGGTCCTTGTGGGCGGCTTCAATAATCTTATTGCTAAGAATGACGATGACACATATAAAATCCAAACAGGAGAAGATGCTGTCATTGTTGGCGGTGATACCAACACAGTTACAGGCCTAAGATCTGTTATTGTCGGAGGTTCTCAAAATAAGGTATCTGGCGGCCATTCTATTGTAATCGGTGGTGCATCGAACGAAGCGGATGGTGGAGGAGCTGGAGTATTTGGCGGACAGTCGAATAAAGCCGCCGGTGAGTACAGTTCTGTCTTAGGCGGCGACCATAATGAAGCCGACGGAGACTGGTCCAGTGCCATAGGAGGTACAACGAATACGGCCTCGGGATTGTATGCCACTACTTTAGGCGGAATATATAATGATGCGAAAGGAAATAAATCTGTTGTCGTTGGCGGCAATCAGAATGTTGCCATAGGAGAGGAGAGTACAGTCAATGGTGGGGCTGATAATACCAGCTATGGAACTATCTCTTATGCTGCTGGCGGTATGAATAATATGGCCTTTGGCAATGTTTCAGTCGCCTTAGGTGGTCAGGATTCTAGTGTAAATGGCAAATCATCGACTGGAATCGCTGGAGGTTCTACTGGTGAGAATGCGATGCTCACCCTGGCTGCCGGTTATCAATCTGTAGTTGCTGATAGTGGTGTGGAATGGCGTCCTATCACACAGGATGAAGCAGATAAAATCAATCAAGGAATAAACTCCTGGCCTGGATTCAGTGGATTGGTGGATTGGGGTGATGGTTCTTCTGATTCTAAGGTTAAGGTTTTGGACCGGATTTCAACAGCTGTCGGTTATCAGTCCACTGCCGATGCGCCGGGAGTCATAGCTTTTGGCCATGATAAGGGAGACGTAGCTTCCGTAGCAAAAAAATGGAAACAGAAAGCCACTGAGAAAGACGGCAAATACTATGATGCTAATGATAAGGAAATTTCATATGAGGATTATTATAAGCTAGTCAATGCAGATGGGACGTGGAACGATTACACTCAGGATCCTATTGGAACAGAAAATACAACATATCAGTCTGCCTACTATAATCGTCTCGTCAAAGCTGCTGACGGCATTGATGCCCATGATGCCGTGGTCATGGAACAGCTGAAACCATATACTAAATCGGACGCATCCAATATTGGCAGTAACTTGAAGACCTACACCGTCGGCAATGATGGAGAAACCATTACAGAAGCCGATGCGACAGCAGACCAGAAGAAAACCAACAAAGACGCCTGGGGCACGGCTCTTGGCTCAGGCACGTTGACTACTGCTGCTACCGCTAAAGATTCCAACCAGCTGGTAACGGGCAATACGCTGTACAACTATGATGCGCCGGTTGCAGAAACTGGCAAGACATTGAATTATGTGTCGGCAAACAATACGACTGGCCAGAACTTGAGTGCTCTCGATGCACAGGTCAAAGCCAATAGTGCAAAAGCTGATAAAGCCAGCACTTCGCATACAGCACTGACTGTAGAAGGCAATACGCCAGCTGGTAAAGGTAAGGATGAAAAGACGAAAGAAGACGTCTATGCTGGCAAGAACATCCTGCTCCATGAATCCACGGATGAAAATGGCAAGGTTACGTATGATCTGAAGCTGGCCAAGGACATCAGTATCGGCAAGCCGGGCAAAAACGGTGAAGATGGCAAGATCGGCATCGACGGCAGGGATGGCCATATTGGCCTGAACGGCTCCGACGGCATCACCGTCCGCGGTCTGGATGGTAAAGATGGTGCACCGGGCAAAGATGGTGTCACCATTACCGGCCCGAAAGGTGAAGCCGGTAAAGATGGTATCGACGGCAAAGTCGGTATCTCCGGCAAGGATGGCAACGATGCTGTCTCCATTTCTGGTAAAGATGGTGTCGGCCATATCGGCCTGACAGGCCCTGCTGGCACCAATGGCATAAAAGGTACAGATGGACAGCCGGGAACTTCCATTGACATCACCGTCAAGAATGGCTATGATGAAGCTGGAAAAGATGGCAAAGATGGAATCAATGGCAAGAACGGTGTCGATGGAACGAGCCTGACCCGTATCGTTTACACAGATGGTGCCGGTGAACACCAGGTAGCTACCATGGAAGACGGCCTGAAGTTCAAGGGTGATGATGGAACAGAAATTGCCAAGAAGCTGAACAACACCATGGAAATTATCGGTGGTGCAGACAGCACGAAACTGACTGACAAGAACATCGGTGTCAATAGTGATGGCGACAAGCTGAAAGTCCAATTGTCTAAGGATTTGACAGGAATGAACAGCACCACCTATACAACCACAACTGGCGAAGGAGAATCGGCAACGACTTCTACGATAGTAGTGAATGGTAATGGTCTGACGATTACGGACGGCCCAAGTATTACCAACAAAGGTATTGATGGTGGCAAAAAAGTCATTACTAATGTAGGCAGTGGCATTGAAAAGGATACAAATGGCAAATATACCGTTACAGACCAGAACAAGGGCAATGCCGCCAACATCGGCGACGTCCAGAATATGGTCAACGATGCCAAGAAGGAATTGACAGATGGCGCTAATGGCCTGAATAACAAAGCCAACATCGACGCATCCAACATCGGGGCTAACCTGAAAAATGCAGAAGACCGGAAAGCTAATGCTGAAAAGTGGGGCAGTGCTATCGGTACCGGTGAAATCAAAGCTGATGATGGTCGGATGGTAACAGGCAAGACCGTCTATGATGAAGTCCGTCCGACGGAAGATGGCAACTATGTGAAGAAAAATCAGACCACCGGCGAAAATCTGTCGGCTCTCGATAGCAAGATTGGCAAACTGGATGAAACGAAAAAGTACAATTACATTGATTCAGGTAAAGATGTTTCCATTTCGAATAATCTGACCAAACTGGATACGCAGGTCAAGGATAATGCCGATGCTATTACAAACATCAATCAGTCAATCAGTACGCTTGATCAGAATGCCGTGAAATATGATGATTCCAGCAAGTCAAAAATCAGCCTGGGAGGTGAAGGCGGCACCACCATCACAAATGTCAAGGCTGGTGTTCTGAGCGAAAACAGCTCGGATGCTGTCAACGGCGGTCAGCTCTGGCAGGTAGATCAGAAGGTTGATACGAACACGACGAACATCACTAAGAATGCTGGCGACATCACGAATCTGAAGAATCTGTCCAATATTACAGATGCCGGTAAGACGGTCATCAAGAATTTGTCGAAGGATGCTGTTCAGGTTAAGGCTGGCGACCGTATCAAGGTGGATGAAACTACGGATGACAAGGGGAACAAGACCTATACGATTTCTGCTAATAACAACGGTACTGTCGAAAAAGATGATGGCAACCTGATTTCCGGTGGTACGCTTTACAATGAAGTCCGTCCGACAGAAGATGGAAACTATGTGAAGAAAGACAAGACTACCGGTCAGAATCTGTCCGCTTTGGATTCCGGTCTTAAGACCACCAGCGACCTCATCCACACGAATACCGCCGGCGATACCATCCAGATTGGCGGCAACAGCACGGCTACGAAGATTGATGTCAATGGCAAGGATGGCAAAGGCCGCGTTATTACCGGTGTTGTCACCGATGCCACTGACCCCACCAGCGCTGCTAATGTGGGCTATGTGAACGGCGTCACCGCTGCCAATACCCAGCAGATTTACCGGGATATGAACAACGCTTACGGCAGGCTCAACAATAATATCAATAAGGCCGCAGCTGGAAGCAACGCTTTGGCCGCTCTCCATCCGCTGGACTATGATCCCGACGACAAGGCCGACTTTGCTGTAGGCTATGGCCATTACCGCAATGCCAATGCCGCCGCTGTAGGTGCCTTCTATCATCCCAATGAAAATACCATGGTGAACATAGGCGTTTCCATGGGTAACGGAGATCCCGGCTTCAATGCAGGCGTTTCCTTCAAGGTAGGACGCGGCGGCGCAGGACGCGAGGCCATGTCCAGGACAGAAATGACAAAAGTCATCAACAGTCAGTCTAAGGAAATCGATGCCCTGAAGAAGGACAATGCAGACAAGGATAAACGTATCGATGCTCTGGAGCAGAAAATAGCGGAAATCCTGGCTAAGCTGGATAAAAACGGAAAATAGAGCAAATCGATGGAAAAGGATGTGATGCCTATGAAAAATGCTGATGCTGTTTGGCCAGAGCGGCTGAAATTCCTTCGAAAATCCAATAATCTGTCACAGACCGATGTGGCCGGTGTGCTTCACTGCAGCCAGGCTGCCTATGGTATGTATGAGCTGGGCAAGAGAAAAATATCGGCAGATAAGCTGCTGATACTGGCACAGTACTACCATGTGTCCGTTGATTATCTGTTAGGACTTCGGGACGAAGTGTGATTAAAAAAGCAGTGCAGATTCATGATCTGCACTGCTTTTTTATTATGGTTGAAGGATTTAGTGCATATGGTAGAAACATCATTATTTTAGAATTTGTTGAAAAATCATTCTACTAATAAAGTAAATATTTTGTTAAAATCAGGAAGAATTAATCTATTAAACCAAAACGTTTATTGACCTTTAGGCTAAATATGGTTTATGATAGATATAATAAGTAAGTAAAGTATGGGAGGTTTTAAAGTATGGGAGGTTTATAAATGCTTTATCAAAATCCGGAAATGGGTTCCATAGCTCCTGTGTACGTTTCCAGTGGACAATTAGAGGAAATGTATGCGGGGGGGGAACTGTCAGAAAACATTTTGATTCATCTGAAGCAGTCTGTTTTAAAATTGGTCATATTTTCATGGCTTTATGGAAATATATGTACGCTCTGCATCCTTTGAAAATAGGTTTCCAGCAGGAAGACGGGGTATTCATTTCTTTTAGAAGGATTGCAATGAGCTGACAAGACCAGCTTTGAGGTGTTTACGACAGCATTGCTGCTTGGAGGGAATCTTGAAAAATAACAGACTGTTAATCGGGCAGATGGCCAGATTGAATCACACTACCCTTGCTACACTTCGTCATTATGACAAAGTGGGTATCCTTTCTCCTGTTTATGTAAATCCGGAAACGGGATATCGCTATTATGATGTTCAGCAGTGTCTGGCATTTCATATTATACAGCATCATAAAGCACTCAATATGAGCTTGAAAGAGACAAAAGAAATATTGAGACTGAATGACTATTGTTTTCTCGAACAGATATACAAAAAGAAGCTAGATGAGGTGAATCAGGCGCTGGCTGAATTTGAATTTCGGAAAGAGGAGCTGGAGCGGATGATGAAATGGGCTGACCATTTCTGCCACCGCCCGCCCAATGGATTCATTCAGATGGGCTTTATTACAGCCGAATATGTATATGAAAAAAAGGCAGTTAGAAATTATGTGCTTGAAGATATAGGCAGTGTCATTTATGATGCATCCTCCATTGAAGGACAGTTGATAAAGAGTGGATTTACAGAGGGATATCTGAATTTTCCATTTGTCACACTGAGTCTGGATGATATCAAGCATCAGCGGTACCGGACAGAAAAACTGGGAATCATTGTACAGGGGAAAAATAGAGAAACCGCTGGAGTAGAACTGCTTCCCCGCAGTACAAGCGTTTTTGTTTACTTCGAAGACTTCAGCAAGCTTTGCATGTATGCGGAACAGGTCATCGCTTTCTGCCATGCCCACAACTATACCCCTGCCGGCGATATGATATGCCGTCTTATGGGAGTCCTGCACCTGGATGATTTCAAGAAGACTACAGAAGTTTTCCGCCTGTCCATACCGGTGGAAGCAGGAAATACCGTTCAAGTCTGAGGAACGTAAATGGCAGGAGGAAGGATAGAGGCAAAGGTCCTTCCTCCATGAGGGTTTCTAAAGGAAATCATTGAAAGGGACTGTGAAAAAATGGAAATCATTTCTTCGCAGTCTTTTTTACATGAAAATTTTCTGATGGCAAGGTGCCTGCCATGCATCATCTTGAGCAGGGAAATAGGAAGAAAGGGGCATTCCGGGGACTCACGGTTTTTGCATCAGCAGGTCCCGGGGATTTTACAGGAAAAACTGGCGGAAAGAGGAGTGATGTTGTACAATGAAACATGCGCAGAGGGATTTTACATTTTCAGATACATTAAGGAGAGTTTATGCACGAAGTTTTAGATTGGGTCTATTCCATTGTGGTGGCCCTGTTTCTGGCCATGCTGATTCACATTTTTTTGTTTGTACCCACCAAGGTGTCCGGTGAATCCATGTATCCCACCCTCACCAACGGGGAGTATCTCATTGTTTCGAAAATCAGTCATGTCCTTAGAGAAATGCCGAATTACGGGGATATCGTCATTATCGACAGCCGGACCCACAGGGAGCGTTCCTGGATGGATGATCTGGATGAACCGATGAAGAATTATATTGCCATTTTCGACAAATCTTCCCAGGGTCATAATGTATGGGTCAAACGGGTCATCGGCAAAGGCGGCGATAAGCTGGAGTTCAAGAACGGCCATGTGTATCGCAATGGCAGCGAGCTGGATGAGCCTTATATCAATGAACCCATGGAATTTTCTATGGATGGTTCCTATACGGTTCCCGAGGGCATGGTGTTTGTGATGGGGGACAACCGCAACCACAGCTCCGACAGCCGGTTTATCGGTCCTGTGCCGGTGGACCATGTGCTGGGCAAAGTGGTATTTCAATTCTGATCAAAAAGCTTCCTGAGAAATCGGGAAGCTTTTTTGATGCGCTCACAGGACCCACAAAAGGCAAGCCCCTTTGGGGCTTGAGGGTTGACGGCCCTTCGGGCCGAAGGTTCTTAAGGGGCTTAAGTTTG
>ENA-ORSG01000893-ORSG01000893.1-human-gut-metagenome-genome-assembly--contig:-NODE-893-length-22432-cov-2.265138_pt1 | contig 22432 bp, 16 predicted proteins | sample MGYA00242189_ERZ509156 | MGnify/ENA primary metagenome ERZ509156 (study PRJEB26280, sample SAMEA2338666) | human gut metagenome | biome: human gut; feature: human-associated habitat; material: faeces...
CTGCCTGTTCATCACTCATGACTTACGCCTGGTGGAACGCTTTTGCCAGCGAGTGATGGTGATGGACAACGGGCAAATCGTCGAAACCCAGGTGGTGGGAGATAAATTAACCTTTTCCTCTGACGCCGGACGTGTGCTACAAAACGCGGTATTACCCGCATACCCCGTGCGCCGTCGCGCCACAGAAAAGGTTTAAGTCTATGCAACGAGTTACCATCACGCTTGATGACGATTTACTGGAGACGCTGGACAGCCTGAGCCAGCGTCGTGGCTATAACAACCGTTCCGAAGCTATCCGCGATATTCTGCGTAGCGCCCTGGCGCAGGAAGCTACCCAGCAGCACGGCACGCAAGGTTTCGCGGTGCTGTCGTATGTGTATGAACACGAAAAACGCGACTTAGCCAGCCGTATTGTCTCCACCCAGCACCATCACCACGATCTCTCAGTCGCCACGCTGCATGTGCACATTAATCACGACGACTGTCTGGAAATCGCCGTGTTGAAAGGTGACATGGGCGACGTGCAGCATTTTGCCGATGACGTCATCGCCCAGCGCGGCGTGCGGCACGGGCATTTGCAGTGCCTGCCGAAGGAAGATTAACACCTCCCAACGCGCCGTTATTTCCTGACGGCGCAGTAGACTTCTGCCAAATATCGACTCACGTCACATTTTTTTGATCACGATTTAGTCCCCTAAAATGTGAGACGCTTCGATCCTCTTTTTCGCCTGTTCACCTACTATACGCTTGAAGTTGTCCATGATTGTCCATAGACAACTGTAAATGTTCAGGTGCGCGCCATGAAATCATTGAGTAAGTCGTCACAAATACCGCTCTATCAACAAGTGGTGGAGTGGATAAGAGAAAATATTTATACCGGGGATCTGGTGGAAGACGATCGCATTCCTTCGGAATACCAGATTATGGATATGCTGGAAGTGAGTCGGGGAACCGTTAAAAAAGCTGTCGCCCAACTGGTAAAACAAGGCGTGTTGATTCAGGTCCAGGGGAAGGGAACATTTGTCAAAAAAGAGAACGTGGCATATCCGTTAGGTGAAGGATTATTGTCATTCGCGGAATCGCTGGAAAGCCAGAAAATACACTTTACCACTGAAGTTATTACGTCACGGATTGAACCGGCTAATCGTTATGTGGCAGAGAAATTAAGAATAACGCCCGGTCAGGATATTCTTTACCTTGAGCGTTTACGTTCAATTGGTGATGAAAAAGCGATGCTGATAGAGAACCGTATCAATATTGAGCTATGCCCCGGCATCGTGGAAATCGATTTTAATCAACACAATTTATTTCCAACAATAGAAAGTTTGTCGAAAAGAAAAATTCGTTACTCGGAAAGTCGCTATGCCGCGCGATTAATTGGTAATGAACGCGGTCATTTTTTAGATATCTGTGAAGATGTACCCGTTTTGCATCTGGAGCAATTAGTCTTTTTCTCCCGAGAGTTACCCGTTGAGTTTGGCAACGTCTGGTTAAAAGGAAATAAATATTATCTGGGCACCGTGCTGCAACGGCGGGAATTGAGTTAAATACACTTTTTTATGAGGAATAAAATGCAAGGCATACAGTTTCAGGAAAATTATATTCAACGACTTCCGGCAGGGTTAAGCGTTGAACAGATCATCCGTCAGTTAGCGCAACCGTTGGTTGCTGCTGAGCTGGTGGTCCCTGATTTTGCCGATCACGTACTGAAACGTGAGGCGACGTACCCAACGGGGCTGCCTACCGAACCACCGTGCGTCGCCATTCCGCACACGGACCATAAATATGTCAGGCACAATGCAATTGCCGTCGGCATCCTTCCGGAACCGGTAGAGTTTGCCGATATGGGCGGCGATCCTGACCCCGTACATGTCAGGGTGATTTTTTTGCTCGCCTTAAGTGAAAGTAATAAACAATTAAATGCCCTGGGCTGGATTATGGAGATGATTCAGGATACGCCCTTTATGCGCGCCCTGCTTACGATGGAAACAACAGAAATACACACAGTAATCTTAAACAAAATGAAAGAACGAGGTGAAATATGAGTCAAACCATTTTATTTGTCTGCGCCACGGGTATTGCCACATCCACGGCGGTAACAGAAAAAGTCATGGAATATTGTAAAGAGCACGGTCTTAACGTCAATTATTCCCAAACCAACGTTGCCTCTTTACCTGGAAATACTGACGGCGTAGCACTGGTAGTCTCAACGACTAAAGTGCCTTATGAACTCGACGTCCCGGTGGTTAACGGCTTGCCGATTATTACCGGTATTGGCGAAGAGAAAGTACTGGCGCAAATTGTTTCGATCCTTAAAAAGTAATTAATAATAATTAATTTCAACCCACTCCATCAGGCGCTAACGCGAGGTGCGCTCTCGCCTGAAAAAGAGGTTTATTATGAACGATATCGCGCATACCCTCTATAATATTGTGCAATATATATTGGGATTTGGTCCCACGGTAATGTTGCCGTTGGTGTTATTTATTCTTGCTCTCTTTTTTAAAGTAAAACCCGCTAAAGCCTTACGTTCGTCATTAACGGTCGGCATTGGTTTTGTCGGTATTTATGCCATTTTCGATATTCTTACCAGCAATGTCGGGCCAGCGGCCCAGGCGATGGTTGAACGCACCGGAATTAATTTACCGGTGGTGGATTTAGGCTGGCCGCCGCTTTCCGCTATTACATGGGGTTCGCCAATTGCCCCGTTTGTTATTCCCCTGACTATTCTGATTAACGTGGCGATGCTGGCGTTAAATAAAACCCGCACCGTTGACGTAGATATGTGGAACTACTGGCATTTTGCCCTTGCCGGTACGCTGGTTTATTACAGCACCGGCAGCCTGTTCTTTGGTTTGCTGGCAGCGGCGATTGCTGCGGTGGTAGTACTTAAACTCGCCGACTGGTCTGCGCCACTGGTACAAAAATACTTTGGCCTGGAAGGGATCTCTTTGCCGACGCTCTCTTCGGTGGTGTTCTTTCCGGTCGGTCTGTTGGTCGACAAAATCATCGACCATATCCCCGGCCTCAATCGTATTCATATCGATCCGGAAACCGTACAGAAAAAGTTTGGCATATTCGGCGAACCGATGATGGTTGGTACTATTCTGGGCATTCTGCTCGGCGTAATTGCCGGATACGATTTCAAAAAAGTCTTGCTGCTTGGCATCAGCATTGGCGGTGTGATGTTCATCCTGCCACGCATGGTTCGCATTCTGATGGAAGGTTTATTACCGCTGTCTGAAGCCATTAAAAAGTATCTCAATGCCAAATACCCTGACCGTGACGATCTCTATATCGGCCTGGATATCGCCGTTGCCGTAGGTAACCCAGCGATTATCTCCACCGCCCTGCTGCTGACGCCAATCTCGGTCTTTATCGCGTTTGTCCTTCCGGGTAATGAAGTCCTGCCGCTTGGCGACCTTGCCAACCTGGCGGTAATGGCGTCGATGATTGCTTTAGCCAGCCGTGGCAACATTTTCCGCACCGTTCTGGCGGCGATTCCGGTGATTATTGCCGATCTGTGGATTGCGACTAAAATCGCGCCGTTTATTACCGGAATGGCGAAAGACGTTAATTTCAAATTTGCCGAAGGCTCCAGCGGCCAGGTCTCCAGTTTCCTTGATGGCGGTAACCCGTTCCGCTTCTGGCTGCTGGAAATCTTCAACGGCAATCTCATCGCCATTGGTCTGGTGCCGGTTATCGCCCTGGTACTGTATGGTATTTTCCGAATGACGCGGAGCACGGTTTATGCCTGATAACAGCGCAGCTATCGTTATCGATATTGGCACCACCAATTGCAAAGTCACCTGCTTTTCCTGCCTGGACGCAACGACGTTGGGCGCGCATAAATTCGTGACGGCAAAACAGATCTCCCCACAGGGCAATGTCGATTTCGATATCGACGCCCTCTGGCAGGAGGTCCGCCAGGCGATAGCGCAACTGAACGCCGCTTCGCCGCTGCCAGTCAGGCGGATAAGCATTGCCAGTTTTGGCGAGTCAGGCGTGTTCCTTGACGAGCATGGCGAGATCCTGACGCCAATGCTGGCATGGTATGACCGTCGCGGTGAAGAGTATCTGGCTACACTTAGCGAGGCAGACAGTGCGGCACTTTATGACATTTGCGGGTTACCGCTGCACAGCAATTACTCTGCCTTCAAAATGCGTTGGTTGCTGGAACATTACCCACTGCGTAATCGCCGCGGCCTGCGTTGGCTACATGCGCCGGAAGTACTGCTCTGGCGGCTGACCGGCGAACAGCGCACGGATATCACCTTAGCCAGCCGCACGCTGTGTCTTGACGTGCGCAAAGGCGAATGGTCAGCGAAAGCGGCGGCGTTGTTACACGTTCCCTGTTCAGCATTTGCGCCATTGGTGCAGCCAGGCGAACACGCCGGATGGGTCAGCGAGTCGCTCTGCAAAACGGTTGGGTTCTCGCAACCGGTCAGCGTGACGCTGGCCGGACATGACCATATGGTGGGTGCGCGAGCGTTGCAGATGATGCCGGGCGATATCCTTAACTCGACGGGGACCACAGAAGGCATTCTGCAACTGGATACACAACCGACGCTGGATGAACAGGCCAAACGTGACAAGCTGGCAAACGGCTGTTATTCGCTTGCAAACCAGTTCACCCTGTTTGCGTCGCTGCCCGTGGGCGGTTTCGCTCTGGAGTGGCTGCGTAACACGTTCCGGCTAACCGATGAGGAGATCGCCGCATCACTTACTCGCGGACATGCGGATTACCTGGCGGGGAACTGGTCGCTCGATGACATTCCCCTCTTTATTCCACATCTTCGCGGTTCGGGTTCGCCCTATAAAAATCGCCATACTCGTGGATTATTTTATGGGCTTGGCGATACGTTAAATATCGACATGTTAATTGCCAGCGTCTCACTGGGATTAACCATGGAATTTGCCAACTGCTTCGCCTGTTTTAATGTGCCTGGCACCAGCGCGTTAAAAGTGATAGGTCCGGCAACCCAAAATCCCCTTTGGCTGCAATTAAAAGCGGATATTTTACAGCGTCCGGTTGAAGCAATTGCATTTAACGAGGCGGTTTCTGTCGGAGCATTATTAACTGCCGCACCGGATATTCCACCGCCGCAAGTTACCATAGCCCAACGTTTGTTACCGAATCGGGCGAGATACCATCAATTACAGCGTTATCAGCACAAATGGAAAAGCTGGTATCAGTTGAAATTACAGCAAGAAGGCGTGATGCCATTACACCATCGGGAGGAGCACTATGTTGAGTAAAACCGTGGAGGTCAGAAACAGTACTGGCCTGCATGCACGTCCGGCGGCGTGTCTGGTGAAAGCCGCCAAAAAGTTTAGCTGTAAAGTGACGCTGCATTATGAGGGTAATGATATTAATGCCACCAGCATGATGAATATTATGCGCGCCGGAATAAAAGGCGGCAAAACGGTGGAAATACGCTGCGAAGGCGATGATGAAAATGAGGCAATACAAACTCTCACCACCTTATTTCGTGACCGCTTCGGTGAAGCTGAATAATTAACTGATATTAAAAGATGAGGTTTTCAAATGCCATTAGTTAATGGACGGATACTGCTCGACCGCATTCAGGAAAAACGGGTATTAGCGGGCGCGTTTAATACCACCAATCTGGAGACGACAATTTCAATTTTAAACGCTATTGAGCGTTCGGGATTGCCTAACTTCATTCAGATTGCGCCCACCAATGCACAACTCTCGGGATACGATTACATTTATGAAATCGTGAAACGTCACGCCGATAAAATGGATGTTCCGGTCAGTCTTCATCTGGATCACGGGAAAACTCAGGAGGATGTTAAACAGGCGGTGCGCGCGGGCTTTACCTCGGTCATGATTGACGGTGCCGCATTCTCTTTTGAAGAGAATATCGCTTTCACCCAGGAAGCTGTCGATTTCTGTAAATCCTATGGCGTACCGGTTGAAGCGGAGCTGGGGGCGATTCTCGGCAAAGAAGATGATCACGTCAGCGAAGCCGATTGCAAAACGGAACCGGAAAAGGTGAAGACCTTTGTCGAGCGCACCGGTTGCGACATGCTGGCAGTTTCTATTGGCAACGTACATGGTCTGGACGATATACCGCGGATCGATATCCCCCTGCTGAAGCGCATTGCCGAAGTCTGCCCGGTGCCGCTGGTTATTCACGGCGGCTCCGGTATCGCCCCGGAGATATTGCGCAGCTTTGTTAATTATCGCGTCGCTAAAGTAAATATCGCCAGCGATCTGCGCAAAGCGTTTATCACCGCCGTCGGCAAAGCGTATGTGAATAATCACAACGAGGCGAATCTGGCACGAGTGATGGCATCAGCAAAAAACGCCGTCGAGGAAGATGTGTATAGCAAAATCCTGATGATGAATGAGGGGCATCGGTTGGTTAAGTAAATCCTCGCCGGATGCGGCGTAAAACAACTACAATTCAATAAATTGTACCGATGCGTAGACCCTATAAGCTTACGCATCGGGCAACTGTATTTACGCCATTGTCCCAATCGTCTTCCTGAATCGCAGCAGCGCGATAGTGAAAAATGCGCCGCCAATTGCCATCAGCGTCAGGAACTGCGGCCAGACGATTTCGAATCCGGCACCACGGTAGAGAATGGCCTGCGCGAGGCTGACAAAGTGTGTCGTCGGCATGGTCAGCATAATGTCCTGCACCGTCTGCGGCATACTTTCGCGCGGCGTGGATCCACCGGAAAGCATTTGCAGCGGTAGCAGCACCAGAATCACCAGCAGCCCCAGTTGCGGCATTGAACGCGCTATCGTCCCCATAAAAATGCCGATCGACGTAGTGGCAAACAGACTGAGCGCCACGCCCAGCATAAACAGCGGGATCGAGCCTTCAATCGGTACGCCCAGCACGCCTTTCACCATCAGTACCAGCGATAATCCCGACACCACCAGCACCACCAACCCCATCGACCAGACCTTCGCCATCATGATCTCAAACGGCGTTATCGGCATCACCAGTAAGTGTTCCACCGTGCCGTGTTCGCGCTCGCGGATCAGCGCCGATCCGGTCAGCACAATCGCCAGCATGGTAATGTTGTTGATGATCGCCATCACCCCGCCAAACCACGCGGGATCGAGGTTCGGGTTAAAGCGCATCCGGGTTTCCAGCGATACCAACGGTTCGCTATTATCACGGTAGCGCGCGACAAAGCTGTTCACTTCACCGTTGATAATATTCTGGATATAACCGTTGCCAGTGAATGCCTGGCTCATGCGCGTGGCATCGACGTTCACCTGAATATCTGGCTGGCGTCCGGCGAGGACATCACGCTGAAAATTAGGCGGAATATTTATCGCAAAGGTATAACGCCCGGCGTCCAGTCCGGCATCCATCTCATCGGCGGTGATCATCTCCGGTGGCAAAAACCACGGGCGATAGAAGCTGTTAACGATCCGGTTCGACAGCTGCGATTGATCCATATCGGCAATAGAGATCGGCGCGAGGTTCAACGATCCTGGCGTAACGGTCGCTGACGAATACACCGATACCGTAAACGAGAAGACAATCAGCGTCAGCATCGCTTTATCACCGAGCAGACTGCGCAACTCTTTGATACCCAGATTAAAAATATTACGTAAATGGCGCATCATCCCTCCTGTTTTTTCAGCAGCAGGATGCTTAAGCCCATCAGCAGCGGGATAAAAAGTTGCCACAAATCAGTCAGATCCAGCGCTTTCGAGAACGTCCCGCGGGCGATAGTCAGAAAATGACTGGTCGGGTAAACCTCGCCGATCCAACGTCCTGGACCTTCCAGCGAAGCTACCGGATCGATCATCCCGGAAAACTGTGTCGCCGGGATCAACGTGATAATCGCCGTACCGAAAATGGCGGCAATCTGGCTTTTCATAAAGGTGGAGATCAGCAGCCCCATTCCGGTGGCAATGATGATATACAGCAGCGCCGCCAGGGTGAGCGTCAGGAAACTGCCTTTATGCGGTACGCCAAACACAAACACCGACAGGCCGCAGAGCAGGAAAAAGTTCAGCATCCCCAGCGCAATGTACGGCAGCTGTTTGCCAAGCAAAAATTCGCTACGGGTGGTGGGAGTCAGGTAAAGGCTGATAATCGACCCCAACTCTTTTTCCCGCACCACGCTAAGGGCGCTTAGCATTGACGGAATCATCATCAGCAGAAGCGGGATCACCGCCGGAACAATCGCTGGCAGGCTTTTTACGTCCGGGTTATAGCGATAGCGCGTCTCAATGTTCATCAGCCCGCTTTGGCTGGAGGGTGTGGATTGTCGGCTCGCCACATCCTGTAGCCAGCTCTGGTGCATGGCCTGCACGTAACCTTTTACCGTTTCGGCACGGCTCGGCATCGCACCGTCAATCCAGACACCGAGTTCCACAGGCGTACCACGCGCGATATCGCGCCCGAAATTGGGAGGGATCTCAATCGCCACCGTGATATCGCCCGCACGCATCCGACGATCAAGCTCGTCATAACTGGTGAGCGGCGGCTGTTCGATAAAGTAACGGGAACCGGAGAGATTGAGCGTCCACGCCTGGCTACTGACGGTCTGGTCGCGGTCGAGCACCGCAAAGCGCAGGTTTTCCACATCCATACTGATGCCGTAACCCATTATCAGCATCAGGATCACCGTTCCCATCAGCGCCAGCGTCGAACGTACCGGATCGCGCCGCAGTTCCAGCGCTTCGCGGCGGCTGTAGCTAAACAGACGGCGCAGGCTAAATCCCTGACGCGGCGCGTGGGTGGCGTCGTGTACCACGGGCGGCGCTTCGGCTTCGCTGCTCTGCCCTGCCGCTTCCTGCAAATAGGCGATAAATGCCTCTTCCAGACTGGCGGCTCCGCGTTTCTCAACCAGTTCCTGCGGTGTACCGCTGGCGAGCACTTTTCCGGCGTGCATCAGTGAGATACGGTCGCAACGTTCCGCTTCGTTCATAAAGTGGGTGGAGATGAAGATAGTCACTTTGTCCTGGCGCGAGAGATCGACCATCAACTGCCAGAACATATCCCTCGCCACCGGATCGACACCAGAAGTAGGCTCATCGAGGATTAACATCTCCGGGCGATGAATCACCGCCACCGCCAGCGAAAGCCGCTGGCGAATGCCGAGCGGGAATGACTCCGGCAGAACATCTTCAACGTCGTTGAGCTTAAACCGCTCGCTCATTTCAGCCACTCGCGCGGGAATTTCCGCTTCCGGGATGTGAAACAAACGGGCATGTAACTCCAGGTTTTGCCGCACGGTGAGTTCGTTATAGAGCGAAAACGCCTGCGACATATAGCCCACCCGACGGCGAGTATCGATATCTTTTGGATCAACCGGTTGCCCGAACAGCCACGCCTCACCTTCGCTGGCGGGCAGCAATCCGGTAAGCATTTTCATGGTGGTGGATTTACCGCAGCCGTTCGAACCAAGAAAACCAAAAATCTCCCCGCGTGGAATGCGGAAATTGACGTGATCAACGGCAACGAAGGAACCAAAACGCATGGTCAGATCGCGCGCTTCGATGGCAATCTCTGCGTTTTCAGGTTGATATGGTGGGATCACTACCGCCTGATGCGCCTGGCGTTGCGCTTGCGGTAACAGATTTATAAATGCTTCTTCCAGCGTGGCGCTTTGCGTTTGCTGCCGCAGCTCTTCGGCGCTGCCGGTTGCCAGCACTTCTCCGGCATTCATCGCTACCAGCCAGTCGAAGCGTTCGGCCTCTTCCATGTAGGCGGTGGCGACCAGCACGCTCATATTGCTCTGCCGCTGGCGAATACTGTCGATCAGATCCCAGAACTGGGCGCGGGAGAGCGGGTCAACCCCCGTTGTTGGCTCATCAAGAATCAACAATTCCGGGTCGTGGATTAACGCACAGCACAGCCCCAGTTTTTGCTTCATCCCGCCGGAGAGTTTACCTGCAGGACGATCGCGAAACGGTGCTAACCCGGTGCTGGTCAGCAGCTCATTAATTCGCACTTCCCGCTCCGCTTTGTCGTGACCGAACAGGCGGGCGAAAAAATCGACGTTTTCATACACCGACAAGGTGTGGTAGAGGTTTTTGCCCAGCCCCTGCGGCATCCAGGCGATGCGCGGGCAAACGTCGCGTCGATGCTTCGGGTCGCGCATATCGCCGCCCAGCACCATCACATTGCCCTGCTCAATGACGCGGGCACCGGAAATCAACGACAACAAGCTCGACTTCCCGACGCCGTCCGGGCCAATCAGCCCGACCATGCAGCGGGCCGGAATATCGAGAGTGATATTGTTCAGCGCAACGGTTTTTCCATAATGCTGGCTCACGCCTGCCAGTTGCGCGACAGGCGGGACGGGAACCAGTTCCAGATGCGTCATTGCGGCAACCTCACCACCAGGTCGTCAGGCCACGGAAGTTCTTCATTCACCCGCACCCACGCTATGCCCGGCAAACCGGTTTTGACATATTCCAGATGCTGCTGGAGTAATTCCGGTGGGATACGCGCTTTGACGCGGAACATTAGTTTCAGCCGTTCATCGCTGGTTTCGACAGTTTTTGGCGTGAACTGGGCGACGCTGGCGACAAAACTGATGGTCGCCGGAATACGCAGATCTGGCGCGGCATCGAGGATCAGCCGGGCTTCACCGCCCAGTTTCAGCGTGCCCGCCTGTTCGGTTGGCAGGAAGAAGGTCATATAGACGTCGCTGAGATCGACCATATTCAGCACCCGACCGCCTGCCGCCAGCACTTCGCCTGGCTCGGCAACCCGATACTGCACGCGTCCGTCACGCGGGGCTTTCAGTTCGCTGTCATCGATATCTGCGGCAATACGCCGTTCAGTGGCTTGCGCCTGAATGATATTGGTGCGTGCCGCTTCTATAGCGGCTTTAGAAGCCGAAACCTGGGCTTTTGCTGATTCCAGCGCAGCTCGGGCGCTCTCAGCGGCGGCGCGGTCGTCATCCAGCTGTTGCGCAGAAATAGCCCCTCGTTGGGCGAGCGAGCGGGAACGCGTATGACGTTTGGCAACGGAGTCCAGTTCGGCCTGGCGTTGATTGACCAGCGACTGTGCGGCACGAGTTTCGCTTTGCCGTTGCTCCAGCAAAGCCTGCGCGGCGGCAATGGCGCTTTGTGCCTCTTTGATTTGCGCGATGGCTTCCAGTCGCTGTTCCTGCAACACGCGAGTATCCATCTTCGCCAGCACTTCGCCTTCGCGAACAAACTGGCCTTCTTTCACCAGAATGGTGTCGATACGCCCGGCAATTTTACTGGCGATATCCACTTCCGTCGCTTCAATGCGCCCATTACTGACGGCAAAACCTTCCGGCACACCTGCCGGGCGCAACAGCCACCACGCCACGATAGCGGCCACCGCCAGTAACCCGACAACCCACCACGCCAGATGGCGCTTACTCTTATCCATAATCGACCCGCCATAATCCCTGTAATCAAACGACGCGTGTTACAACTGCCGCCGAACGACGTTCAGCGGATTCTTCCATCCGGGATAAGAAGGAAACGGCAAATACGACCAGCGCGCAGAGCATTGAGCGCCAACGTGGAAGGCTTAGTGAAAACGGGTAGTAATGTTGTCATCATCAGCATTCCTGGCCGTAAATGAAACACGCATACTCATAAGTGTGATCTATAAAACTGGCTGACAAAACGGTATCCATCCTGTTGGATAGCGTTTCACGCCTGTTCAGTTGCAGGAACAGAGCATTCCTTATTACGTTTTATCAACAGTCTCAACCAGATAGTAACATTAATATTCATGTTGTCTATGGTTCAGAGCTGTAACATTGTGCGCCTTCTAATCAAAGGCATAAGTCCATTTTTGTTTTTTTCATGCTGGTAAGACTTCCAGGGAGTGGTTATCTCAGGCCCTGCACCAGGGTTAATTTGGCAATTATGCATGCTGAACATTCTTCCAGCATGTTTACTGTCACGGGCGTTAAGACCTAAAACTGTCCCCGTTTCACCTATGCGTTCTCTCCCACCATTTCCGTTATGTGCAACAACTTGATTTATACCTAACATTTGTGAGCATGCTAATAGTGCTTCAAGTTTAGGCCTGTAATCTGTCGAAACAGAAAAATAACGATTAAAGGATCGACAAGAGATAGCCCGGCTAGTTTTAAACTTTTTACCATTAATGATGGCATGATGCTTCTTATTAATAATTGCCGCTAATTCGACCGGATCGAGAGCATTGGTCATTTCATCAATAGAGACTGTTATCGGTCCTATAATGTAACGTTTTCGCTGATCATCAAAAGTTATCCCATGATGATTTGCCATTATTTTGTATTTGGGGTCATAGAAACATACAGGATAATCTTTTATCCCAGCGTAGGTATCCTCATCAAGTGGTTTCATACGCGTGAAGTTCTGCATATAGTTACCATTGCAATTCGTTTCATGATTACCAGCTAATACATGAACATTTTTATTAATACTCATTATGCGTTTTAACAAATCGATGATAAATTGATCGCCACAGATATTACTAAATCGATCGCCGGTTTGGTCACCCAGAAACGTACATGGCGTCACTGCGCCCTGATTAATAACTAAATATGGCTGAAAACTTTCTAAAACCACATCTCTTCTGTTCAGAATACTGATTATTGTATTAACATTAATGTCTAGTTCCTCATTAATTTTTTCCCTTAATAAAACGTTGAGAACTTCATCTTCTATATTAAGCAACTGGCTAAGAAAATTTACTCCTTCAGCCATAATTCCCAAATGTCCCGTTGCGAAAAGCGCGTACAAAACTGCACCGACTGAGCCATCGGTATCACCAAAATAGGTTGGTCTGGTACTTGTGGGATCAACGGGTGAACAATTGGAGAAATAGATTCTGTCAGCGAACTGGGGTTTTATAATTGTTTCGAATTTAATATCAGATACATTATATTGCGATATTTTCCAGTTCCAGATGGGTTTGTACGACTCAGTAACTGCAACATCATTAGCATTATCATTTACTGTCATATTATTAAGTAAATAAACAATGCTGTACCAATTAATATCGGTATCATCAAGAGGGCAACCGTAATTTTTACTATTAATTGTCACAATAAACTGATAACTATTATTCCTACGTAGAATATGGGCACGCATGCCCGATAGCATACTATATTTTTCTGAATGATTCGTTTCTATGGTAAATGAAATTTTGTCATCTTGAAAAGATTGTTGGAAACGTTCTATTTGCCAATCATCAATTTTTTCCACAACTTCACCGAGCATTGTCCTGGCAATACTTGATATATCATCACCTATACCATTTGCAATATACCCAAACAGTTCTTTAGTGAAGTTAGTAACATGCTCTTGCACCATATCATTTGTTGCGATAGTCGTTATACTGTCGTTAGTACCTGCCACAGTTCTAAGTTTCATCTTTTACCTCATATAATTCACCGCAAGGAATACATAGTTATCATTTAATCTTATGACATACACCTCATGTTCGACGGGAAAATAATTATATTTTGCACAAATCATTCAGCCTTAAAGCATAATATGAAATTTCTTATCTCATAGTAGAGAAAGTCCCTAAAGATTGTAGAGGCGTCATCAGTATATGCCTCTACAATCGATTAAGAAAAACTATGAAATACTGGCAGGATTAAAAAGATATACCACCGTATTCATAGAGTTTTAATGAGATTGAAAACAACTAAGCCCTGGGACACCTTTTTTATCACCACGTTCGTTAGGTGCTATCTTCCAGGAATTTAGCCCCATGGTATAATTATCAATTTTTTGATGCTGATCTACCCCTAATCCATAATGGCCATATTTCTGTTTACTTTTTTTGAGCGTCTGTCCACATTTGAAGATATCTTCAGGTTTTGGTCTGAAAGCAGTAGTGTTATTAAAATAATTGTCATATACAGGTGTGGATGCTATAGCATTGCTTCTAATTAGATGGATAAGACGATCATCCATGTGTTGTTTATGTTTTTTATTAAATATATTTGCTAATTCCTCAGGATCAATTGGGTCTTTCATCTGATTAAATGGAACCTGCAAAGCACCTAGACAATAACATTCATTTTCTTCATTTCTTATTATTCCGTGATGACTGGTTAAAACTTTCGTTTCTGAGTCATAATTACAAACATCGAGCGTTTTAATTAAGTCATATGTATCACCGGAAGAGAGTTTATGATTTGCTAGTCGTGCACTATAGTTACCATTAAAATTGATTTCATGATTTCCAGCCAGAACGACAACATTTTTATTTATACGACTATCTTTATTACCCTCCATATTTCGCATAGAATTTAGCAAAGTAAGGATATATTTATCACCAAAAATAGTACTAAATCTATCGCCTGTATGATCCCCAAGGAAGATACAAGGGGTAATCGCATCGCCTTTTAAAAAAACATGTTGATGCAACTCATTCAAGATCATGTCTCTCGTATCTAATAAAGTGAAGAGTTTTTTCAATTTTTTATTTTCATCATAAACATCTTTTAAAGATTTAACTTCAATGTTTAAATCTTTCAACATTGCTTCGTGTTTTAATAATTGACATAATAAACTCCACCCCTCTCCCCTGATGCCTATATGCCCTGAAACGAGCAATGCATAAAGTACAGCGCCCACTCTTCCATCTGTATCGCCAAAATAAGCCGTGTTGGGATTTTTTGGGTTAATCACACCACACTGTTTATAAAAGTCTATTTTTGAAAAAACAGATTCAACATAGCTATCAAACTTTTCCTTAGTAAACGTCTCTTTAGAGACAGCCCAACGCCAGTCAGCTTTAAAATTACCGCTAAGAAGAGTAAAAAAATTTTCAGGTATGATAGAAAACCCATCAACTTTATAAATTATGTCTGATTTATCCCCGGAGAAATTAATAAAATAATAACCGTCCTTACGCTCAATCGTAACGGTAATGGGAGACGATAATTTTATCACATGGTTATTGTCTGGTATAATTGTAAAGATAAACGTGTCAGTAGTATTATCGGCGAAACTATTATATTCTTTAATATCTATAGATGGCTCACTATTGTAAAACCACAGTTTTTCTATCTGAGGACTATGTTCAGTTACGTTCCAGCAGCCATGTTGCAGGAAATAGATGATATGCAGGCCAAAATCGTTATCTATTTGCGAATGTTTATCCAGCTTATCAATTTCAACTATCTTTGAACGATGTTTTTTATCAACATTGCCATGGTGTTGATGACTGTTAACTTTATCTGAATGCTTATCTTGATGGTTTGAAGAGAAGTGCTTAAATATATTGTGAAATACTTTCATAAATAACCCGTGATATTTTTGACTTGTTAGTAACAAAATAAATGACACATGTCTGAAAGACATTTTTACGATGATACAAAGCAATAATACTTATATGTTCGATGATTTTAAGCACCGATACCATCCGGTCTTTTACCAAATAATGAAAAAGAATCCCTCCCTGGAAGATAATTGTAAAAAACAACAGAATAAGAATTAATCTTAGGATAAATATTTATTTACCATGGCCTTTTGAACGCTGAAAAGTAGCGCTCTGCAAAGTAAATCCCGCTATAGTTATGCTATGCATTTGTCTTTAATGATATCTCGTCATTGTATTAACAGGCTGAAATTATCATTAATGCACATTTCAATATTAGCAGGGATACCTGAGGAGTTTAAAGTGAACATATATATCGGGTGGCTTTTCAAATTAATCCCTTTAATTATGGGCTTAATTTGTATCGCGTTAGGTGGCTTTGTGCTGGAAAGTTCTGGGCAAAGTGAGTATTTCGTCGCGGGTCATGTGCTGATTTCTCTGGCAGCCATATGCCTGGCATTATTCACTACCGCATTTATTATCATTTCGCAGCTCACGCGCGGCGTTAATACGTTTTACAATACATTGTTCCCCATTATTGGCTATGCGGGGTCAATTATCACCATGATATGGGGTTGGGCACTGTTAGCAGGCAATGATGTGATGGCAGACGAGTTTGTTGCCGGCCATGTTATTTTTGGCGTTGGTATGATTGCCGCCTGTGTATCGACAGTGGCAGCGTCATCCGGTCACTTTCTGCTCATTCCCAAAAACGCAGCAGGGAGCAAGAGCGATGGAACACCGGTACAGGCTTATTCTTCATTAATCGGTAATTGCCTCATTGCCGTTCCCGTTTTACTCACCCTGCTCGGTTTCATTTGGTCTATTACGCTGTTACGTAGTGCCGACATAACTCCGCATTATGTCGCCGGTCACGTATTGCTTGGGTTAACCGCAATCTGTGCCTGTCTAATTGGCCTTGTTGCCACAATTGTCCATCAAACACGTAATACGTTCTCATCCAAAGAACACTGGCTGTGGTGTTATTGGGTTATTATTCTCGGCTCAATCACGGTGCTGCAGGGCATATACGTGTTAGTCAGCTCCGATGCAAGCGCCCGACTGGCTCCCGGCATTATCCTCATTTGCCTCGGAATGATCTGTTACAGCATATTCTCAAAAGTCTGGCTACTGGCACTGGTCTGGAGACGTACCTGTTCGTTAGCCAACAGAATACCGATGATTCCCGTCTTCACCTGCCTGTTTTGCCTTTTCCTGGCATCGTTTCTTGCAGAAATGGCGCAGACCGACATAGGGTATTTTATTCCTTCGCGGGTTCTGGTCGGTTTGGGAGCGGTATGCTTTACGTTGTTCTCAATCGTTTCAATATTAGAAGCAGGTTCTGCTAAAAAATAATTGCAACGTACCGGATAAAACCAGCGTTGACCATTTGCGTAACGCTGGTTTTTCTCAGGTATCATGAAATAACGCAGAATTAATGCATAGTGGTTAAGTATAAAAAAACAGCAAAGTTGCTGATTTTTTCAACCTGTTCATATTTTATAAAGATCTGGCCACTGGGGGAGTTTTAATCACCTTTCCTTCCACCTTATATTAAGCATGGAGGGTTTCAGTTCACAGGCTCATTAGAAAATAATCACAAGATAACCACTATCAAAATTAGCTCATTTTTAATGCGACTCTAATAATTTTCATCTTTAGGAAATAGCTCAGGACGACTTCGCTGCAATCAAATCCTGCGCACAAGCCCATGCACTCGACCACGCCCACTGGAAGTTATAGCCCCCCAGCCAGCCGGTGACGTCCATCACTTCGCCGATGAAGTACAGCCCAGGCACTTTGCGCGCTTCCATCGTCCGTGAAGAGAGTTCGTTGGTGTCCACGCCGCCGAGCGTCACTTCGGCAGTGCGATAGCCTTCAGTGCCGTTGGGTTGTACGCGCCAGTCGGTCAATGTGCTAATCAGTGCCTGTTGGTCACGCACGTTGAGCTGTTTTAGCGAAACATCCGGGATTTGCCCGAGTTGTTGTAAACGTTCAACCAACCGCTTCGGTAGATGAACCGCCAGTGTGTTTTTCAGGCTCTGATTCGGATGTGCATTACGCTGTTCATTCAGGAAGGTTTCGAGGTCCACATCCGGTAGCAGATTGATACTGACAAATTCACCCGGTTGCCAGTAGCTGGAAATTTGCAACACCGCCGGTCCAGATAAGCCGCGGTGGGTGAAGAGTAAGTTCTCACGGAAAACGGTGCCGTTTTCAGCGGTAATCACGGAAGGCACCGCCACGCCTGCCAGCACCTGTAACTCTTCGAGCAACGGTTTATGCAGAGTGAATGGCACCAGACCCGCGCGGGTCGGCAGCACGTTGAGGCCAAATTGTTCGGCAATCTTATAACCAAACGGCGACGCGCCCAGCCCCGGCATTGACAGTCCACCGGTCGCGATGACTAGCTTTTCGCAACCGACAGTCATGCCGTTCAGTTCAAGCGTGAAGCCTGTATCATCCTTCTCCACGCTCAGCACTTCGCTACGCAATCTGAAGGTCACATTGCCCTTCTCGCACTCATCCACCAGCATGTCGACAATCTGCTGCGCGGAGTCATCGCAGAAGAGTTGCCCTAACGTTTTCTCGTGCCAGGCGATGCCGTGTTTATTGACCAGATCAATGAAATCCCACTGGGTAAAACGCGCGAGTGCAGACTTACAAAAATGCGGATTCTGGCTCAGATAAGCGCCCGGTTCGACATAAAGATTGGTAAAGTTGCAGCGCCCACCGCCAGACATGAGGATTTTGCGCCCTGGTTTTTTACCATTATCGATCAGCAGAACCCGGCGTCCTGCCTGACCTGCCAGCGCAGAACAGAACATACCCGCCGCACCAGCGCCTATAATAATGGCATCAAACCTTTCCACGTTGCGCTCCTCTAAGAAAAAACGGGCGTGAATTGTAAAGATTCCTCAGTGGTCGCACCAGCATCAATATTACTAAAAGGAAGTATTTACCTGAATTATATAAGATAATTATTTTTTGAGTGAAATCCATACAGGAGGCAAATCAAAAAAAGTCTATATTTCACTTTGCCCGCGCCGCGAAAGTCACTGATAATGCGCCGCGTTCATGTCCTCAAAATGGCGTAACGTCCTATGCTACATTTGTTTGCTGGCCTGGATTTGCATACCGGGCTGTTATTATTGCTTGCACTGGCTTTTGTGCTGTTCTACGAAGCCATCAATGGTTTCCATGACACAGCCAACGCCGTGGCAACCGTTATCTATACCCGCGCGATGCGTTCTCAGCTCGCCGTGGTTATGGCGGCGGTGTTCAACTTCTTGGGTGTTTTGCTGGGTGGTCTGAGTGTTGCCTATGCCATTGTGCATATGCTGCCGACGGATCTGCTGCTTAATATGGGATCGTCTCATGGCCTTGCCATGGTGTTCTCTATGTTGCTGGCGGCGATTATCTGGAACCTGGGTACCTGGTACTTTGGTTTACCTGCATCCAGCTCTCATACGCTGATTGGCGCGATCATCGGGATTGGTTTAACCAATGCGTTGATGACCGGGACGTCAGTGGTGGATGCACTCAATATCCCGAAAGTATTAAGTATTTTCGGTTCTCTGATCGTTTCCCCTATTGTCGGCCTGGTGTTTGCTGGCGGTCTGATTTTCTTGCTGCGTCGCTACTGGAGCGGCACCAAGAAACGCGCCCGTATCCACCTGACCCCAGCGGAGCGTGAAAAGAAAGACGGCAAGAAAAAGCCGCCGTTCTGGACGCGTATAGCGCTGATCCTTTCCGCTATCGGCGTGGCGTTTTCGCACGGCGCGAACGATGGTCAGAAAGGCATTGGTCTGGTTATGTTGGTATTGATTGGCGTCGCACCAGCAGGCTTCGTGGTGAATATGAATGCCACTGGCTACGAAATCACCCGTACCCGTGATGCCATCAACAACGTCGAAGCTTACTTTGAGCAGCATCCTGCGCTGCTGAAACAGGCTACCGGTGCTGATCAGTTAGTACCGGCTCCGGAAGCTGGCGCAACGCAACCTGCGGAGTTCCATTGCCATCCGTCGAATACCATTAACGCGCTCAACCGCCTGAAAGGCATGTTGACTACCGATGTGGAAAGCTACGATAAGCTGTCGCTTGATCAACGTAGCCAGATGCGCCGCATTATGCTGTGCGTTTCTGACACTATCGACAAAGTGGTGAAGATGCCTGGCGTGAGTGCAGACGATCAGCGCCTGTTGAAGAAACTGAAGTCCGACATGCTTAGCACCATCGAGTATGCGCCGGTGTGGATCATCATGGCGGTCGCGCTGGCGTTAGGTATCGGTACGATGATTGGCTGGCGTCGTGTGGCAACGACTATCGGTGAGAAAATCGGTAAGAAAGGCATGACCTACGCTCAGGGGATGTCTGCCCAGATGACGGCGGCAGTGTCCATCGGCCTGGCAAGTTATACCGGGATGCCGGTTTCCACTACTCACGTACTCTCCTCTTCTGTCGCGGGGACGATGGTGGTAGATGGCGGCGGCTTACAGCGTAAAACCGTAACCAGTATTCTGATGGCCTGGGTGTTTACCCTTCCGGCTGCGGTACTGCTTTCCGGCGGGCTGTACTGGCTCTCCTTGCAGTTCCTGTAATCGCACGCACCAAAACGAGCGGGTCAGTTTACTGGCCCGCTTTTTTTATGCGTTATTTTTGCTGAAGTGCTTAATGCCAAATCATCAATGCAATCAGGCTGACCACCACCAGACCACACAATGCGCTGGTCAGAATAAACTGCCGACGCACCCGCTCACAGCGGCGAATAAACTCATCATCGTGATGATCGCGATAACGTTGGGCATAGATATACCAAACGAGACGCACCTGTTTGTTGGGTTGGCCATGTGAGGTAAAAAAGCCCCCTCCATCAACATATTGATAGAGCAATGGATCGCAGTTACGCAGTACCACTAACAACGCGCGTAGTGATGAGAAATAGCGCGCCATGTTAACAATGCAAACGACACATAAAGCCCAAAATAATGCGACGGTGCTTATCATACCTCCTCCCCGGCGACCTGCCCGCGGAGTTCCACCCCGGGGCTACCGCTCCCGATACGCTGCCAATCAGTTAACACCAGGTCCTGGAGAAACCGCTTTTGTGGTGACCAACATCCGAGCGGCTCTATAGATAGTGTAGGAGATCAGGTTGTTTTTTTTCCAGAAGGTTAACCACTATCAATATATTCATGTCGAAAATTTGTTTATCTAACGGGTAAGCAAGGCGGATTGACGGATCATCCGGGTCGCTATAAGGTAAGGATGGTCTTAACACTGAATCTTTACGGCTGGGTTAGCCCCGCGCACGTAGTTCGCAGGACGCGGGTGACGTAACGGCACAAGAAACGCTAGCTGGCCAGTCATCGACAACTTTATGGAAGGAGTAACACTATGGCTTATAAACACATTCTCATCGCGGTCGATCTCTCCCCGGAAAGCAAAGTTCTGGTAGAGAAAGCAGTCTCTATGGCTCGCCCCTACAATGCGAAAGTTTCTCTGATCCACGTAGATGTAAACTACTCTGACCTATACACCGGGCTTATTGATGTGAATCTGGGTGATATGCAGAAACGCATCTCTGAAGAGACACATCATGCGCTGACCGAGCTTTCCACTAATGCAGGCTACCCAATCACTGAAACCCTGAGCGGCAGCGGCGATCTGGGCCAGGTTCTGGTCGATGCAATCAAGAAATACGATATGGATCTGGTGGTTTGTGGTCACCACCAGGACTTCTGGAGCAAACTGATGTCTTCCGCACGTCAGCTGATCAACACCGTTCACGTTGATATGCTGATTGTTCCGCTGCGCGACGAAGAAGAATAATCTTCCCTCTACGACGTGTTCCTGAACGCCCGCATATGCGGGCGTTTTGCTTTTTGGCGCGCCTTGTTACCTTGCAGCGTAAACACCTTATCTGGCCTACGGTCTGCGTACGCAATCAAAATCCCCTGCCAATACAACATTTAACACCATCATATTTTCCATCATTAGTGTGATCAGCTGGTTATTTTCTGTTGTAATAGTGTATTAATCTATTCACCGCATCAATATTAAGAATCTCTGACAGATGTAAACTTTTTCGCGCGTTATCCCTTACGCGTTCATACTTTTCAGGATGGTATTGGAAGGTTAATAAATATGAATACAACAACACCCATGGGGATGCTGCAGCAACCTCGCCCATTTTTCATGATTTTTTTTGTCGAGTTATGGGAGCGATTCGGCTACTACGGCGTGCAGGGCGTACTGGCGGTTTTCTTCGTTAAGCAGCTTGGATTCTCGCAAGAACAGGCTTTTGTCACTTTTGGTGCTTTTGCTGCGCTGGTCTATGGCCTCATTTCCATTGGCGGCTATGTCGGCGACCACCTGCTGGGGACCAAACGCACCATTGTTCTCGGAGCACTTGTGCTGGCGATTGGCTACTTCATGACCGGCCTGTCGCTACTTAAGCCTGACCTGATTTTCATCGCCCTGGGGACTATCGCTGTCGGTAACGGCCTGTTTAAAGCTAACCCAGCCAGCTTGCTTTCGAAGTGCTATCCGCCGAAAGATCCGCGGCTTGATGGCGCATTTACCCTGTTCTATATGTCGATCAACATCGGCTCGTTGATAGCGTTATCGCTGGCCCCTGTGATCGCTGATAGATTCGGCTATTCAGTCACCTACAACCTGTGCGGTGCAGGATTAATTATCGCGCTATTGGTTTACATCGCCTGTCGCGGAATGGTGAAAGACATTGGTTCTGAACCCGACTTCCGGCCGATGAGCTTCAGCAAACTGTTGTACGTGTTACTTGGCAGCGTGGTGATGATCTTCGTCTGTGCATGGCTGATGCACAACGTAGAAGTCGCCAATCTGGTGCTGATTGTTCTCTCCATCGTCGTCACCATCATTTTCTTTCGTCAGGCATTCAAGCTGGATAAAACCGGGCGCAATAAAATGTTTGTCGCCTTTGTCCTGATGCTCGAAGCGGTGGTGTTTTACATTCTCTACGCCCAGATGCCAACGTCGCTGAACTTCTTTGCCATCAACAATCTTTGTGGCTTTCACATTAGAAACCTGAGTCAGGCCTGCAAGAACCCCTTTTCCATTAA
>ENA-ORSG01000907-ORSG01000907.1-human-gut-metagenome-genome-assembly--contig:-NODE-907-length-22161-cov-3.902741_pt1 | contig 22161 bp, 6 predicted proteins | sample MGYA00242189_ERZ509156 | MGnify/ENA primary metagenome ERZ509156 (study PRJEB26280, sample SAMEA2338666) | human gut metagenome | biome: human gut; feature: human-associated habitat; material: faeces...
TAAACTCTGCGTCTTCCGGCCTTAAATCAATTTCAAAAGCGCTTTTTGGCTTGGTAATTACAATATGCTCAATTGCAGGGCAGTCACCACTGATTCTGTTATGATGGCAAAAATCGTATTTAAAAAATTCACAGCCCCAAGACGCAATTGTTTTAGCGTCAAGCCTTTCGTTGCCGAGAGAGGCAGGGAGGTCCTCACAGGTGAGAGTACCGTTAGAAGAATAAAGACCAACCTTTAAGCCGAGTGCGTTAATATCCTTAATAAGCTTAGGGATACCACGGCTGAATGTGCCGAGGTCGCCCTGAAGCTTTCCGTCACTGTCACGAAGGGAGCTTTGCCAGCAATCGTCAAGGTTAATAAATTCATATCCTGCATTTGCAAGCCCGCTGTCTTTCATAGCGTGGGCAGTTTGCATAATAATATCCTGGTCAATATTGTTTCTAAAGGTATTCCAGCTTGACCAGCCCATAGGCGGAGTTTGAGCAACCTTATTTTCAGAATATTCTTCGTCCTCGCTTATATCAATTGTAAGCTTAGTCGGGATAAATATTTTTTTCAAGGCGCAAAGCGGACATTTGCCGTTTGCTTTCATATTTAAAAACCAAGAAATGAACACAACAATCAATATTGCCAAAACGGCAACTAAAATTATAGCAAGATATTTCATTATAAACCAATCTCCTTAAAAAGCTCCAACTCCTTTTGAGCCAAAGCCTGCGTATTTTCATCATCAAGTGAATTTACTGCATTTAACGTAAATTCTTTTCTGTTTTTAAAATTGTAAATTATTCGATAAATCCAAGCATATAAAATAAGCCAAGGTCTTCCGTCGATAAATTTGATATAATCAATTTCTTTAAGCTTTTTGTAAGGCGGAAAGAGAAGCCTGAGTTTCGCCATAAAGGGCGAATATTTTTTCCCTTCTTCAAGCTCTCTCCTTGCAACGGTAACGCCCTTGTTTTCATTCTCATTGCCGAATGCACCGCAGTCGCAAAGGTATTTTTCAACATTTTTCGTATCAATTGCGTAATCATAACCTTCGCCGAAAAAGTTGTGGCAAACGGTCAAAACGGTTTTACCGAATTTTTCAAGTTCAACTGCGCTTAAATATTCAAACACCTTTTGAATATCAATATTTGCAGTTCTTAGCATTACGGCTAAATCAAGAATAAGCTTAATTCCTGCTCCGTAGAATTTGAAATGGTGCGCCATGTGAGCAATCAAATATGCAAAATGAAAGCTGTCGTCAAATTTTCCGTCAAAGCCGTCAAATTCTGCATAATCAAAAGCGCTGCAAAACGGCTCGGTATCATAACAGCTTATAAGCTTTGTGTGCACCTCAAGCAGAACACCGTTTTTGACATAGTTATAAACCGGCCCGTTTTCCTTAACACAGTCAAAACCGTTAGATATAAGCAATTTTTTAATCTTGTCCCTGTCCTCAGCCTTGATTAGAACGTCTATATCGCCCATAGTACGACTTTCAGGCACGGGGTAGTATTCTCTAAGTATTGCGCCTTTAAACGTGATATACGGGCACTGAGCCGACGCAAAAAGCGTTTTAACCTCTTCCAGCATATTAATCTGAGCGTTTGAAAGGAAAATTAAATCAAAAAATTTATTTTCAAGCGCATTTAAGAAGTTTTCGGGCAAATCGCTTTTATTCTTTGCATTTAAAACTGCACAGTGCAATACACCTAAAAGGTTATGCCCCTTTGCATATAAAAACAATTTTTTATAATTAACGTCTGTATCGAAAATAAATTTGTCGCCGTTTAAATAGTGGCGGCAAATGTCAATTAAAACCTCATATTCCTTATCCATATCAGTTGAAAACTGCGTTGCCGACAACAAGACTTAAAACAGTCATAATAAGTCCGGCAATAAACACACCGAGCGAAATCACAAAAAAGCTCTTTTTCTTATCAAGATGGAGAAGAGATGCAAGAAGTGCACCTGTCCAGCCACCTGTACCCGGAAGCGGTATGGCAACGAAAATCAAAAGCCCCCAAATTCCGTATTTATCTCGCTTTTTAAGCGTTTTGTCCTCAAGCCAATAAACAAACTTGTTTATTCCGGGAACTTTTTTTAATAAATCGAAAATCCAATTGATTAATAAAAGTATGAACGGTATAGGTAAAATGTTACCTAAAAAGCTGATAATAAATCCCACAAAAGGATTCATTTGCAAAAGCACAATGGCTGTAAACATTCCGAGCCTGCATTCCAAGATAGGGCAGACTGAAATAATAAACACAACAAGCCAATCGGGTATTCCGTGCGCTGTTAAAAACTCTTGTAAGTTTCTGCAAAATTCTTGTACCATATATCAGTTCTCCTTTTTGTCGGTTGTTGCATTTTGCTTTTTATCTGCATTTGATTGCGACTCATTATTTTTGGTTTGAGCATTAACGTTATTGTTTGCCGCATTTTGAAGTCGCTTTTTTTCCTGATTTCTTTTTCTCTTTTTTATTATTTTTTGGCGCACAATTTCCTCTTTGTGCTTTTCATAATAGCGCTGAGCCCTGAGTTTATTTTGCTGTTCAATCCATTTTTGGCGCCTGTATTCGGCTATTCTTTCCTTGCGCTCTTGCTCTTTAAGTTCAATTTCTCTGTCAATAGCTTGCGCAGTGGGAGTGTTTTTATTTACAATAAGCTTTTGCTTAATGAGAAAATCAACGGCTTCCCTCAGTATTTTTTTATCATTTTCAAATGAGAGGTGGCCCATAGCCTGGTCATACGCAAGCCATCTGTAATCGTCAATTTCCTCCTCTTGCATTGTTGTTTTTAAATCGTCTGTTGTTGCAACGAATATAGAAACTTTTTTGTCAACATTATTGCGAAGCGTATATTTTGATATACCCTCGTAGCCGAGATGAATTTTAATGTGAAGCCCTGTTTCTTCAAGAACTTCTCTTCTTGCTGCGTCGTATTTTGTTTCACCCATTTCGAGGTGACCTTTCGGAAAGCCCCAATTCGCTGAGCGCTTATTTTTTATAAGCAAAAAGCGAAGCTTGCCTTTAATTCTCCTGTATACTACTGCGCCTGCGCTTGATTCGTAGTAGCAGACAAGTTCATATTCGGGAAAATCTTTTTTAACATCAATGTATTGATAAATGTCTTGATTAATGTAGCGTGAACTTCTTGACGCCATAATCCAAATAGTTTTTAAATCCGTGTTCTCCGGGTCTTTAGGAACGAGTGCCGCTATAATTCGTCCGTCGAAATTGCAAACCGTGTGAGTCACTCCCATAACAAAAGCGTAACGGTTTTTGTATCCCTTGATTTGAACTAAGTTTAATGGATATACATAACCGTTCTCATCGACAGAATTAATAGTTTTAACAACTCTTCCTTGGGCTGTTTTGCCGAGAAACATAACATCACCACCAAGTAAAAGATATAATTCGTATTTATTATATCTTATTTTATATTGTAATACAAGAATTTTATTACAAAAACGGAAAAAATGATATTTAAGATAAAGCAAAACGGACAACTCCGAAGAGTTGCCCGTTTTTATTTTTTATTCGGTTTGCAGATTTAGGTTTATGCCATTGTCTGAAGTAAATCAACAAGTGAAGCAATAACCGTATCGGTATCACCCTTAAGAACAGGAAGTACCTGGTCTACAACACCTGAAACTGTTTCGTTGCCGCCAACAAGACCGGTTACAAGTGAACTGATCTTCTTGAAGTTGTCGCCTGCGTTTACAGTTTCGATTAAGTAGCTAAGAACTGCGATGAGAGTTTCTGAAGAGTTACCCTTAACGTAAATTCTTGTGCCGTAGGTAGCAGCCTGTGATGCGTCGGTAATTACCTTACCGTGGCTTGCAAGCTGTAACCAATTAATGTCGTTAAGCTTAATTCCAAGCGGTGTGCCCTTAATCTTAATCATTCCAAGAATGTTATTAAGAAGAGGAACGATAGCGTCAGCGCCGAGGAGCGGCTTAAGTGTTGCGTTAATATCATAGATATCAAGCTTGAAGTTTGATACGCCAATCTTGCCGAGGAGAGAGTTAAGGTCAACCTTAAGTGCCTTAAGAAGGGCAGGTAAGAGAGTGTTGAGGTCAACTACAGGCTTGACAGCGTCTATAAGTGCAGAGATAGGAGTGAGGAGATTGTCAAGAATCTGGCAAAGTCCGTTATTACCGATGAAGAGTGCAAGGTTTGGAAGCATTTCAAATAATGTTTCGAGAGGAGCATTGAGAATATCCTCAACCTTATCCCAGATAGGATTGATAATGTCAAGAAGAACATTATCATAAGCTTTCTTCATATCTTCTCTGTACTGATACTGAGTCTTAACGTTATACATTGAGAATGCTTCCATAAGAGGAACGATTGATGATGTATAACCGTTAGAACCAGGGATTCTTACGATATCGAAAAGACCGAGATATGCGTCATTAAGAAGTACATCAAGTACGCCGAATACAGGACGAAGAACTGCAACGAGTGCATGGAAGAATGTATCTCTGTCCTTAACGCCCCACTTAAGAGCTGATGTATTAACCTTTGACCAAGAACCAGCCTTAGCGATTACGCTTGCATTAGCTGAATAAGTTTTGCCGTAAGTTTCGTCTGTAAGGAGCTTAGCAACATTACTTGTTGAGAAGTCGATACCTGTTTGTGCAAGGAGGGAAACGAGTGAGCCGTCGCCAACCTTAACCTTTTCAACTGCACCGTAAAGACCGGTGAGAAGTGAGTTAACAATGTCATCCTTGAAGAGGAGGCCGCTGATTAAGTTGTTAAGACCGCCTTTAATTAAACTGCCAACAAGACCGTCAAGCATAGGAGGAAGATTCTTAAGGAAGTCAACGTCTACGCCCTTAGGATATGAGAAGTCGAATGAGCCTGTCTTATATGCGGTGTAATCCCAGAATGCATTAGTAGGTTCGCCTGTTAAGAAGTAGAATACTGCACGAACGATATCATCTTTTTCAGCCATGCTGATTGTAGTGAATACACTTGAGATGATTGACTTGAGCATACTGTTCTTCTTAATAGCACCAATTGAAGAAACAAGTGATTTGATTGGTTTAGCGTTCTTAATAAGAGTGTCTGCCACATAGCGGAGAACTGCAACGAGAACCTCGCCCTTGTCAGCAATTACTTCCTTATTAGTGAACTTGCCTTCGGCATTCTTAGCATGCGACTTAGAGGTTACAACCTTGCCGTGAGCAGCGATTGTTGACCACTTGAAATCAGGAAGCTTGATGCCTGTTTTCTTAAGTAAGCTGTTAATAAGCGGAACAACGATGTCCTGAATGTTGCAAGACTTGAGGTCTGCAAGCTTAATGTTAAGCTTAACGCCCCTAACCTTAAGCAAGCTTGTTAAATACTTGCCGAGGTCCTTGCCAAGTACCGCTGAAATAATCTTATCAACGTCTAAACCTGCTGACTTAGCAGTTTTAACAATGTTTGTAATCGGAGCAAGGAGATTATCAAGAAGCTGGCCGATACCGTTGTTATCAATGAAGTATGCAAGGTTAGGAAGAACTGATGTAATTGTTTCAAATGGCTTGTCGAGAACTTGGTCAACAAAGCTCATAAGAGGATTAAGAACATCAAGAAGTACGTTATCCTTAGCCTTCTTGCAATCCTTCTGATACTGTGCAAATGTCTTAATCTTGCTGTTGCTTACCTGAAGAACATCAAGAAGAGGAATGATTGCACCTTCATAGCCGTTAATGCCGTTTACGCCGACATTGAGTGCGTTAAGGTCAAGCTTAATTGTTGAAAGCTTAGAGTCAGCATTCATTGAATCCTTAGCTGTAAGAGTAAGAACACCTTTCTTAAGCTCATAGGTAAGAGCAATCTTGCTTGCTACCTTGCCGTCGCTTCCCTTAATATCAAGAGATGTTGAAGCCTTTGCAATTGTGATATTGCTAAGGTCAATCTTTCCTTCATTAAGGAATACGTTAAGAACACTGTTGAGAGGACGAAGAATTGCAACGAGTGCATGTACGAAGCCCTGCTCAGCCTTTGCGGAGCCATCCTTGAAGCCCCAGTTGATTGTTTTAACCTTCTTCCAGCTCTTAACCTTCTTGAGGGTTTTAGCTGCTGAAGAATAAGTTTTACCATAGCTCTTATCCATAAGTAAGCCTGCAACGCCCTTAGGTGAAACAGTAATGCCTGCCATATTGAGATAAGGTGAAATATTCTTTTTGTCAAGTGCACCGTAAAGTGCCTTAGCAAGTGAAGTGAGGTTAGCGTTTGTAAATACCAAACCGCTTACAACACCCTTAAGATTTGATGCGTCAACTACGCCAAAGTTAGTGAGAAGAGCCATAACTGCGTCAACTGCACTGTCAAGCTGGGTGATAGCAGATTCAGCATCATAAGAAGAAATACCGTCAGGGTACTTGAACTTTAATGAAGTTCCCTTGTATTTGCTGTAAGCCCAATAAACTTCTGTAGGTGACTGTGTGAAGTCGAGAAGCTTGCCTACAATCTTAAGAAGTCCCATACCGTCAAGCTTACCTGTTTCGATATACTTGATGAGCTTCTTAACGCCTGAGCTTACCTTGTTGTTGCCCATAATCAAACCGATGATTGTGGAAAGGTTATTATTTGTCTTTACAAATTCAACAACATAATCGAGTACGTATACAAGTGTTTGAGCAGGAGTTGTTGTCTTGCCAAGCTTGTTCCAATTAATGTTGTTAAGTTTAATACCTGTCTTTGCAAGAAGGGTATTAATAATAGGAATAATGTTGTTGCCTGAAAGAGCATAGCCCTTAACCTTAAGTCCAAGCTCTTGCTTGTCGTTAACTGTGATTAAATCACCGAACGTCTTAGTAACGATACCTTCAAGGAGCGCTGCAAGTGACGGTGATGCGGCACCAAGCTTATCACTCTTAATCTTAAGAATGTTGGCTGCGCCGTTGAGCTCGTTTGCAATAGCCTTAACTGCGCTTGAAACAACAGAAGCAAGTGTAGGAGTTGTTGTATCGTCTAATACAACGCCGATAGCCGACACAAGATTGAGCAATGTTGTTGCAGGCTTTTCAAGGAACTTGTCAAGAAGTGAAACTATTGGATTAACAATACCTGTGAATACTTCGTCACGATATGGATTGCTCTTATCTGCAAACTTAGTAGGAGTATCAACTGTGATGCCTGTCTTTTGAGCTATTGTATTAAGAACAGGGTAGAGAGCATTTTCATAAATGCCTGTATCAATAAGAACTACGCCGAGGATAGAGGTGAGAAGTCTGAGTGAGGTTGAAAGACCTGTCATAAATTCATCTCTGTTGCCTGCTGTGATGCCCCAATTAATGCTTACGTTAAGAGTACCGTTGTCATTAACTGCGTCACTCCAACTGTCAAGCTTAGAAAGCTTCTTGCTTGCGTTCTTAATGCCTGTGTCCTTAATTCTTACAGATAATGAGTCAGGAGAAATAAGTCCGTTGACTGCTTCACTGATAAGATTGTATTTTGCTGTCACGTCGGCAGTACCATTATTATATGTATAAGAGTATGCATACTTGTCAGTAAGTCCTGCAACAAGTGTTTCGACGAGAGCATAGGTTCTTACTACTACTGTTGTAAGACCTTCGTTTGTGTAGATATCCTTAGGATTAACGTTACCATTTGAATCAGGAGTACGTGCATCCTCGCCATTAAGATAATATAAATAGGTATTAAGTAAATCAATTGTTGCGTTTGATGCATTTGCACCAATGTAATTTGAAAGTAATGAAATTACGCCGACAATAATGTTACTTGTCTTGTTGATTGAATAGCCGTTTACGCTTGAATCCGTAAGGAGAGATGACAATGTTTTATCAAGCTTAGCTATTGTGTTATCAACGTTCTTCATATCGCTGCTCTTATGTGCTGAAATATCAACTGAAGAGTTAGGAGTTGCAACTGCCTGTGTAGTGGCAGGTGATGAAGAATTATTGTTATTGTTATTATTGTTGTTATTGTTGTTATTTGACTTGAATGAATTGATAAGTGCCTTAACAACGTCAACAAGCTTGCTTACATTAGTAATAAGGAAGTAAGCGTTATCTCTGTCAAGACCTACAAATCCGCTTGATTGCGGTTCAAATGTGAAGCTGTACTTGCTGTCACGTGTAATCTGGAAGATACTGTTGAAAAGGTCTGTAAGAGCACTTGTTTCGGTGAAACCGCCTACTGAATTGAGAAGACCTGTGATAATAGGAAGGTTCTTTTCAAATTCACTGCCCTTAGAGCTGATTACGTTGTTTACAAGACCGAGAATAGCGTCAAGCCAATCCTCTACGAATACACCTACAAAGCAGTCAAAAATCTTTGTTGGGTTTGGATTAGCGGCAAAATCCTTGAACTCTGTCATCTTAGAGTTGCTTACTGCGCCGTTTGAATCCGTAACAATCTTGCCCTTGTAGCAATATGTCCATGCGTCCTTGCGTACGCCGTATTTGTCAGCTGCAAGGTTTTCCATAATGTCAAAGAGCTGAGGAATTGCAACCATAAGGTTGTTAAGACCTGAGTTGATGACTTTTCCTCCGTCATCATGGCCCCTAACCTGGTCTCTGTACTTAGGAGTGCTAACGTATGTGTCAACTGCAGTAGTGAAGAGGCCAGCAATTTCTGTTACCAATTCATAAAGACCTGCGCCAACCTGTCCGTTCGAAGCTGTGATTGCTTTCTTAAGGATACCCTCAAGGTCACTGAGCTTAGCATACTTGAGAGCCTTATCGGCAATGTAAATACCTGTAATCTTAGGTACGCCCGCTTCATATGTGTATTTAACGTTAAACTTAGTAGTGCTTGAAACGTTAGCAAGTACATCTGCAAGAGAACCGCTTACGCCATTATAAGAATAGGTATAAGAACCGTCGCTGTTCTTTGTGTATGTGATTGCTTTGCCGTAGCTGTCTACAACCTTGTCATACTTAAGTACGTAGTCAGGAGTTGCGATAATGTCGCCGGCTGAGAAGTTCTTGGTTACAAAGGTGTCGTCAGAAGATTCTGAAATGTAGCCTGTTTTCTCATTACCGCCGTTCCAATAAGTACCGCCGAATTCCTCAAACTTGCCATCTCTCTGGAGCCAATGCATAAGCTGAGGAAGCATAGCGTTGAGGTCCCAAGCAAGCTGACTGATACCGATATATGAGCCGGTGTCTGCAGTCATATTTTTGAGTGGCTCAATAAGGTCAATAACAGAATAGAGGAAGCCTTCTTGGTTATTTCTTTGCGAATTGCCGATTTCAGAGAAAAGAATAGGCTCAAGAAGCTCGTTAATTACTACTGTAAGTAAAGGAAGAAGGTTTACGACTGTCTTAATCGGGTCGTTAACAAGATTCTTCCAAACATCGGTAAGAGCGTCCTTAAGATTTGCGTTGGTCTTAAGAAGTGACTTAAGCACAGCGTCAACCGTTTTACCGATATCTGTACTTGGGTCAACGATATCGCCGATTGTGTTGTTGAGAATAAGGTTTGTAATCTCGGTACCTGCCGAACCTGTAAGGTCAACATTTTTACCGTTGAGAATTTCCTTTTGAGCGTCGGTAAGAACGATACCTGAAGTTTGAGAAGCTTTTTTCTTTACAATATCATCAAGTACGAGTTGAACGTTAAGAAGGAATTTGAAAGAATACTTATAGCTGTATGTATAAGTAGTGTTATCTGTGCCAAGGTCGTTTGTATCAACGCCGAGGTATTCAGATGCAATCTTAGTAACAATGTAGTCGTAAGAAGCTGCAACCCATTCGTTGATTAATGGCTTGCTGTAATTATTTGAATTAGTTACAGAGTCAGACTTAAGTGCGTTAATGCCGACACCCGGGTCTGAACGTGAAGCATCAACAAGTGAATTAACAGGCAAGTATTTTGTTTTGTCAATATGTGAACGGTTTTTAGCAAAGCCGCCAAATGAACCTAACAAATTATTGTAATTTGTTGAATTCTTTTTTTGGTTAGCTGCAATAAGAGACCAAAACTCTGAAGTGTAACTGCCTTTAAGTGAAGCAGGAACAATGACTGTCTTGTTCTTTTTGTCGGCATATTTATCGTTAAAGGTAACTTCGCCGTCCCTAAAGTAGTTTGTTACAATATTAGTGGTGGCGTTTGCACCGCCGACGCTGGAGAAGAATGCACGCAACTGAGTAAGTTCGTCATCGCTGATGAAGAAACTGTCACCCTCTTGCCAATTTGCATCATATCCTTTTGGAAGCTTAGCATTGATTTCGGAATTAAGCTTGTTGAGGTCAACGCCGTTTCCGTTATTACCGAAACGTACAACCATACCCTTAAGTATATCAGTGTAATACGGAGAAGTGGTTGTGTCGACATTACCGTTCATAAGTGCTTTTTTGCACAAATCGGTCATAATAGTGTTGCCTACTACATATTCGGTATATGACTCAATTTGGTAATCTGTTGTCATGCCCTCTTTTTGTGCAAGAGTCTCGAAAGAAGCATCTTCGGCAACTCCTAATTTAGCGGCAACAGCTTTTCTTGCGATTTCCTTAACAGTGTCATAAACATTGTTTTCAGTGTCGCTTACTGTGAAGCCGTTAAATGTCATAGGAACCTGATAAAGTGATGTGCTGTCAACTGTTTGGTTAAATGTTGCACCGCCGTCGCTTATCAATCTGATAAATTCGCTTGCTGAGATGAAGCTCTGACCGACACCGAAGTCGTAGTAAATAACGTCAGCCAAATCGTTAAGCTTAACGTTGATACCGTATGTTGCATACTTAATGTTAAGTGTGCCCATATAGTTGTTAACAACGGCTTGCTCATCAGCTGTGAGCTTAAAATCAAAGTTCTTCAACTGGTAAAGTGTGGCAGTATCATAAGTGTCACCGATAGCTTCGCCGTTAAGCTTAACTGTTTCAACAGCACCGCTTTTTACAGCTTCGGTATAACGCTTAGCAATTGCTTCTACCTTATCACTGTCTGTACCTTCCTTTATCTTTTGAGCATAAAGGTCGGCTAAATACCAAAGGCTGTTTGTTGAGAACTTGATAGTTTGACCTGCGGCATTGTAGCCTGAAACGGTACGTTCGCTTTCTTTACCGTATAACCATTCGTCAAGCTGATTTCTCGTGTCTTTAGATAAGTCTTTGTTGTCTTTGTACTTTAAGCAAAGGGCAGTAAGTGAAAAATAATCAATTGCGCCCGTTGAACCGCTTAAGTAGTTATAATCTTCAGGATTACCCATACCTGTTTGAATATAACTTTTTACAAAGTCTGACTGGCTTGTCTTTGCAAGTGCGCCGATAAGAGTCGGCTGCAATACGCCGAGTAAATCCTGAAGTGTTGTTTCACTTACGATTTGCTCTTTTTCTTTGGTGGTAAGTTCCGCTGCGGTCTTACCTAACTTTTTAGCACCCTTTTCATAAACAGGCTTGCTTATTGCCTCAATGCCCATGAGAAGGGAAGGCAGCTGGTCTGCCAATTTGTTAAGTGTGTCGAATGCCGAATCGGCGTCAACACTTGTCGTTTTCCAAAGCGGGTTGTCATTACTCTTGGCGAACGCAGTAAATCCAACCGAGCATGTGGTCACGACCATTACTACAGCTAAGAAAAAGCTGAGTATCTTTTTGCTCGTTCTCATATAAATCTCTCTCTCCTTTACATATGATTTACGAACTTGTCGTATGGTAACGCATTTTTTGGATAATGCGCCGAGCAGTATTTGTTCACAGTTTCTACACAAAAAACTGCTTTTTAGGCGCAGGATATCCACACGCGTATTAACAAATACAATATATTTATAACAAATAAAAACTTATAAGTCAATAATTTTATAACATATTTTGAATTTATTGTGAATTTTCACATATTTTAGCATTGATTTTTGACGATAGAGAGTTGTAAAATAGACAATACAACATAAAAAGTCTAACAAACATAATTCGACAGAAAATTGACTGTAAAACGTAATATAATCCATATAAAGTCGGGTAAAATTCTGTTCGATTTGTAAAGGCAAACATCTTTACAAATGTAAATTTTGTGTAAAGTATCACAGCTTTACTTGCGGAAAATCAAGCGTTTTTTGGCGTCAAATTATAAACAAATTGTAAACTTTTAGTTAATAATTTGTGCAAGGTGTCAAAAATAAGTTTGCTTTTTTGGACATTGTTACAAAAATATCATTTGTCGTTTGTCTTTATTGACTTTTTTGTTGCCTTATGTAATAATTATAATGTGTTTAAAGCACATATTGCGCAGTTTTTGGTGCAACGGTTTGGCTTTGCCGACCTTCAGTCTAATTCAGATTGCCTGATGGTCAGAGATTGTGACAGGCTCCCCTGCAATATGTTAACACTTTATTATTCAATTAATTTTAAATTTAATGGAGGTAAAAAATGAAAACGAAGGCAAAAAAGTTTTCACATAAGCTTCTGGCATTATTTATGGCAGTGCTTATGGCAGCTTCCTGCTTTACCGGTGCTTTAACTGCTTATGCTGATACTATGAGCAGTGAAAAGACGTATGCCGACGAGTCAATCGAATATAACGATTTGGCGTGGGCTATTCTTTCCGATGAACAGGTAGCTACAGCTTTACTTGACTATGCTGATTTGATGCTTGCCCAATACGGTCCGCAGATTGATAAGCTTCTTGAAAACCTTCCTTCAAGTATTACCCAGTATATCACATGGGACAGCAACAGCCGTACACTTAAGCTTAATGCTTTTGGTCTTGTTAAAAAAGACATTCCGGTACGTACTCACAGTGTTGATGAACTTTTCTATACACTTAGGGGTGTCGCTGATCTTCTTAACTCATATGGTAACTTACTCGGTGATGCCGGCAACCTTAACTTTAAGGCTGTTGCTACTAAGGATTGGAATATTACAAGAGAAACTGCATCTTCAACTGATATTTTAAGAAGCGTAATCGGTATTTTACAAAACCTTTCTTGCGACTATAACGGCTCTGATATTTTAGGCCAGGTGCTTAGAGGTAACTTTACTCTCGGTACTCTCGGTAACGTTGCAAACCTTGACGTATATAAGATTGTAGGTAATCTTTTGGGCTTTACAGATACGAAGTATAAGACTAACTTAGTATACAATGTTGCTCAAAACCTTATTTTCCAATATACTAATTGGTATACAGAAGAGGAAATTAATAATTTCAAGAACGGTACTGCAACATGGGTTTATGATGACCAGCTTATTAATAAACTCACAACAGAGCTTCTTGATAAGATTAGTGTACTTGTTACATATAATCAAGAATACACAGATGCTGATTCGCAAACAGCAATTCAGGATACATCGGCTACACGTTATTTGAAGATTAAAGCTGAAATGAAGGCAAGCGGTTCTGACTACGCTACTGCAGCTGCAAAGCTTGGTTATGACCCTAACCTTGTATATTCAGATGAATTTAAAGATGATGAGGGTAATCCTCTTAACGTTCTTCTCTTTGCTTACGGTGCTCCTGACGAAAACGGTTATGCAACAGAATCAACCACAAAGGTAACACTTAAGGCAACCGATAATCTTTTTGATTTCAGTTACAGAGCTCTTGACCTTGCTTGGGATACAGTTCTCAAGGGTACAGTCAAGCTCCTTCACGTAAATGATGGATTTGATAAGGGTCACGGCGCTAACTTTGATAACAACTATTATTATTTCTTCGACCAAAAGGGCGAGTGGAATGATAATGATGTTGCTGCAAACTATACACCGGCTAAGCTCAATCAATGGGCAAATGCAGTATATAAGGATTATAAGTTTGACACAGCAGATGATTTCCTTGCTTATGTTAAGAAGACGGTAACTTATGATCGTACAGCTGCCGAGGACTCAACAGGTTCTTGGAAAGATATCGACGCAACGAGACTTTTCGCTAAGTTAAGATACAGCCCGCTTGCTGATTACGGCTTTAACGTAACAACAGGTCCTATCAATCTTTACTTTGCAGAAACAGGTACTCCAAACCTCGATAAGTTCTTTAGCGAAAGCTATTCAAAGTACAGCTCAATGGTAGCAGGCTTTAATGACGCACTTGTTGCAGCAGTTAAGGACTTGTTCCCGCAGCGCGGCAACGTTATCGGTACACGTCCTGAAATGACAACAACCGGTGATTTTGCAACTATTGACGCAGCAGCAATTAAGTCAATCGTTTCAACACTTGTTGGCAACGCTTGCAAGATGGTTCAGTACACAGCAGACGCTACAGACGCTAACATTCTTAAAGCTTTCTACGCAAAGAACGGCGCCAGCGCTGCTCTTACAGAGAAGAATCTTGAAGAAGCAATGATTCCTATGCTCGTTGCTTGTATCGGTCAGGTAAATCTTGGCTCAGGCAAGCTTGAGAAAATTATCCATCCTTCTGATTGGGACGGATGTAAGGATGCAGAAGCAGTAGCTTATGTATGCCTTAAGGAGTATTTATCATACTCAATGCCTAACAAGGATTATTCAAAGCTTGTAAAGATTGGCAGCGACGGAACAATCAATGCAACACTTGAAGGCACAATTCTTCCAATGGCTCGTGACGCAGTTGCTTATGTAATTGAGGCTTACGTTCCTCTTGAGGACGAAAACGGCAATACTTGGAAGACAGAGTCAGCAGCTGTTGATTCTAAAACAACACTCTTTGACCTTCTTAATTCTGTAGTTTGCTACTACGGCGGCGACCATGCAATGGAGAAGGCTGTAAATAAGGGCGAAAGAGCTATGGGCGTAGGTGCTCTCCTCGGTATTTGTGATGGAAACGGCAACAGCCTTATCACAACAAAGAATACTCTTTGGGAAAACATTAATGCAATAGCTAATAAGCTTATGCCTGTTCTCGGTACACTTCAGGGTACAGGTTATGCTAAATTCAATTCAGAGGAACTTATTTGGAACAACATTGTTCTTTCATTCCTTGATATTGGTAAAGAAAATTCAAAGACAGGTCTTTGCGGCGTATCTAACTTCCTTAACCAGTTATTTACAATCGTTTCTGCAGAGCCTATCCAAAAGACTTCATTCGTCGTAACAGTTTATGATTTACTTAAGGATCTCATTAACGGATTGTTTGGCGCACGTTACAGCGGACAGAGCTTTAAGACAATCGTTCCTGATGCTACAAGTGCTCATCCGTTTGATGATTTCTTCCAGGTTAAGGTACTCGCAGGTACAAGCGGTAAGGACTTGGGTGCATTCCAAAAGCTTATCTGTAACTTCGTAGAGTTCGGCGGATACGGTACAAACGGTCCTAAGACCTACTCTGATTCTATTATCAGAGGTATCTGTTTTGCAGTACAGGCAGTTAACAGCTTCATTCCTAATGCATTGACTACACTTGGTCAGCATCAGCTCAAGATGGCTACTGCTTCATTCGGTTCTAACACCGTAACAGGCTGTATTTCAGGTCAACCTTATGATGATGCACTTACTGTTACAAACAACTCGGTAGGTATCAATGCATCGTACATTAAGGACGGCAAGCCTACTCAGCTTTCACGTTACTATGTAAAGATTACAAGCGTGCTTCAATATGATGTTTATAACGAAGAAATGCCTGATGATACAATAGATTTCCCTGAAACTCCTATTGATCCGGGTAAGAGTGCTAAAATTAATATTTCAGTTCCGTTCGATGTTTCAGGTTCTGATACAACAAACACATGCCGTGTTGTTGTAAATTATGATATTGTTGATGATCAGGGCAATGTTCTTTATGGAGGCAATACTGTAACAGCTTATAAGCTTCTTACAAGTGAAGTAAGCTTCAGAAATGCTCTTTATGATGCTGATTATAACTTCAACTCTACATTCCAGCAGACAGACGGCACTGACAGAGAAGAAAACGGTGTAACCGTTCATTCTCTTACAGGTATCGGCGGTAATATCTCTGCAAACTATCCTGATAAGATGGTTATCGCTTCTAACAAGCTTAACGAAATCGCTCAGTATTCATTCTTTATGAAGGGCGGCAGTAAGGAAAAGAGCATTGACGGTGTATTCTTCTTTGACAGAAAATCCGGCTATGAATCAAATAACCTTACTACTGCAGCTAAGGCATTCGATGATTCTAATTTAACAACAGTAGATATCGGTGAAAATAACGCTATTGCTCGTTGGGATAAGTCAACAGGTGATCTTCTTAAGATTGGTATGTATGACTATCGTGTAGAAACATCTGCAGGCTCAGGCGAATTCGGCGAATGGCAGCGTAACCATACAAACGGTTCTACAGGTAGCGGCCTTGGTGCTGTTGACTACTACAGAGGTTATACTTCTGAGGAAATCGGTAACATTTCAAAGCAAAATGAGGGCAAGGAGATTGAAACAAGAACTCACGTTGCATTCACTCTTCAGGAAGCACTTGATGCTAAGATTATTGCCGGTTACCATATCAATGAAAGCGGTATTTATGATACAATGTATCTTAAGACCGGTGGTAAATATAACTATGATAACATCTTTAATATGGTTACACTCGGTACCGGTATTGATGCTATCTATATAAATACCTCAAAGCAAACATTTGGTTCAAATGCTGTTAATAACTACAGACCGTTTGGTTTCGACGGTGAGGCTACTGTTAAGACCGGCACTTATGATGTTAATGTTAACTTCTATAATTCAGGTTCTTATAAGACAGGCAGCTTCCAGCTTGTTATCGGTGAAAGCGGTTCAGCCGGCTCACTTGATAAGAACTATAACGAACTTGCCAATATCATGGCTAACTATAAAACATCCGACTTCAAAGAGGATGCATCTATCGGTTCAGTTTATGATTTGGCTAAGGATGCTCTTATGAATGTACTTAGCGTTCAGTCAGCTCCTTACACTGCTGAATCAGCTCTTACTCAGTCAGATAAAACAGAGTATGCAGTTACAACTTCAGTTACAACTTCCGCAACAGGCGATCGTGCATACGTTCCTTACTCAACCTCTAACGAAACAGTAACATTTACTGTAAAGGGTACTCAGGTAAGCTACACAATCCCTGAATCGGTTAAAGCAACTGCTTATGTCGGTGGCACAATAGACGCTACAACAGGTGCAACCAGTGGCGGCGTAAAGGGAATTTACTATTCCGATGAGAAATGTACAATGCCTATTTACTCACCAAAGCCGCTTACATCATCAGATGTTAAGAATGGCAAGGATGCTGCATTGGCTAATGTAACACTCGGTCAGGACGGTAACTATTACCTTACTAACTCAGTTAAGTATGCTACAAAATGGGATCTCGATACATATCCTGGCGGCCCATGGCAGAGACCGACAACTACTCAGGATACAAACAAAGATAACGAGCCTCTTTATAATCAGGTTCAATATGTATACAGAAATTCTGAAGGCAAAAAGTGCAACTCAGGCGATAATTGGGCATGTAAGTTCCCATCAGCTGAGTATCAGCTCATTCCTAACTCAGGCGAGATGGATTCAGTAGATAATCGTGGTATTGCTACTCAGGCTAATGACAGACTTGAATATGTTCTTAGCGTAGTTAAGTCTCACCTTATCAGCTCATCATCAACACTCTACAAAGAGATTTCTGAGCTTAGAAATGGTCTTGAAGAAATTAACTTTGATATTCTTACATATAATAAGATGGTAGAATATGCAAAGAAGGCTGAACAGCAGTATACAGTTGACGTTGATTACGTTGACGCAACAACAGGCAAGACTGTTGAAAGAAACGGTATGTCTTATGTTGACGCTGCTAAGCTTATGAATGACCTCAAGAATGCAGGTACTAAGTTTACTTATACCACAGCTTCTGAAGTATCTTCTGTTCAGGCAAAAGAATACGTTAAACTCTTTAACATATTCGCTTCTGCAGTTATTGAACGTGGTTACCAGGGCAAGCAGCTTGAAAATGAAATCAAGTGCGCATCGGGTAATGCTTACTCAATGCTCAAGGCAACACCTGCTACATACAATGAAGACGGTACAGTTGCTACTGAAGCAACCGTATCTAAGAATGGCGTAGCAGCTAACCCACGCTTTGGTTCATTTGATGCATCAGGTAAGCTTGTTAACGAAGGCGCAACAAAGTACTCATCAGCATCTTGGAACAGATACGTGAGAGCTCTTGCTGCCGCAGTTGACCTTGCTAACTATGGTAACGGTTCTTATAAGTATAAGAATTCCGGCACATTCAATATCAATGACCGTAAGAACTATGACGCTCAGCTTGCTAAGATTTACAATGTTGATACTGAACTTCAGGCAGCTGAAATCGGTCTTACCGAGTTTGAGAGCTGTGAGCTTACTGTAACTCCTGTTGCAGGTGCTAAAGTAACAATCGACGGCGTTGCTTACTCAGGTCCTGTAGCTGTAGAAAAGGGTCAGGTTGTTTCAATCAATGTAACAGCAGAGGAAGGTTATACTCTTAAACCTGAACTTACTGTTAACGGCGACAAACTTACATTTGACGATACAGCAACAGCATTCCCGTATGAGCTTACTGTTACAGGCAATACTACAATCGTTCCTTCGGTTGAGTCATTGGCTCCGTCAACTCATAGTGTTAATGCTTCACTTGTTGTAGCAACATCTTCAAAGGGTGCTACTAACAATAAGGGCGTAAACGGAACATATAAAGTAACTGTTTATGACAGTGCAAACGCTCCTGTTCTTGAAAAGTCATTTGACCTTACAACTGATGCAAACGAGATTAGTCTTGACCTTGCACCTGGCACATATACAGTAACAATTACTTCTGAATTCGCTCTTGCACGTACAGTAAGCATTGTTGTTGGTGACGCTGATATTGCAGGTCCTGCAATTGCAATGGTTGTTTGTGACTACAATAAGGATGGCAATGTAACCGGCGAAGATGCTACTGCTGTATATTCAGTTGCTTCTAAGGCTGCTGATCTTCGTTATGACCTTAACGGTGACGGCTCGGTAACCGGTGCGGATGCTACAACTGTTTATGCTATTGCATCATCTGCTATCGCACTTCCTGCTGTTACTATTAAGTAATATTAGCTTCTATACTTCTTAGGGGCGAAAGTCCCTAAGAAGTTTTACTTGAAAATTACGATAACTTGTGTTATCATTTAATTAAGCAGAGCTATGGCTTTGCTTTGTCTTGATATATTCGGCTTTTGCCGTTTATATACTATGCCCGCTTTGGGCGGGGAGGCTATGGGCAGTTTCGTTTAGTAAATATTTAGTGTTTCACGGTGTTTGGCTTTTGCCAAAGTTGCTTGGTTTCATATTTTTATGTTTTCTGACCGATTTTGTCTTTGCCCTTCACGGCGATTCTACTTCTCCCCAAATTAAGCAATTTTTTTAACAAGGAGGTAACACCAATGAATACAATTGCGAAAAAACGAGTAGGTGTTATTTTCGGTACACTTGCGTTTTTGGCTTTTGTTGCGCTTGTTGTGTGCCTTCCTCGTACTTCGTATGCTGCTGCGCTCGGAACGGAGAGCCCGAACGTTTATTGCACATACACAGATTCTAACGGCAAACAATACGACGGTGATAAGTTACCTGCCGGTACATACGACGTCAGCTTTTATTTAGAGGGCGTCACCGAGTTATCGGTTGTGCAGGTTACATCAACCTATTCTTCGGATGTATCGGTGCAGAGTGAGCCTAAGGCTCTTCTTTCTGATGAGGTTGCCGGCGTATCTTCGATGGGAACCGTAACGAATGATTCTAATTTGGTATTCGGCTTTGTTTCAGATGCTGACACTTGTTCATCTGTAACAAAGGACGGCACGTTGCTTGCAACCTTCTCGGTTGCTTTTGCAAAGGATTGTGACGCCGCTGATGTTATTTCGGTTTCAACAGACCCAAATAAGACTTTCGTTTTGGCTAATTATAATGACGGATTTGACGATGAGTACGCTCTTGTTACCGAATCTGCCGATTATCCCGGTTCTCTATATTTAATGACCTGTGACGTTTCACCGTCAACCGGTCATAGCGTAAACGGTTCGCTTGTTATTATGACAGATGCGAAAGGCAATACTGCCAACAGTCCTGTTTACGGTGAATATACGGTTAACGTATATTCCGATTCAGCTCGTACCGAGCTTGTCGGTACAACCACATCATCTCTTAAAGATGGTGTAAACGCTTTCTCTATTGATTCGTTAAAGGACGGAACCTACTATCTTTCAATCTCGTCTGATTATGCAATAGCTCGTAATGACGTTACCGTTATCGTAAACGGTGCCGATATTACTAATGCGGTTATCCCTATGATGGCTTGTGATTTTAATAAGGATGGTATAATTACAGCTGCCGATGCAACAAGTGTATATCTTTTTGCTTCAAAGCAAACGGATTTAAACTATGACCTTAACGGTGACGGCGTTGTAACAGGCGCCGATGCAACAGCAATTTATGCATGTTCATCCGGTTCCGGTTATTATAACGGATTAGAGATAAAGTGATTTTTTTCAAAATAAATAAAGGGGATTTCTAAGTGAAAAAGACATTTAGAAAAGCAATAGCTGTTCTTCTTGCAGTTCTTATGGTTGCATTCTCCGTTCCGTTTTCTGCTTTAGCAGGTACTCCTGATGCGCCGGATATGTTCGGTGAAACAAATTATACTGTTACTAAAAACAGAAAATGGTGGGTTGATGACGGCGTTGATACAAGCCTTTCAAAGCTTCAGTCAACTCCTGAATATTGGAGCTATAACAGCGACGAAACTTATAACCAAATGGGTTCATGGAATTTAAGCTTCGGTGGACGAGTTGAAGATTATGGAAATAGTGGCTATGAAGACCATCGTAATGACTATAAGCCTGTAATTGCTGCAACAGTATCTTCACAGGGTACTAATGCAGGTATGGAAGAGGCTATTGCAAAAGTTAAAGATAAATCAGATAAAAACGCAATTAAAAACTATGCTGCATCATACTTTCAGAATTACTATGGCATGGATGCGTCACATACTTATGAAGCCGTTAAGACAGCTAAAAATATTCTTAACCCTGCAACACTTAAGGCAGGCGATCGTATTGCTGTAACAGTTGAATTTGGTGGTTTTGACGTTCTTCAAAACGGTCAGTTCAAGGGTAAGTTCAATAAGGAATACCTTAAAGCTGCAGCTTATTCTTCAAAGCCATCACGTGGCGATACATGGAAGGCTGTTTCTTCAGGTGCTGCAGGTTGTATAGCCGATGGCACTCAGTTTTATCCTACAGCGTTAGCCTTTGCAGGAAACAATGTAAATGTTGAAGATGGTACATTCTATGGTGCAGTTACAGGTAAGGCTGCTGTAGCAGGTGATCAGTCAGTATCTAACTTTATTGGTACTGCAGACGGCGTAAAACCATTCGGTAAGTATGGTATTGTTTCTTTTGTATATAGTTTTGAGGTTCTTCAAGACTGCGACCTTTCAGATGTATTTACATTTAACACAGATATTGCCGGTACAGAGTTTGAGCCTTATTACAGAACTTCACTCGACGGTACTGGTGAACCGAATAACACTAATGCTGTAAATCCTGAATTGTTCCTTATTACACATGACGATACACATAGCACTTTTGCTAACTGGGCATTAATTTGGACAGATTATGCAAAGGAATCAACACCTGAAACTAAGACTTATACTATTACATTTAATGACATCAACGGCAAGACTGTTGATACGCAGACAGTTAAAGAAGGCGAAACTCCAACAGTTCCTTCAACAAATACTGCTGCAGCTGTAAATTATAAGAGCGATAATAAGCACGAAGTAACAACTTACTCATGGCCTGCAGTATCAGCTGCTACTGCAGATACTACTTATACTGAGGTTGCTACTACAGCTGAGGAAAATTGTAACATTACTTATGCAGAGACAAGCAAGCATACACTTGTTTCAGGTACTGTTCTTACAGGAACATGTACTGTATGTAATCATGTAGATACTCAGACTAAGGACGATAAGCTTGACGGTACAGCTTACTATGCTGCACTTGATGCTGCAAAGGCTGTTGACGGTACTAAGTACACAGCTGAATCTTATGCTAAGGTAACAGCTGCTCTTGAAGCTAACGCTAAGGCTACTGTTGAAGCTTATACAGATCAGGCACAGGTAACTGCTGCTGCTACTGCTCTTGAAGATGCAGTTAAGGGTCTTGTTAAGGTTTATACAATCACATTTACAAACGCCGCAGGCACTGTAGTTGATACTCAGAAGCTTGCTGCAGGCGCTACTCCTGTAGCTCCAAAGACAAATACTGCTGCAGCTGTAAATTATAAGAGCGATAATAAGCACGAAGTAACAA
>ENA-ORSG01000927-ORSG01000927.1-human-gut-metagenome-genome-assembly--contig:-NODE-927-length-21600-cov-2.640752_pt1 | contig 21600 bp, 18 predicted proteins | sample MGYA00242189_ERZ509156 | MGnify/ENA primary metagenome ERZ509156 (study PRJEB26280, sample SAMEA2338666) | human gut metagenome | biome: human gut; feature: human-associated habitat; material: faeces...
AAGCCGTACCGGCTGGGCGGGGGGCACAGGAGGCATCATGATACCCATTATGACTGTTCCGGCAGCACTTCCTTTGTGCTGAAGGAAGCCGGTCTGCTTACGTCCACCCGCCATTCCAGGCTTTTCCTGAATTACGGGCAGAAAGGCGCCGGGGACTGGATTTCCATTTATGCCAAGAATGGACACGTCTTCATGGTCATCTGCGGCCTCCGGTTTGACACTACGGGAAGCGGGCGCCGCGGCGAAGGCCCCCGCTGGAGAGTGGACGGCCGCAATACCAGGCACTTCCTGGTGCGCCATCCCACAGGCCTTTGAACCGGGGCAGCGCGGAGGAAAACCGCGTTTTCTGCGTATGTTCGCGCAGGCTTTCTTGAATAATGGAAAGTAATGTGCTATCAGGTGCGAGGACGTTGATAGTTCCTTGATTTTCATGGCTAAGACAAAAATTCACGTAGGGCTTGAGATAGGGACAAGCAAGACTTGCATGGTCGTGGGCGAAGTGAAGCCCGATGCGACCGTGACAATCATCGGCGTGGGTGAGGTTCCTAGCGAGGGCGTGGTTCGCGGAGAGATTGAAGACACTTCCAAGGTCATCCAGTGCATTTACGATGCCTGGAATATGGCCCAGGACCATGCGGACGTGGATATCATGACCGTCTATCTGTCCGTGACAGGCGCCCATATTGTGGGGCAGAACAACCGGGGAACGTTCCGTCTTCCCCCGGATGAAAGCATTATTTCCCAGGAGCATATGGACGAGGTGACGGAAATCGCCCGGGACGTCGCCCTGGGGCCGGAACAATTCGTCCTGCACCGCGTGCCCGGTCTCTTTTCCGTGGACGGGCAGGAGAACCTGACCAATCCCGCCGGATTGACCGGAAGAACCCTGGACATCGACTGCCATATCATCCACGGAATCAAATCCCGCATCACCAACTCCTTCCGTTGCGTGCGGGAAGTCCCGCTGGATATTGCGGATGTGGTTTTCGCCCCCATTGCCACGGCCCAGTTTGTGCTCAACAGGCAGGTCAAGCAGGCGGGCGCTCTGCTTATTGACATGGGTGCGGGCACGACGGACTATGTGCTTTACCAGGACGGCCAGCTTGTGGCCTCCGGATGCGTGCCCCTGGGCGGCGACCACATTTCCAATGACATCACGCTGATGACCGGCATTCCTCTGGCCCAGGCGGAACTGCTCAAGAAGACGGAAGGGGACGCCAACAGCTTTTCCGGGAAAACCAACGAGATGGTGCGCGTGCGCGGAGAGGGGCATATGAAGGATGCCGCCATTGAACGCAACGTGCTGAATGAAATCATCCGTTCCCGCCTGCTGGAAATTTTCAACCTGGTCAAATCTTCCCTGCCCAAGGATACTTTCAAGGGCAACCGCTGCCACGGCGTTTACCTGTGCGGGGGCGCCAGCCTGATGCGCGGCGTGGGGGAACTGGCCTCCCACGTGTTCGGCGTGGCCATCAGCCGGCCTACGCTGGTTAAAAACGGTGCGCCTTCCTACCTGGATGATCCGCGCTACTGCACGGCCATAGGCCTGATACGGTATGCCCAGATTCTGGATGCCGAACTGCCGCAGCAGCGCAGCTGGCTGGGACGGATGCTGGGCTTCTTCGGAAAGAAGACCTCCTGATCAACCTTTATCCAAATTAACAACCATGCTGGAAATCTCTCCCCAGGGGCCGTCCGGCCTGTCCGGAAAAATCTGCCTGTGCGGCATTGGGGCCGCAGGAACCAAGGTAATGGAGGAAGTGCTGCTGCTGGCTCCCCAGTCAGCTTCCGTTTGCGCCATGAATCTTGATGCCCGCCTATTGAACGCTTCATCCGTTCCGTGCAAGATTCATCTGGGCGCCAGGCTTACCAGGGGCCTCGGTTCCGGCGGGGACGCCTCCGTAGGAGCCCAGGCGGCCTGTGAAAGCGAGTCTTCCATTCTCCGTGCGCTGGAAGGCAGCGCGTTGGCCGTCCTTGCCGCCGGGCTGGGAGGGGGAACGGGATCCGGCGTAGCTCCGGAAGCGGCCCGTCTGGCCAAGGAACAGGGGGCTTATGTCGTCAGCGTTGTCATCCGCCCCTTTAGGTTTGAGGGGGAACGGCGCTCTGCCCAGGCGGATGAAGCTTTGGCCCGGCTTGCCCTGTATTCCGACATGGTGCTGCGGTTTGATAATGACGCCATGGAAAGCCTCATAGACCCTGACAAGGGGGTGCTGGAAGCCTTTTCCGTGGTTAATGCCCTTATTGCCCGCGCCGTGCTTATTGTGCCGTCTCTGTTGAATTCTTCCGGAAACCTGCTCCGGGTGGGATTGGACGACCTGCTCAGCGTAGCCGGAACGGGAAAAGGGATTTGCTCCTTTGGCGTGGGTGAAGCGTCTGCGGATGCTTCCGTGGCGGATATATTGAACCAGGTCCGGCATTCCCCGCTTTTTCTGGAAAAACGTTTGGGAGAAGTGGACGATGTCCTGGTTCTGGTGCGCGGCGGAGGTTCCCTGACGCTGCAGCGTCTGGAAGACCTGGTGGACGGTGTGGCGGAAATTCTGGGAAGGGGAGTGCGCCTCCACATCGGCGCTTCCGTGGAGCAGCAGCCGGAAGAACGCCTGTCCCTGACCGTGCTGGGCGCCGTGCCTGTGGCAGAGACCTCTGTTTCCCCGTCTGTTGTGCTTCAGCGGGAAGCGGAGCCGCAGACAGTGCTTGTGCCGGAGGAAAAATCTTTCCTCGGAGAGGGGAAAACCATTATTCAGCCTGCTCCTCCTGCCCCGGTTGACGAACCGGAACGGCATCCGGAGCCGGACCTTTCCGTCCCCGTCTCCAGGAGGGATGAACGTGAATTGGAAGAGGAACTGGTGCCCGTAAGGCCTGTCTCCGATATTCCGGATGAAGGGGAAACGCTCCGGGAGTCCGCGTCTGTTGCGCAAATTTCCGAAACGGAGGCGGAGCCGGAATTGGAGTCAGTCCCGATGCCTGACATCAAGGAGCTGGAGGAAGGATTGCCTCCGGAGGAAGGAGAAGAAGAGCGTGCGGGCCACGGCCTTTTTGCCCGTGTGCGCCCCCTCATTCTTGATGGGGAAGACCTGGATTTGCCTCCCGCACTGCGGAAAAGGAAACCGGATCCGAGCTGATGATGTCCCCCCGCACGTCCAGGGTGTGGTTTTGGGCGCTGACCGCAGTCGCCTTATTATATACGGCGCTGCTCAGCTGGTGGAGTCCTCTCACTTCCGATACGTACCATCATGCCCTGACGGGCATGGAGCACTGCTTCTCTTTCAGCCTGGTCTGGGAGCGCTGCGTAGCCTCCTACATGACCTGGAATCCCAGAATAGGGGAATACCTGGCCTTTGCCGTAGCGACGGCGGGAAAATGGCTCTTCATGCTGCTCAACCCCTTTGTGCAGGTCGGTCTTGCGCTGATGATGTTTTATCTGGCTTCCGGGCGCAGGGTGGATCCCCGTTCCTGGCCGGACGTGCGTCTGTTCGGATTGGGGCTTCTCCTGCTGTTCACGTGCACGGCCCGGCCCGGCGTCACGATTTACTGGCTCTCCGGAGCCACCAACTATTCCTGGGGCGCCGCCGTCTGGCTGGGCTTTCTGTGTCTGTACCGCGGTTTGCTGGAAGACGCGGAATCCGGGAGAAAGGGAGATTCCGGAAGAAACAATAGCTGGGGAAAGTTTGCCGCTGCGGCTGTTCTGGGATTTCCGGCGGGCATGACCAATGAAAACAATATTCCGGGAACCTGGCTGTTGCTGGGAGCCTTGTTCGTCTTTGTCCGCCTGGTGCGGAAGGAAAAACTTCCCCTGTGGTTTTATGCGGGCCTTGCGTTTCAGGTGGCAGGTTCCCTGTGCATGCTGCTTGCGCCCGGCATTTCCGCCCGGATGCATTCCGCCACTCCCGGCTGCGCGGAACCCCTTTCCGGTTTTTGGAGCAGATGGGAAGCTCTCCCTTCGCTCCTGCTCCGGATGCATGAATACCTGGCTCTTCCGGTGTTGCTGGGCGTGGCGGCTGCCTGGGTTCTTTGGAAAAAATTCCACAGAGACCGGAACTCTTTCCGGGCATGGAAAATTCCCTTTGGAATAGCGGCGGCATATATTCTGGCGTCTTATGCCATGGCTCTTTCTTTCGCCGCCGCCGTCATTCCGGCGGATCATGCCATGTTCTCCGCCACCCTGCTGTTCGGTATCGGCGTGCTGGCCCTTCTTCGTATGTGGTACGGCATCCCCGGTGCCGTGCCCCGTCCGCAGATAACTGTGGCTGTTTTTCTGGCGTTGTCCGGAATATGTGTTTTTTCAACCATACATGATCATCTGCTTCTGTTCGGGCAGCATGAAAAGCGCGTCCGCCTGATTCTGGAGCAGAAAAAGGCCGGTATTCAGGAAATCATTGTTCCTCCCCTCTCTCCTCCCTCCCCGTGGTGTTCTTTCATTTTCTGGGTGGACCTGTCGCAAAACCCGGAAGACTACGTCAACAGAGGCGCGGCGATGTATTATGGCGTGAAGAGCATCAGAATCTTTTAGCAGGCAAAGGATGCGGAATGTTAGAGCTTTTTGCTATGAAATAATGGGAAATGGCAATAAGATATCATCTGCGTCTGATGGCAGTTGTTGTTAACAATATAAGAATCCTTTTAATAGGTTGCGCAGTTTTCCTGTGCGGTCTTTCCTATGCGGACGTGGAGGAAGAGGATTCCGGCGCGTTGAGGATTGAAACGGAAACAGAGGAATATTCCGCTGATATATATTTGGGAAATACTGATGACCGGAAGGCTGACAGGGAAAGAAAGACGATAGGTGTGGGGGAACGGATAACATTGACCCTGACGGGAAAACCGTTGGGAAATGTTGATGAACTGGAATGGAATTTGGTGGAAGATGGAGATAAATACGTAGAAATGCCTGAAGAAACGAAGGGTAAAATATCCATTGTGGTTACTGCGAAAAACGGCTTCAACGTGATGGTTCCGCAACCGTCCTGGCTGTTACCAGTGAGGGGAGAAAAGTAAAGGTGACACTAAATGTGGTTGTTCCGTCGGCAATCAGAGCCGAACACAAAAATGGAGGAATGGCTACGGAAAGGCTTCCTGAGGGGAAAACGTCCGTCATAGGGGCCTCTGCCGTCCTGAAGCTGACGCTGCATCCGACCAGCGTCAGCTTCAAAAATGTCAAGATTATAGAGAGGGACAAGGGCTCGGAGCCTCCCGGTACGGATTTTGATCCCGGTCATTCCAGGAATGGTGCGAATGAAGCGGCGGAGGTTTCAGAAACAAATCAGCTGCAGGATAATGTAATGGCCGGCATTTTTGCCGCAGATGTGGAGCATGCCCGTTTCCCCCAGTCGTGGGACTGGGTATGTTCGTGGCGCATCCATGATGGAGAAGGGGGAGAGGGAACGGAATATCTTGACGGCCGCGAAATCATGGAAGTTCGGTGCCATTTCAGTTTTTCGGAATTTTACAGGCAGGAAATCTGGGGGCCGCAGCGATACCATCTCGTGACGATTTCTAAATTCGGATGCTGTGTGGATCGGGATACCGTAACCTATCGCAACAAATATTACTATCATCATGAATCCGTTCGTTAAAATAATGTTGTTAACCGTCTGTTCCACCGGCATCCTGTGCGGTGAAGGAAAGCCTGCCCTGTTCCGGCTTCCGTTGCCCGACAGCATCTCCGCGTTCAAAACGTCTCCTCAGGAAAAGAAGGAGTTCCTTTCCCTGTTGCATGAAAAAGAGCTGCCGGATTGTTGCCGGGAGGCGCGGAAGAGGCTTGGCGCCTTTAGTTCCAAGGGAGCTGGAGATGTGAACGCAGAAGACGTCAGGGTGTTGTCATGGATTTTTTACGCTGTCTCTTCAATGGATGTATTTCCTCTGAATTATGATGAGAATACTCCGAAGGACGGCTTGTGCGACAACATGGATTATAATCTGAAGGTTAGGGTTGTGGAATGGATGAGCGTTTTATCCCGGGATATATCCGGAATCGTTTCCCGATGCGGCGTAAAGAGAAAGGAGTTGTGCAGAATATGGTCAGAATATGGAGCGGCCGTATTGAAAACATTCAGGACTCAGTATGATCCGGAATTAAAGCGGAAACAGGCCAGGATGAAGGAGGAATATGATAAAATGAGTGCTGCCAGAACATGGGAGTTGGTGCAGGCCAGGAAGCTGAGCTTATTCGGAGGAGGTGATTCCCGCAGCCTCTACTACAATAATAAGTTGTTGGCTAATGAAAAAAGAAACAGTTTATGCAGATTTTTTCTGGAAAAGAGATTGGAACCTGCGTTTGTGGAGATGCTGGTTCGTTTTTATCCGGGGCAGGCTGGTGAAGTGGTTAAGTATCTTAAGAAGGCCGGGTACGCTGATCAGGAAATCGGAGACTTGATTGACCGGACTGTAGGCCGCGATGGAAAAACGGAGTTTTTATATAAGGGCGGCCGGGGGCGCCAGCACGATAGAAAAATCAAGTCCCGTGGCTCCGGGCATATGAAATAACATGGGGGATTGGGAACTTCCCGGAAATTTCATTGTTTCGCCAGGGACGCCAGGGTGCATAGCGGACGGGAGCAGGCAAATTCCGGGATGCCGCGTTATGGAAGAAACAGGGGAAGTTGTATGTTCTAATCCATCGGAATTGCGTAGGAGTTCAATTTGTAGAACTCTCCGCTTTGGGGGCCTTCGTCGGTAATGCCGTTATTGGGGGCGGCGTAGGTGTCCAGGGTCATGGAATCCGGGTAAATGGTCAGGATATAGTAGGCCGTAATGCCGGAGCGGTATTGCAGGGTTTTTACCCGGGATTTTGCCGGCGGCAAAAAGGGAATGGGGAGCACCTTGTTTCCCGCGGGGGCGCAGATCAGGGAGGTAAGGGTGTTTTTCCCGTCCGGGGAGGTAATTATATACAGGTCATGGGCGTGCAGGTGCCCGGTGATGACGAAGCGCACTCCGGCATCCCGGAGATTGCGGTAAAAGATATTTTGCTGTTCCGCCGCGCTGTCATTGTAACGGCCCCACAGGCATTCCCGGAATTGCATGGGCGTCTGCAGGGTGCGGTGGGTGAAAACCAGGCAGTGTCGCGGAACGGTGTTGGCCTTGCTTCTGTTGCGTTTAACCCATGCGCTGAAGTCCACGAGCTGGTCAGGAGTAAGGTCAATATCCATGAAATACAGGGAAGCGTTTTTATGGCGGATACCGTAGTTCAGTTTTCTGGTGGCCAGCCCTTGGACGCCCTGCCTCCGCGTAGGCAGGAAGAGTTCCCGGAATTGTTCCGCCCGGAAAGGAAGGGAGTCATGATTGCCGCGCACGGCATAAAAGGGGATGCCTTTTTCTCTCAGAATGTTGTTGAGTTCCTTGCGTTTGGCGAGTCCCTTGACGGGGGCGCTTCCTTCGATATCCGCCATGTCCCCTACCTGGACGACCATGTCCACGTTGTGTTTCAGGATTTCCCCATAGAGGGTTTTGATGAAGTTGACTGCTACTCCCTCGCTTCCTTCCATGCGCTTGGGGGAGTCGTGCGTATCGCCGATGATCGCGATTTTCCATGGGGCTGTATCTTCCGCCAGTGCCGGCTGAAGCAGGAACATGAGAAATAACGCAAGATATTTCATGGCACTGGATTTTTACAACCTGCCTGCTCTTCCCGCCAGAAAATTATGACTGAGGCGGAAAGATGCCGTCCGGGGCTTTTTCTTTTTCCCGAGGCAGGCGTTGACGTGCTGTCCTGGGGAATTCTGTTCCCCGCTGAAAACGGAAAAGCCGGACATTGGAAATTCAATGTCCGGCTTTGAGGGGGCCTACAGCGCTGGCTGAAATTTATTGCTGGTTGACCTTCAGTATTTTGGCCTGTTCTTCCGTGAGTTCCACGCAGTGCCAGGGGAGGCCGCGCCTGTTGAGCTCGTCCATGAAGGGGTCCGGGTCATTTTGTTCCATATTGAAGACTCCTGCGCCAGTCCATTTGCCCGTAAGGATCATTTCCGCGCCGATCATGGCCGGAACCCCCGTAGTATAGGAAATGGCCTGGGAACCTACTTCTTTAAAGCATTGTTCATGGTCGCAAATGTTGTAAATGTACACAGCCTTGAATTGGCCGTCCTTGATTCCGGTGATGACGTTGCCGATGCAGGTTTTTCCCCTGGTCGTCTTGCCCAGGTCCCCGGGGTCCGGCAGAACGGCCTTGAGGAATTGCAGCGGGATGATTTCAACTCCGTTGTACATGACCGGGTCAATGCGGGTCATGCCCACGTTCTGAAGCACTTCCAGGTGCTTGAGGTAGTTCGGTGAGAAGGACATCCAGAATTGCGCCCGGCGGATGGTGGGGATGTGCTTGACCAGGCTTTCCATTTCTTCATGGTACATGCGGTAGATTTCATAGGTGCCCACTTCCTGCGGGCAGGTGAAACTCTGGTGCATGCTCATGGGGGCGGTTTCCCGGAAGGCTCCGTCTTCCCAATGGCGGCAGGGCGCCGTTACTTCCCGGATGTTGATTTCCGGGTTGAAGTTGGTGGCGAAAGCCTTGCCATGGTTGCCGCCATTGACGTCAATGATGTCCAGCGTATGGATTTCGTTAAAATGATGCTTGAGAGCCCATGCCGTGAATACATTGGTGACGCCGGGGTCAAAGCCGGAACCCAGCAGGGCGAAAAGCCCGGCGTTGCGGAATTGCTCCTGGTACGCCCATTGCCAGGAGTATTCGAATTTGGCTACGTCACGGGGTTCATAGTTGGCGGTATCCAGGTAGTTGACGCCGGTTTCCAGGCAGGCTTCCATCAGGGTGAGATCCTGGTAGGGAAGGGCCACATTGATCAGCAGCTGCGGCTTGATTTCCCGGATGAGGGCTACGGTGGCGGGCACGTCATCCGCATCTACGGAATGGGTAGTGATGCTGACGCCCGTTCTGGAGCGTACGTCCTCCGCAACGGCATCGCATTTGCTTTTCGTGCGGGAGGCCAGATGAATGTTTTGAAAAATATCCGGCAGCTGGGCGCATTTGTTGGCTACCACATGCCCAACGCCGCCTGCTCCAATGATTAAAACCGTGTTCATGATAGGTTCAGTACATAAGTGAAAACAGGCTGAAAGGCAACTCCCGATTTGCTTCAATAATGACACCGTCTTCCCATGGGGCATCAGTTTTTCCGGCATCAGCCGGATGCGGACTTCCCTGCGGAAGACGCACCCTTTTGGAGATTTTCTAAAAATGATTGAACAGGGGATTGACGCGGGCTGTCCGATTTTACAATATCAAATTGTAGATATGATTAGACAAATTCTGCCAGTAGTTGTTGCCGCCTGCGTCGCTCCCTGTTTTGCCGCGGAAGGGTGGATTACCGATATGGATGCCGCCAAAAAACAGGCCGCCGAACAGAAAAAGGATTTAATGATTGAGTTCACCGGTTCCGACTGGTGCCCTCCCTGCATGCAGCTCCGCGCCAACGTATTCAGCAAGCCTGACTTCCAGAAGGAAGCGCAGAAAAATTTCGTTCTGGTGGAGCTGGATTATCCGCGCGGCAAGGAGCAGTCCAAGGAAATGAAAGCCGCCAATGAAAAGCTTGCCCAGCAGTACGGCGTGCGGGGATTCCCGACCGTTGTGTTTGCGGACGCTTCCGGCAAGCCTTTTGGGGGATTTGTCGGGGGGCGTTCCGGGGATGATGTGATGAAAGCCATGCAGGATGCCCTGAAGAACAAGGAAGCGCTGAGCGCCGCGGAAGCGAATGTCGCCAAGGCTGCTACGGATGAAGCGAAGGTTGCCGCTCTGATGGAAGTGCTCAAGCTGGCTCCTCAGGAATATGTGGACAATTTTTATGGTGACGTAAAAGCGGAAATCAAGAAGCTGGACAAGGAGGATAAGTCCGGCCTGAAAGCCGCAGACGCCCATGCTGACCTGCTTAAAAAGGAACAGAAGGACGTTCAGAATTATCTTGCCGGCAAGCTGACGGACAAGACGACGCCTGCGGAAGCCCTTCAGGTGGTTAAGGCGTATCCCGACCGTGACAAGCTTCTGCCGGAGACGCAGCAGCAGTTGCTGATGATGGAGTTCGGGACCTATCTGAATTCCACCGGTGACGTGGACGGCGCCGTTCTGATTCTGGATAAGGTGGCCGAGTTGAAGCCGGGAACGGAAGCCGGGATGCAGGCCCCCCGCATCAAGGCCGGCATTCTTGCCAACAAGGATAAGATCAAGGCCCAGATTGACGCCGCCAAAAAGGCGCAGAGCAAATAACTAAAGCTGCTTTTTCTTTTCCCCTGATTTGGGAAAATGGCCCCGCGACGGTTTTCTTCCGTTGCGGGGTTTTTGCTTTCTCTCTGTTTCTCCGGTTACTCAAAAGGGATGATGGAAAGGAGGCATTGTGGCTTATGGGAGGGACGCTGTTCTCTTGTGGAGCGTGTTTTCGGCGTGTTTTGCTGCGGAAATGGTGAAAGGCAGGAGTTGTTGCCGTTTCTTGACGTGAAGCCTTGCGCACGGGAAGGAAACCTGACAGAATCCCGCCATGCGCCTGTTCATGATGTTCTGTGTGATGCTTTTGCTCGCCGGATGCGATACGCGTACGAGCGTGGAACGGGCGCAGGAGGCAGGGGTGCTCATCGTGGGCAATAATGCGGAGCCCCAGAGCTTTGACCCCCACATCGCCACTTCCGTTTCCGATTTCAAGATGATCAATGCCGTCATGGAGGGGCTGCTGCGCGGGGATTCCAGGGATGACGCCGTTTTTCATCCCGCTGTGGCGGAGTCGTGGACGCACAGTCCGGAGGCGGATAAGTGGCGTTTTTCCCTGCGGAAGGACGCCGTGTGGAGCGACGGCGTTCCTGTGACGGCCCATGATTTCGTGTATGCCTATCACCGCCTGCTTCATCCGGGGTTTGGAGGGAGGTACGCGGACATGCTTTATCCGCTGAAGAACGCGGAAGCCTATAACCGGAACAGGCGTAGCCTGCTGCTGTGCGGTCCCGGTTCCCGGCTGGCCGGGGAAGAGGGGCTGGAAGAGAGGGTTTTGGCCCGGGTGGATTGGGAGAGGCTGGATGGTATGGGAGCCGGTGAGCTGGAGGCTCTGCGGGATGATCCTTCCCTGATGGAGTGGCCGGACGGGATGCCGGAGGAAGGAGCGCGGAAGATTGCGGCCCGGATGTTGGAGGATGTCCGGGCCGGAAAGCCGGATTTATGGGAGGAAGCCCGCGTGGGCGTGCGCGCCGCGGATGATTATACCCTGGAGATGGAGCTGCGTTCTCCGATGCCCCAGCTTCCCCTGCTGTTGCTTCACTGCACCTGGTTTCCGGTTCCACGCCATGCCGTGGAAGCCCACGGCGGCATGCTGGACAGGACGGGGAAATGGACGCGGCCCGGAGCTGCCGTAGGGAACGGGCCTTTTCTCATGGCGGAGCACCGTTTCAATGATTATGTGGAGGTGCGCCGCAATCCCCGGTACCGGAACGCTTCCGCCGTCCGGCTGAATGGAGTCCGTTTTCTTCCCACCGTGAACGGCTTTACGGAAACCCGCATGTTTTTCAACGGCAAGCTTCATGTCACCAACAACGTGCCTCCGGAGATGACGGCTTACGCCCGGGAGCGCGGCGGCGATGATTTTTGCCAGGATGACTATTACGTGACTATTTTTTACCGTCTGAATACGTCGCGTGCGCCGCTGAATGACGCCCGGGTCAGGCGGGCCCTCTCCCTGGCGGTAGACCGGGAGGCCCTGGTGCGGGATGTGGTGTGCGGCGGCGGCCAGCCGTGCTTCGGCTTTACGCCGGACGGCGCCGGATACAAGACGCCGCATGGGGTGGAGTTCAATCCGGAGAAAGCGCGTTCCCTGCTGGCCCAGGCCGGTTTTCCCGGCGGGAAGGGGTTCCCCCGGCTGGAGCTGATGACTACATCCCGCGAAGTTCAGAAGACGATGGCGGAAGCCATCCAGGGCATGTGGAAAAAGCATCTGGGGATTCATGTGGATATCCGTTCCTGTGAGTGGACGGCCTACAAGTTCGCGCAGAATTCCATGCAGTATGATTTTAGCTCCTCCTCATGGTCCGGGGATTATCTGGACCCTTCCAGTTTTCTGGATTTGTGGGGTTCCGCCTCCGGGAACAATAATACGGGCTGGGTTCATCCGGAGTATGAACGCCTGCTGGCGGAGAGCCGCGCCACGGGAAACCAGGAGAAGCGCATGGCCCTGCTGGCCCGTGCGGAAGCGCTGATGCTTTCCGAATCCCCGGTGATTCCCCTGTATTGGGCCAAACGGTCCTATTTGAAGAGGCCGGAGGTGCGGGGGTGGCACCCCCTGCTGCTGGATAACCATTTGTTTGAGGATATCAGCCTGGACGACGCCCGGGAACATGGGAAGGAGGCCGCGCCTTGACCAGGATGATTCTGAAACGCCTGGGGCAGGGGCTTCTGGGCCTGCTGGTGCTGGAAACTGTGACGTTTTTCCTGATACGCCTGTTGCCGGGGCACCCCTTCATGGGGGAAAAGAAACTTCCGGAGCATGTTCTCCAGCAGCTCCAGGCCAGTTACGGGCTGGACCAGCCCTCCCTGGTCCAATACGGGCGTTACTGGTGGAACATGCTGGTTCATGGCGACCTGGGACCGTCTTTGGTGAAGGAAGGCGTCAGCGTGGCGGATATGATCGCCCAGTCATTCCCTGTTTCCCTCCAGCTTGGCGTCATAGGCATGGCTATTTCCATTCTGGCGGGGGTTCCCGCCGGAATTGTGGCGGCGCTGTACAAGAACCGGTGGATGGACTGGTGGGTGATGCTGGTTTCCATGGCCGGCATTTGCATTCCCGCTTTTGTCGTGGCTCCGGTGCTGGGCGTGGCTCTGGGCATGCATGTCCCCGGCTTGAGCGTGGCCGGATGGGATTCTCCCGGTTGTGTGGTGCTCCCGGCTTTGACGCTGGGGCTGGTGAATGCCGCATATCTGGCGCGCCTGACGCGCGGCGGCATGCTTGAAGTGCTGGGGCAGGATTTCATCCGGACGGCTCGGGCCAAGGGGGCGGGGCCTTTCCGTACGGTTTGGAAGCACGCTTTGCGTGGCGGCCTGATTCCGGCCCTGTCCTATCTGGGGCCTGCTTTTGCCGCCATGATTACCGGTTCTTTTGTGGTGGAGACCTGTTTCCAGGTTCCCGGCATGGGCCAGCATTTCGTGAACGCAACCACGGACCGGGATTATTTTCTCATCCAGGGCCTTGTCCTGTTTTACGGTATTCTGATCGTCGCGGCCAACCTGGGTGTAGACCTGGTGCAAATGGCCGTCAACCCGAGATTGAGAAAGGAATCATGAGAAAAAGAGGATGGAACAGGCCGGAGGAACAGGGCTCCTCCCTGTGGAAGGACGCCTTTCTGCGTCTTTCCCGCAACCGGGCAGCCATGTTTTCCCTGCTGGCGCTGGCGCTGATTGCGGCGGCCTGTTTTCTGGGGCCTCTGCTGCCGTGGCTGCCGCATCCTAATGTGCAGGATTTGTCCCGGATTGCGGAAAGCCCTTCCTGGGGGCATTGGTTCGGCACGGACCAGCTTGGGAGGGATCTGCTGGCGCGTGTCCTGTACGGCGGCCGCATTTCCCTGCTGGTGGGCGTGGTCGCCACGGGCGTTTCCCTGGTGATTGGCGTGGCGTACGGACTGGTTTCCGGTTATGCCGGAGGCAGGCTGGATGCCCTGATGATGCGCCTGGTGGATGTGCTTTTTGCCCTGCCGTTCATTGTGCTGGTGATTATTTTTTCCCTGTCCGTGGAGGAGCCGGCCCGGAGGCTGACGCAGTGGGTTTCCGGCATGACGGGCTGGTCTGTGGAAATGGTGAGCCCCATGACCGGGCTGATTCCCCTGTTCATCGCCATCGGCGCTTTGGGCTGGCTGACGCTGGCGCGCATTGTCCGGACGCAGACGATGGAGCTGAAAGGGCAGGAGTTTGTGGAAGCCGCCCGCTCCCTGGGCATCGGTCACATGAAGATTCTGTTCCGCCATATTGCTCCGAATTTGTTCGGGGCCGTCATCGTGTACACGACTCTGGCCGTTCCCGGCATCATGTTGCTGGAAGCCGTCCTGTCCTTTCTGGGGCTGGGCGTGAAGGCTCCCAATTCTTCATGGGGAACGCTGATTAAGGAAGGGGCGGACCGCATGGAGGTAAGTCCGGAATTGCTTTTGTTCCCGGCGCTCCTGTTTTCGGCTACCCTGCTGGCGCTGAATTTCCTGGGGGACGGACTGCGGGACGCCCTGGATCCCAAGTCCTCCAGGGACTGATGTTTTTAAGTAAAAATCATGAAGATTGCGTTAACGATTTCCATGCTGGTGGTCTCCAACGTTTTTATGACGTGGGCGTGGTACGGTCATCTGAAGAAGGGTTCCGGGGCGGATGGCAAGCCTCTGCTGATGATTATCCTGATGAGCTGGGGATTGGCGTTTTTTGAATATTGCTTCATGATTCCCGCCAACCGCCTGGGCAGTGCCGGCGGGCTTAACGTAGCCCAGCTCAAAATTATTCAAGAGGTGATTACCCTGTGCGTGTTTATTCCTTTCGCCTTGTTCTACATCGGAGAAAAATGGAAGTGGGATTACCTGTGGGCGTTTTTATGTGTATTGGGAGCCGTTTTCTTCGTCAACAGGGAGCGTTTGCTCGGGTGACAGACTTTTTCCGTTCGCATTCCCGTCGCCGGGCTGTCTTACCATGAAGAAAGATGAAGATGAACATCATTCCTGTTTTTGCCGCGGCGGCCTCAATCGTTCTGGCCGCAGGCTGCCACCACCGCCACCACGATCGTGATGATTACCGTTCCGGGCCGCCGCGCCATGATCATCATGATCGTGACGGCTGGAATCACGGGCGGACAAGGCCGGTTCCCAAGCCGCGCCCGCATTACATAACCGCCAACCACGCTTCCTATCCCCGCCTGTACCAGCTTCTGTAGAGTTTGCGGGGAGCTTCCGCAGCAGGAAGGAGGCCGGGTATCATTCTTGTGATATGGAACAGGCGGGAGGGCCGCGCGGGGAAAAATCCTGCACCGGGGTGTCGTTTATTCCGCTCTCCGGGGTGGAATCCGCTCCTGTTCTTCCGTTCCTTTTTCCTCCTGTCGGGACCGGTGGCGGGAACCCCCTGATCGCGTTCGATGAGCCGTGCACAGGATATAGGCTTGAAAAGGCGCGGCACCCCCGGCACTCTATGCGCCAGATCAATGACTATAGATGAGCAATTAGACATATTGATGGGCGGTACCGCCGTCGTGATCAGCCGCGAAGAGCTGAAGGAGCGTCTCAAGCTGGGCCGCCCCCTGCGCGTGAAGCTGGGCGTGGACCCTACTGCGCCGGACATCCACCTGGGCCATACCGTGGCTATTGAGAAATTGCGCCAGTTCCAGGAACTTGGCCACCAGGCTGTTTTGCTCATCGGAGATTTCACCGCCACGATTGGCGACCCTTCCGGCCGTTCCGTGACCCGCCCCCCCCTTTCCCGTGAACAGGTGCTGGAGAATGCGGAGACATATACCAAGCAGGCATTCAAGATTTTGGACCGAGACAAGACGGAGATCGTGTATAATGGGGACTGGTTCCGCAAGATGACGTATGAGGAGGTGCTGAAGCTTAATTCCCGCGTGACCATGCAGCAGATGCTGGCCCGGGAGGATTTCAAGGCCCGTGTGGAGGGAGGTAAAGAGGTGCGCCTGCATGAGATGCAGTATCCGATTATGCAGGGCTGGGATTCCGTGGAAATCCGTGCGGACGTGGAGCTGGGCGGGACGGACCAGCTTTTCAACATCCTGGTGGGCCGCGACCTTCAGAAGGAGGAAGGCATGCTGCCGCAGATCGCCATGACGATGCCTCTTCTGGAAGGTCTGGACGGCGTGCGGAAGATGTCCAAGTCCTACGGGAATTACGTGGGCGTGGATGAGGCTCCGGAGATGATGTTCGGCAAGATGATGAGCGCCAGCGACGAACTGATGGACCGCTATTACCTGGTGCTGCTGGGTGAGAAGCGGGACATGGGATTGCATCCGATGGAAGCCAAAAAGCTCCTGGCCTGGAAAATCACGGCACGCTATCATGATTCCGCCGCTGCAAATGCAGCGCGTTCTGACTGGGAAACCCGTTTTTCCAAGAGGGATTTGGCCGCCGCGGATTTGCCGGAAGTGGAGATTGCCTCCCTGCCTGCCGGCATGAATGCCCTGGCTCTGGTTTCCTTCCTGTTTGAGAATGTTTTCCAGGTGAAAAAATCCAATGGCGTTCTCCGCAAGGAGCATTTCACGCCCGGCGCCATCCAGTTGAATGATGTGAAAATGACAGACCCCTCCGCCGTTTTGGAACTGGCTCCGGGCAACGTCCTGCGCCTGAGCAAGAAGCATGCTGTGCGTTTCAAATAGAACGCCGGAGGCGGCATTTACCTTTTTTCTTTTCCATGCCGGGATTCCTTGCCAAATTGGATCGCTTCACCATCGGCCTCATCGCCAGTGTGGGCGCGGGAATTCTGGTTCCCTGTTCCGGAGTATGGGATACAGTGTTCAGCCGCCTGAGTGATGCAGCCATCGTTCTGCTTTTTTTCCTGTACGGGGCCAAGCTTTCCCGCCGTTCCGTATGGGAAGGGTTGATGCACTGGCGCCTTCAGGGGCTGGTGGCTGCGAGCACCTTTGTTATTTTCCCCCTGCTGGGTATGTTCAGCATGCCCTTGTGGAATAGTGTGCTGGGGCCGGATTTGTGCATGGGAATGCTGTATGTGTGCATGCTGCCTTCCACCGTGCAGTCCAGCATAGCGTTCACTTCCATGGCGGGCGGCAATGTGGCCGCGGCCATTTGCTCCGCTTCCGTTTCCAGCCTGCTGGGGGTGTTCCTCACCCCCTTGCTGGTGGGGCTGGTGTGGTCCCGCGGAGGGGAAGGGGGCGTGGATTTTTCCACTTTCCTGAACATCTGCTATATTATTCTGGTGCCTTTTGTGGCCGGCCAGTTCGCCCAGCGCTGGATTGGCAAATGGGTAGTCACGCACCGGAATCTCACTTCCTGGACAGACCACAGCACCATCTGGCTGGTTATTTACACGGCATTCAGCCATGCGATGATTAACGGCGTATGGAAAAATCTGCCCTGGCTTTCCCTGGTGGAGGTGCTGGCTTTTTGCGGCCTCCTGCTGGCCGCGGCCCTGTGGCTGACGGCTTTCCTTTCACGCAGGCTCCGTTTTTCCCGCGAGGACCGCATTGCGACTATTTTCTGCGGCTCCAAAAAGAGCCTGGCTACCGGCATTCCGATGATGAACGTGATTTTTGCCGGAGCCCCCATTGGGCTGCTGGTGATTCCCATCATGGTGTTCCACCAGCTCCAGTTGATGGTTTGTTCCTTCCTGGCCCGGAAGTGGGCGAAGGACGTGGGAAAGGGAGAACAACTTTAAGATGCCTCTGTTTGCCTGCCCTCTCAATGTCCGGTCAGGCGCAGGACTCCGTCGTATTGCATGTCCCGGCCCGGGACAATGATGTGGCTGCCGCGGGAGGGAACTTTTGCAGTAACGGGTTTGTTGCGGAACTGGGCCAAAAACCGTTGGAAGGATTCCATGTCTTCCGGAATGATTTTTACTTCCGTATAGGCGGGGTTGGAAGGCGCATTCGTGATTTCCACCCGGAAGGAACCCGCGATATTGCCGTCCGGCGCATAGAATTCCAATGATTCTTCCGGAGGGGCGGGATGCATGAAAAACAGGAAGAACATGATGCCCAGAGCCGCCAGGGTGACGACAGTCAGCGGAATATTTTTTCTGAGGGGACTGATATGCATGCCTTCTTTTCCTTTCTTCCATAAGATTATGGGTTTTGCCGGAGCGTGTCAACCCCTCCGGGGGACAGGCGATGATGCATTCTTTCCCCATATTCTTTTCAAGGAACCTGTTCCGGAAGAACGGGAGACGGAAAAAGGGTTGCGTCCGCGGGTCAATGTGGTAGCTTGTGCGGGCAAAGGGAACCCTATGACCTTACCTGTAAAGATTCTGTCCGTATTGGCAGGGCTGAGCCTGGCGGGAAGCGCCCGGGCGCGCATTTGGACGAATGACCGGGGCGCTACCGTCGTAGCCGTGCTGGTGGCCGTCCGTGATGCGGAGGTTGATTTGAAGCTTCAGGATGGTCGCGTGGTGGCTGTTCCCAAGAATATTTTTTCCGGAGCCGACCAGGAATATATTCTGGAATGGGTAAAGTCTGGCGGGACGCTCCCTGATACGGATGTGGGGGCTGAGAATCCTCCTGTGCAGGGGGATTCCGGCAGACGGTACGTTCCGAATTGGGATGCTCCCTGGCCGGAGAGGGTGGTTGTTCCCGGTTTCCTGCTGGTGAAAACCGTGCAGGAGACGGAGGAGCTGAGTGTGTATGAAACGGATCATTTCATCATGGAGTCTCCCGGAAAGCTGCCGGAAGCGGAGCGTATGATCCTTGCCCGGCGTTTTGAAACCATTCTGTCTGCCCTGGCAGCTGTTCCGTTGAATCTGGCGGTGGCCCGCCGGCCCTCCCGCAAGTATCTGGTGAGGGTATGTTTCCAGGAAGAGGATTTCAACAGGGCTCCGGGCCTGCGGAACGGGCATCTCAAGTTTTCCCCTACCAGTTTCACGGCTCTGCTGTTGCGGGATAAGAAGGGAAAGCTGCTGAAGCCGGGAGTGGATCCGCGCTTTGCCGTCACGCATTGGGCGGCGCAGTCCATGGATTGGGATCACTGGCTGGTGGACGGCTTTTCCGCGTACATGGCTTTTCTTCCCATGGAGAAGGAAGCGCCGGTATTCCGGAAGATTCCGGAAAGGCTGGCCGCGATGGTTCCGCGCGCCGTCCGCACGGGCAGAGAAACTCTGCCGGCCCTGGCGGACATGTTGTCCAGGGATTCAGCACATTCCGCCGCGGAGCATGGCGTTTCCTCCAGGGGAGGAACGCTTCAGTATTGGGCCGATTTGTTGTGGATGGTTTACTGGAGCCACCTGGAAGGGAGCGGAAAGGCGGAGCGCCTCAGAAGCTATTTGAGGGTTCGTGATGCGGAGGGCGGCGGGAAGGCGCGTGCTGTTTTGCTGGATGGGAAGACTCCGGAGGATGTACAGGGGGAAATGGCCGCGGCCTGGAAAAAAATGGGATTGAGGCTGAGATTTTCTCAGCCGGCTTCTGCTGCCGCGGACAGGGAGTCTGCGGGAAAATAACGGGAAGGGAGGGAAGGAAAACTCCTGCCGGGGAGGTGTGGGAAATCCGCGTCTCAAATGGTGCCGTTGAGTTTTCTCCCTATCCAGAACAGGGTAAGCAGAAGGATGAGGATGGAGAGCGTATACGGGTTGCTCCAGAGCAGGATGCGCGTTTCCATGGGCGGCGGCACCGGGAGATCCCTGATTTCCTTAATGAGCCGCTGTATTTCCTCAGCTTTTACCATGCGCCCGCGTGTGATGGAGGCCATTTCCTGCATTAGCGCGGTATTGACGGGGCTGCCTATTTTTTCCAGCGTTTCACTCATGGTGATGACGGGAAGCGTAACAGATTTGTCCGGTTCCGCAGAGGATGAAGCTGTGAGCTTCCAGGTGCCGGGGCGGTTGATTTTGACGGAGGCGGTAAAGGAGCCCCATGTATGGTCCATCGTGTCCATTTGAACGCGGCTGGAGCTTCCTTCCGGAGTTGTAATGTCCAGAAAAACCTCTCCATTCTGGAGAGGGGCCCCCAGTTTGTCGGAGACCATGGCGGTGACGGTCAGCGTGTCTCCCGGCCGGGGCCGTTCCGGGGTGGGAATCAGACGGATTCTTTCCCCTGCGGCCATGTTGCGCTGGTAACTCATCCAGCGGGCCACCTGGCTCCAGAAACGGTAATGGTATTTGTCTTCTACTCCTCGTCTCCATCGCCAGGCGGAATCCGTTCCCATGAAGAGGACTTTTCCGTTGCCGCAGGACTGGGTGACAATAAGAGGAATACGGCCATAGGCATTCTTATCCGCCGCATGCACAGCCAGGACAGTGCTTCCCGCTTTGGGCCGTTCCACGGGGGCGTACCAGTTGAAGCCCGGCAGATTGCGCCATACTTCTTCGTTTTCACCCTCCGTATCCGCCAGCATGGTAAGCAGGGAGCCGCGGCCTTCCGGCGTCAGGATAAGGGGGGATGGGGAAGGCTGGGTTGTCCCCTCCGGCTTGGTGTTGAGGAATGTAACGGGCATCAGGTCCCCCAGTTCCGATTTCAGGAGTTCCATTTGCCTGCCCTGGTAGCCGGGGAGGAAGACGATGCCGCTGGCCTGGTTTTTTACCATGCCTTTGAGCAGGGAGGCCTGTTCTTCCGTCAGCCCTTTGGAGCCCAGCCCCACGTCTCCGATGAAGATGACGTCATACCGGGCCAGGTCTTCCATCCTGTCCGGGAATTTGACCAGGTACCCGGGGCCTTCCCCCATTTCTTCCAGTTCCGGATGAAAGAGCAGGGTATGCACGTCCACGCCGGGATCCCGGTACAGGGCGTTCCGGATGAAGCGGTATTCCCAGCGCGGCAGTGTATCGATGACCAGTGCTTTGATGGATTCCCTCCTGCCGGAGATGCTGAAGGAAGAGGCGTTATTATTGTGCATCCGTTCCTGGGGCTGGACCGGGAGTTTGAGTTCCAGCGTTTCCGCCCCTTCTTTTTCTATTTTCCACAGAACCGCGTCGGATACCTCCCCCTGGGCCGGAATGGTGACCGTGCGGGTGACGGTTTTTCCTGTATCCCTGGAAGTCATGATGAGCGTGGTGCGCGTTTCCTTGCCCAGCGTGCTTTTAATGGTAAAGGGTATTTGCACCGTTTCCCCGATGATGCCGTAAGTGGGGGCTTTCACGTCCTGAAGGGCCAGGTCCGGGAGGGGATACGGGCTGCCTGCGGAAATGATGAACAGGGGGATGCCCCTGGTGCGCATGCGCTGGGCCTGCGTCAGCACGGAGGATGAGGCGTTGTGGCTGCCGTCCGTGAACATGATGACCGCCCGGAGGTTGTCGGAGGATTGCATGGCGTCCTCCAGCGGCTTGGCCAGGTCTGTGCCGGCCATGGCATAATCCGGAGAGTCCGGCGCAGGTGGCGCGCCGAAGGAGGCGTATTCCACTACATGCGTGTCTTTAAGGGATTCCGTACTGTTGCCCTTGAGCAGTTCCTGCACGTAGGCCGTGCGTGTGACGACATGCTGGGGGGAGATTTCAACATCCTGCGTTTCCATGGAGCCGGAGCGGTCCTCCAGAATGGAAACCTTGGGTTTTTCCTGCGGGGCGGAGGTGATGATCCATTCCGGCTGGAAGAGCAGGAAGCAAATGAAGCCAAGGATTGCCAGGCGAAGAATTTCCAGTTTGAATGTCAGCAGCCGGCGGTTGCGCTTGCAGGAGATATAGCTCATCCAGATGCCGGCCGCCATAACCAGGGCGGTCAGGATGACGCTTGACGCAGTAGGTTGAAGGCTCAGGTTCATGGACGGGTGGTGTGGGAGGGGCGTTTGGCCGTCTGGCCGGGCAGGCACAGGAGGGCTTCCATCAGCAGGCAGGCGAGGGCGAAGAACAGGAAGAGCTTCCATGCTTCCTGCACCAGGGAGGGGGCTTCCTCTGCACTCTGCATGGAACTGATGGAAGCTTCCGGCAGAAGGAGGTGTAGTTTTTCATCCGTAATCTGGTCAGGCATGTCTTCCGGCCAGGGGCGGTTCACGGCGTAAGTCTGTGCTCCC
>ENA-ORSG01000943-ORSG01000943.1-human-gut-metagenome-genome-assembly--contig:-NODE-943-length-21106-cov-8.800627_pt1 | contig 21106 bp, 29 predicted proteins | sample MGYA00242189_ERZ509156 | MGnify/ENA primary metagenome ERZ509156 (study PRJEB26280, sample SAMEA2338666) | human gut metagenome | biome: human gut; feature: human-associated habitat; material: faeces...
GTGTCCGTGTGAACAGCGGAGCATTCTCGAACGCTTACTAAGGGGGTAGGGATATTCATGAACTGGACTGCATTTTTCGGTATCGGTGCCCCCTACACCAAACAGGAACTTTATGAACTATGGTTCAAATTCAGAGATGACCCCAATGCCCCTAAAATACTCTCTGACTTCATGGGAAGTGATATAGATAGGGCAAACGAGTTAATTGACGAATTTGAAAGCAGATTGCGTTATGATCTGCGCTATCAGAGTTAAGGAGAGGATGACAAAATAATGAGTGAAGAGGTAAAAACAAAGCAGTTGCGGCCCAGAAAATCAGAGCAGATGAAACCGCAGCTTGCTAAGGGAGAGGTAGGTAAATACCTCAACCATGCACTTGCAGGATTTGATCTGCCCTCCATCGACATTTCAGACATTGAGCAGGTCAAAGAACGATGTGAATGGTATTTCCAGCGTTGCATTGATGATGATATTCGTCCTACGGTGGCCGGTCTTTCTAATGCTCTGGGGATTACCCGGCAGACCTTCCATCGGTGGTGTGTCGGAGAGGAACGGGGCAAAACCCACACGGCATTTGCACAGCGTATTAGAAACATCATGGAAGAAATGATGGAAGACTATATGCTTAATGGCAAGATCAATCCCGTGTCCGGTATTTTCCTGATGAAGAATAATTTTGGTTACACAGACAAATCCGAAGTTGTTCTCACCCCGAATACACCTCTGGGTGAGGAAACGCCTCCCGAAGTTCTTTGCCAGAAATATCTTGATGATGTAACGGCGTATGAGGATGAAGAGTAATCTTGCCCTGATGTAAAGAGGAAGGGCGGTTAAGCCTGATACACTTAACCGCCCTCTCTATTCAAATCGTTTCTTCTGTATCATTCAGAGTAAACAAGACTTCAACTTTGCAATTCATAGCTTCCGCAATCTGACTGAGTTCCTTATCGCTAAAGTTATCCCGTGCAAACTTGTTCGTAAGATTTTGCCGTGAGGTGCCAAGTTTCTTTGCCAGATCGGAAACGGTCATGTTTCTACGCCCCAGAATGATTTTGATTTTTTCACTTACAGATAGCTGCATAGCCGTCACCTCATTTCTGCCATAATGGTACACTATAAAATTTCTACTGTCAATAATAAATGGCGAAAGAAATGAAAAAGTTTATTTTATCTATTGACAAACGACACTTTATAGTTTACAATGCAACTGTAGATAAGCCTTACATACCGAAAGGAGCGGTTGCATTATGGCGTCATCAAGTCCGCTGAAAAACAAAGATGGTGTTGTCTATGCCTATCAAATCCGAGTCTACCGGGGAAGAGATACCGAAGGTAAGCAATTAAAGCCGTATAGCACTACATGGAGAATTCCAGAGGGCATGAAGAATGCCAGGACGATCAAGAAAGAACTTGAAAAGGCTAAGGCGGCATTTGAGAATGACTGCAAGGCCGGACAGATTTCTCCCGAAAAGCGTACATTTGCGGCTCAGGCAGATTACTATATCACGCTACGGAGTCGTGATCGGAAACACAGGACAATTTTCAGGTATAAACAACTGTTGGAGCGTATCAATGCAGAAATCGGGTATATGAAGTTAGCGGATATAACGCCTGAAATCTTGAACCGTTTCTATCTGCGCTTGGGGCAGGATGGAGAGAACCAGAAAAACGGTAAGGGTCTTGCTCCTAAGACAATTAAGGAACACCACAACCTAATCCACGCTATCTTTGTTCAGGCCATGAAAGAGGGGGTAGTAAAATCTAACCCGGCTGAATTGGCTACCCCTCCCGCAAACAAGAAAAAAGAAGTCCAGTTTTATGAAGTTGAAACTGTCCAAGAGATTATGAAGTGTTTGGCAAAAGAGCCTCTGAAATGGCAAGCCATAGTGCAGCTTATGATTGCTACCGGCGCACGGCGGGGAGAGATCATGGGGCTTAAATGGAAAAACATCGACTTCAAGGCAAACAAGATCAAGATTTATGACAATCTCCAATATACCAGTGAAAAGGGCACCTATGTAGATACCACTAAGACAGAAGAGCCACGGACTCTGTTAGTTGATAAATCTGTTATGCAGCTTCTATCGAGGTATCGGAGTGAACAGACTCTAATCCGGTTCCGCATGGGGCCAGACTGGAACAGTGAAGGTTTCTGCTTTGTTCAGACAAGCGGTAAGCCCATGCACCCCAATAGCCCTACGGACTATCTTTGGAAGTTCTCCAGGAAGTACAATCTGCCGCACATTCACCCTCATGCTTTCCGGCACACACAGGCAAGTATTCTTATCAATGAGGGTGTCGATATTGTGTCGGTATCTAAACGGCTCGGGCACAAGCAGGTAAGCACCACTGAAAATATTTATGCTCACGCACTCGCAAATGCGGACACAAAGGCAAATGCGGTTGTCGTAGAAACCCTATATAAGAAGAAAGCGTAAAGGAGGATTGGTTTCATGCTTTTCAAGGTGGCTCGTACAGATCTGAACACCGCTGACTATTTCCATTCCGGGAAGGAGGCCAAATTTATCAATGGTTTCAACTACAAGAACGGAGATAGTGTTCTTTCCGTGGTGGTTGACCGGAGAAATGGAGAAACCAAAATGGTGTACGGAGTTCTGAAAATTGACGGTCAGGACATTTCGGTGGTCGAAAGAAAAATTCAGAGGGTAAGGTTGTTTGCTTACCCGGTTGATCACATCTACTCTAACAATCTTGGGTACGATATTGGAATTATCGGCCTTGCCTTTAATAAACAGCGCAGAGGAGAGGGCACAAAGATTGACTTGCGCTCAAAAACCCAAAAAGCGGAAACAGAAAGGATGTAACTAAAATGACACTGAAACAACTGAAAACCAGAGCCAAGGCCCATGATCTTATGATTCGCAAGGATGGAAAAGGCGGGTATCTGCTGACCGATCTTTATAACGGGCTTATGGCCCCCGGCCCCATGACCCTTGAAGAAGTGGAAATGTGGCTGGATGATTTGGACGAACAGGAATAAGGGATTACATCAATCTATAATACAAGGAGAGATTTTAATGAAGAAGCGTTTTAACGCTGTTGACCTTGCGGGGGAACTTGAACGCCTTGTTGCTGATAAGGATAAGGTCAAAACTCATTCAGAAATATCTGAGTGGCTGGTACGGCTCTATACCGTAGCCGGGAAACTGACGATTGCTCAGGAAACCTTGCGGGGCAAAGTATTCACCGGGGAGTCTGCGGAAACGGTAAGGCAGATCGTCAATGAATTTGTCCCCAATATGCTCTTGCTTCACAATATGGCCGAAGACGCTCTTGCCAAGATTGGAGAGTCAAAATGAGTGTGTTTGTATCGGAAGTGCAAGCTCAGGCCAGAGCTGCAAGCCTGTTGCTGGCTCAAAGAGTCCGGGAATATTTCACCGATGAAGGACACCGGAAGGAGTTTGAGGACTGGTATTTGAAGCAGTATGGCAAACCCTATCAATGGGAGAAAATAAATGCCAGGTAAGGAGAGATTTTTATGACACGAACCAGACTGACAAACCACAGATTTGACAAACTTCGGTTTGAATGTCAACTGAAAATGCGAGAGTGGAAGGACAACCCCCAGGGCGCAAGGGACAACGCTGATAGTATAAGGCACCTGTCTAAAATCACCGTAGAGAGTATTCGTAAGGAATTGGAGCCTTATTCCGCTTCCTCTGAATATCAGGATTTGGTTGAAAGAATTGACTGGGCGGGACAGTATCTCCGTGATCGTTGTGAGGAACTGGAAACCTTTACTTCTTTCGAGGCTCTTTCCCCAGAAGGTCAAGCCTTTTTCGGTGAGGGGGAGGATAAAGCGTATCAGGAAAAGACAGAGCCGGTTGATTTACCCCCGTTTACTTTCCGCCTTGAAAATATGAAGCAATGAAAGAAAGCCAGAGAGTTTGACGCTCTCTGGCTCTTTCTTATGTGTCAATCTCAAATACTCTCGACAGCAGATCAATAAAAGCCCCGTATGTAGCAGGAGCGTCGAGGTTCACCGGCAAATCGGGAAACCACCCTACTTCCACCGCAATCTGAAACGCTTCTGAGGCCCAGTGGGATTGCTCTGAGGTAAAGGGCACAAAGTTCTCTGGTGGGCTTGCAAAGTGCGTCATAACCGTTAGAAGTTGTCCATAGGTGAGAATATCCCCAGGCGCAAAAAGGCCGTCAGAGCGTCCAGAAAGCACCCCTGCGGCGGTCAGAGCGTTAGCGGCGGTCTTATACGGTGAATTGCCTAAATCGTCATAGAAGTCCTCCATGCCCCGAATACACGCTATCTGGGAGTCCTCTGTCATAAGGCCGTAAATAAAAGCGGCGGTAGTCCCTCTGGTGATCGGTTCTGCTGTAGGTATAAACCGCTTTATAGTGGATATGAGTTCTTCCGCAGCTTGTCCCTCTAATTCGATTTCCCCACAAATTATATTTTGTACCTCAGAGGGGTCATCTTTCTCTTTTTCCGGCTCTACTTCTTTTTCAATTACCCTTTCAATGATAATCACCTTTTCAGGTTTTTCCGGTTCCGGGTCAGGTTCCGGGGTAGGCTCTGGTTCGGGTTCCGGCTCAGGGTCAGGGACAATGGATTTTTCATACATAGCGAATTTAAGCACAGGATTTGTCAGTTGTTCGGTAGAGTCCAGCGGGGTTTCAGAGGTGTCCGGGGAATAACGGTTGTCTTCAAGATCATTGAACCACCCACAGGCATTTACCCCAAGTTCAGCCATTTCCTCAGAGAAGAGGGTAGTGTAATCAGTTGCATAGATTGAAACCTCTCCCTGGGCGGACAGATCATCCCCGGCAAAAGTGCCAGAGTTTCCATAAATTTTGCAGTTTTGTAATGTCGCTGTCCCCTCTATGGACAAACCACCGCCATACAGAGCGGTGTTGCCAGTAATCGTGCAATCATCGGCTTGCAGATCGGCCCCGGCAAATGCACCTCCTGAACCATTCACAGCAAAGTTTCCCGTAAATACGCTTTCCCGCATGACCGTATTCCCTTCACTGTAGACCGCCCCGCCGTCCCATGTAGCAAGATTATTTGTGAAGCTGCACCCGCTCAACTCTAAGTGTGTTCCAGCACTGGCATAGATAGCCCCACCAGTAGGGGAACTACAATTTTCAAATGACCCGGCTGAGATATAGCACTCTCCCTGTCCTATGTAGATTGCAGAGCCGTTCATATTGGAGTTGATATTTTTGAAGTTCAGATCGTTCATATAAATAGAATGGCCGGTTGATATGCTTATCAGATGGTCACGGGGGTTCCCCTCGCTGTCCAGAGTCAAATCAAAGAGTCCGACAATATCTGTATCATACTCCCATTTTCCCTCTATGCTAAAGAAGACTGGCACATTGTAAGGGTCTGCATGAATGGTCAGAGGCTTGTCCTGAATACCAATGGTTGCCGGTTGGTCAACTATGATAGTCTGAACAATCTCAATGGTGCCCCCCGGCTCTGCCACTCTGATAGCCTCTTGCAGCTCTTCTAAGGTAGATACCTCTGGAATGATTTCTTGTGCGTGGGCCACGGGGACAGCACCCATAAGTAACAGCAAAACCAAAAGGGTAGAAGATATTCTTCTCAGCATACAGAAGCCTCCTTTATTTCTGGGGCGTGGTGGGCTTTGAATAATCTGACCATTTCATAAACCGCCGCAGCTTCCTGATCTGACAACTCAGTTATGTCTATGTACCGCCTGTTCTCAATACCTAAGAGATAGTCGGTGGAAACCCCGAACAGGATAGATAAGCGGATAAGTACCTCATAACTTGGGTATCTCATATCATTTTCATAGGCCGAAATGACAGAGCGGGAAACCCCTACATAGTCCGCTACCTGATCTTGGGTCAGTTTCTTAGCAACTCTGAGTGTTTTCAGATGGATAGAGAAGAATGCCAGCATACCACCACCCCCTACGGGTAGTGTAACGAAGAGAGCGACACTAACGGTAACATAAGCGATTGAATTCTGGGCGTTTAATCACTCATGCGGCCAAAATGTTACTCGATAAAAAAGAGGGGGATTTTTTATCCCCCAATTCCCCCAGTGTGGGGAGTTTCAAAACCGAAAATCCCCCACCTAATTCTTATCAACAATTTAGCAACAAAGCATGAATTTACGATACTTCACGAAAGAATAAATACAGACAAGTAGGAACAAGTGAAAATCCCCCGAAGCCTTGATAACTCTCGATTTGCTTTCACGAAAACGCAAGTACACGCAAGACCGGATAAGTAGAAATGCGAATTCAAGTCCCGCCTCGCGCACCAGAAAGGGAGGTCAAAAAAGATATTGGGTGTAAAACCCCAGTGTTTTCAAGGCTTCCGAGGCCCGTAGATTAGTAAATCTACGGGCCTCATTTTATCGATATTTGACCTTGCGCTATTCACTCTGATAAGAGTCAAACCCGCGGGTATCAGATGATATAGGGAACAGAAAAGAGCGGCGATATTTCCTGCGGGGAATATTTGCCGCTTTTTCTGTTCTGCCGGAATCTAAAAAGAGGTTCCGGCTTTTTCATTTTCAGGGGAGGAATGAGTTTGGAAAATAAATATTTTGCAGAGTTAGCCCGCCGCCTGCGGGCAGCTGGGATCACCGCAGGCCATCCGGAGAAGAACCGGCTGACAGTGCTGCTGAACAACCAGCCGGTTCTCTCTGTTTCAGCGGGGAGTGATGCGTTCCTCCTCCCTGCCGGAAGCAATAACATGGAGGCCAGTGAACTCTACCACAGAGTTGCCCAGACCGCAGATGAAGTGTACGCCTAGGGCAGGTCGCTTCCCTCAAAGAATGCCTGTGCCGCTGTTAGTACAGCGGGCAGATCCCAGGCGATAAAATCCAGATACCCACAATACAGACCAGTGGCCCCACCCAGGAAGGTCACGGCTTCCTCTCCTGCATCCCGTAGGATGGCATCCCGCAGGTTATCCCGGAAATCCAGAATAGCTTTCACTCGTTCCTCACCGGTAAAACCGGACAGCGGGTACAGGAGGAATCCAGCGGCAATGCCATCCTTGTGGTACTCATCCACCATATCACTGCGGGCAGTCAGGTAGTCGTTGATGAGCACCGGCAGGCGGCAGCTTCCAGTATAAACATCCAGCCGCCAGTCAGCCTCCGGGTCCTCCACCGGTTCCAGTTCATAGGCAAGATAACTGTTTTCCAAGTAGTCGCTGCCATCCCGCCAGAGAGAAAGCCCCATGCTTTGCAGCAACTCCGGCAGTTCGGAAAGCAGCTTGGCCGGTTCGTCTTTCGGTTGAGCATAAACATCAAACCCAGCAACAAAGGCGATAGCGGAAACTTCTCCGATGGTTTGATCCACCAGCATAGAGAGTGCCCACCAGACCTTGTCTGTGTCCTCTTTCAAGATCGGGGTCAGCTTTTCACAGTAAAGGACCAGACTTACCTGATGATCCTCTGTTTCCTCTGCCCACATCTGCACATCCTCAGCCCGAACTTCAATCTCTCCAGCTCGCAGCTCGAACCCCTCACAGGGCTGGCGGCCTACCCAGATATTCCAATGCTCAAGCACCGATTCTGGGGCCTGCTTCTGGAAGTACACCAACGGGAACAGGCGGGAGCGAAGCCCCTCTGGACTGAGGATCAATTCATGCTTTTCGCCATTGAAGCCCAGCTCGAAGGAAGTATCACGCAGGGCCGTCTTGAGTGCATTCCCGCATTTTTCAACCAGTTCTTCGCCGCGCTGGTGTGTTTCGTCCGTATCTATGATTTGACGCAGTTCTGCCTCAATCTGAGAAAAGGCTGCCCATGCTTCCTGCGTCCTTTCACGGAAGTTCTTTTCAAAGCGGGGCAGGGACAAACGACGGCGGCAATCGTTTATGTACTCCTGAGTATCTTTGTCTCCGGGGCGGGCTTTCAGGGCCTTTTCAAAGTAACGCAGGGCGGGGCCTTCCTCATCCAGACAGTAATAGGCCAAAGCGATTCGATAATTCCAGCAGTGATCTTCGGCAAAATACTCCTCATGGGGAGCCAGAAGTTCCAGCGCCTTTTCAAAAGGCTCCCGTTCTCCTATATGTGCAACGGCAATATATGCCTTGGCCAATTCGCTGTCCAGTTCCGGGGTGCGCTCCTCGGCAGGAATCGCTTCCAGGGTGTCGATTACCTTCTGCGCTTCATCCTGTTCAAACCATTGCTGGCATTGTTTCAATAAATCCATATCATGATCTCCTTTTCCATCTTCGGTAGGGATAGGTTTCACTAATAAGCAGAGCTTGTAATTTCAAAGCTAAAATTCATATCTGCATTTATGGTGGCTTCTTCATTTGTGGCTGGTTGTATCACAAACTCAAATGTAGGTTCATAGTCCCCGTCCTGCAAGGTTTCTCCACCCAAAATCTCGATATGATACCAGCCATTTGCAAGCTCAATCATCGGCTTCTTATGCACTCTATAGTAAGAAATCAGATCTTTCACCTTTTCAGGCGTAAACTGTTCCAATATTGGCCATGTAAAAAGCATCAGCATACCCGCCTTACAACGAGGTGCAGGTGCGGGAGCTCATCGACTGCCTGCGGGGAATCGCACCCTATGTGGTCATTGACTGCGGCAGTTACATTGCCAACGACATCCTCTCCGCTGTGGCGCTCATGGAGGCGGATTCCGTCCTGCGGCTGGCCAACGCCGACCTCAAGAGCATCAGCTACCTGTCCAGCCAACTTCCCCTCCTGCGGGATGCCAAATGGGACGCGGACAAGCAGTACAAGACCGCCAGCAATGTAAAGCCCCAGCAGGCCGGGAATCACATGAGTCAGGCGCTGGGGACAGTGGCCTTCACATTGCCCCATTCGGCGGAGCTGGAGGGACAGTATCTGGCCGGCAACCTGCTGGCGGACCTATCCATGAAGGACAGCCGGGTATTCCGCAAGGAGATTGAGAAGATTGCCAGGGAGGTGTTTGGGTGTTAGGCGAGAAGCGAAATCAGTCCCTGTTCGCCCCAAAATCCTCAGAGGTTCCAGCGGTGACGCAGATTACGACAGGCCCGGATGGGCAGAAGAAAGAACTCCCCCTCTATTTCGGCCCGGACTGCCCGGTAAGCGGCGGTATAAACCAGAACCAGCCCGCGGATGAACTGCTGTGTCACGACCCGGCCGATGATGGGACAGGGATTGAACCTGATTCCGCAGATAGCGTGGATATGGAGGAGGATCTCCCCAGGCGTTCCCTGAATACGGAGCCGACAGGCGGCCATCGGGCGCACTCCCTCTTCTTCACCCCGGAAAGTGAGGAAAAGGATTTCAATGCTGTTTTGCAGGATGTGCAGGAGTATATTTCCGGCAAGTATTCCGCACTCATCACCGAGGGCGGCAGCGAGGACGCCAAAGCGCAGATCAAGCGGTACATCACCAAATATGTGCAGGACCGGCGCATCGCGGTCAAAGGCTATTCCGGCGACCAGCTGGTGGACGCCCTCTACACGGAGATGGCGGAGTTCGGTCTGCTTACCAAGTATATCTTCGGAAGCGGCATTGAGGAGATCAATGTGAACTCCTGGCGGGATATCGAGGTGCTGTACGCCAATGGCGAAACGGTCAAGCTGGAGGAACACTTCGACAGCCCGGAACACGCCGTCAATGTCATCCGCCGTATGCTCCATGTCAGCGGCATGGTGCTGGACAACGCCAGCCCCGCCGTTCTGGGCCACCTCAGTAAGAATATCCGCATCGCGGTTCTTAAGACCCCTCTGGTGGACGAGGATGTGGGCATCACCGCCTCCATCCGGATCGTCAACCCGCAGAATATGCAGAAAGAGGACTTCGTAAAAGGTGGAACAGCCACAGGCCCCATGCTGGATTTTCTGTCCGCCTGCCTGCGTTACGGCGTTTCCGTCTGCGTTGCTGGGGCCACCGGTTCCGGCAAGACTACAGTGGCGGGCTGGCTCCTGACCACCATTCCGGACAACAAGCGTATCTTTACCATTGAGAACGGCTCCCGTGAGCTGGATCTGGTGCGGGAGAAAGATGGCCGGGTGTGCAACAGCGTCATCCACACCATCACCCGTGAGAGCGAGAACGCCAAGCAGAATATCGATCAGGATATGCTGCTGGACATGGCCCTGCGGTACCACCCCGACATCATCTGTGTGGGCGAGATGCGGTCTGCGGAGGCGTATGCCGCACAGGAGGCCGCCCGTACTGGCCACGGCGTGTTGACCACCATCCATTCCAACTCATCCCAGGCGACATGGCGGCGCATGGTCACCCTCTGCAAGCGTAAGCACGAGATGGCCGACGACACCCTCATGGATCTGGTCACGGAAGCCTTTCCCATTGTAGTGTTCGCCAAGCAGCTGGAGGATAAATCCCGCAAAATCATGGAGATCATGGAGTGCGAGATCCTGCCCACTGGGGAGCGCCGGTACAACACTCTCTATCACTTCAAGATTGAACAGAACCAGTTGGTGGATGGCAAGTACCGCATCAAGGGCCGGCATGAGGCAGTCAACCCCATCTCGGAAAGTCTGCAGAAGCGGTTCATCGACAACGGCATGCCGCAGGAGGTGCTGACCCAGCTCGTGGGCAAAAAGCCCGCTCCCACCAAAAGCAAGTCAGGCTCCAGTCCGGCACAGGCGGGGCAGGCAAAATCTGCTCCAAAGCCCAGGACCACACAGTCCAAGCCGCCCGCCAAATCTGAAACCAGAAAGGAAGGAGGCGAATCCGTATGAATCTGATCCAGTTGATTGCCTGTATAGGGCTGATCACAGGTTGTTTTGTCCTTTTACGCATCTCCCCTATGGACTTCACTGAGGGAGTGTTCCGCAGGATCACCAGCAAGCCCAAAAGCATCCGGGCGGAGGTCAATGAGAGCACCCGGCGCAAAAAGAAATCCTTTCTGCGCCGGGAGATCGAGGAGACCCAGACCATCCTGCGGATGACTGGCCGGGCCGCCAAGTTCCCTATGATATGCGCCCTGTCCCTGCTTCTTTTTCTGGTGGGGGCCGCCTTCGCCCTGACGCTGGGCAACCTCTTCCTGGTGCCGGTGCTGGCGGTGGGCATGATGTTCGTGCCGTTCTGGTTTATCCGTCTGACCGCAAATCACTACAAAAAGAACATCGCCGCTGAACTGGAAACTGCCCTCTCTATCATCACCACAGCTTATCTCCGCAATGAGGACATCCAGACGGCAGTGGAGGAAAACATTGACTATCTCAACCCGCCCGTCCAGAGTGTGTTTGCGGAGTTTCTCACCCGGATCAAGCTGGTGGACCCCGATGTGGACGCTGCCCTCCAGGACATGGGGACGAAGATCGACAACGCCGTGTTTCGGGAGTGGGTGTCCGCTCTGCTGACCTGCCGACACGACCGGGGGCTCAAGACCATTCTGACCCCTATTGTGGCCAAACTCTCCGATATGCGGATCGTCAATGGCGAGCTGGAGAATCTGGTGTTTGAGCCTCGCAAGGAATTCATCACCATGCAGGTCCTGGTCCTCGGCAATATCCCGCTGTTGTACTGGCTCAATCAGGACTGGTACGATGTCCTGATGCACACCCCGCTGGGGCAGGCGCTGTTGGCAGCCATTGCCGCCGTGATGTTCATCAGCACCGCGGCGGTCATCAAGCTGACCCAGCCCATTGAGTATCGGAGGTAACGGCCATGGTATTATTGATTTTTATTTTCGGGGTACTCCTTGCGCTGGGACTGTTCTTTATCATGGCCGACCTGCTCAAACTACCCCGTCTGGCCACCCAGCGTGCCATGCTCTCGGTGGGCCGCCAGGAGAAGAAGCAGGCCCGCAGTGTGGAGACCCTGCTCATGGGCTGGGCGATCAAGCTGGCCCCACACATCCATATGGATGAGTATAAGCGGGGCCGTCTGAAAAATACGCTGGCCGCTGCTGGGCTGAACATGACACCGGAGGAGTACACCGCCTTTGCCATGGTCAAGACCGGTGCAGTGCTACTGGCGGTGATTCCGTGCCTGTTGATTTTCCCAATGTTGGCGCTGATAGTTGTTCTTCTGGCGGTGGCGGTTTATTTCAAAGAGATTCGCAGGGCGGAGGAAAAACTCTCTGCCAAGAGGGACGAGATTGAGGCGGAACTGCCCCGGTTCGTGGCCACCATCACCCAAGAACTGGCCGCCAGCCGGGATGTGCTGAGCATGATCGAGCATTACAAGCAGAACTCCGGTCCTGTTTTCTCCGCTGAACTGGATGTCCTCACCGCGGATATGCGTTCCGGCTCCTATGAGGCGGCGCTGACCCGCTTTGAGGCCAGGTTCAACTCTCCGTTGCTTTCGGACATTGTCCGCGGACTCATCGGCGTGCTGCGAGGCGACAACGGAGTCCACTACTTTCAGATGCTCAGCCACGATATGAAGCAGCTGGAACTCCAGCGGCTCAAGGCAAAGGCCATGAAAATCCCGCCTAAGATCCGTGTATTCTCCTTTGTCCTGCTCATGTGCTTCCTGGTGACTTATCTGGCCATCATCATCTATGAAATCATCCACTCCCTGGGCGGGATGTTTTAAGAGAGGAGGCGCCAAATGGACTATATGCAAGACTCGTTGAAGAAGCAGCTCCTTACCGTTCAGGATTTTATCGCCGCTCATCCAGGGGAAGCATTTCACCTGATGACCCCTGGCGGTTATGTGGATCTGACTGCGGCACAGGCGGCTGAACTGCTGACAGGACAAAGCGTGTCCGGCCATCCTGGATGCACAGGATATGACCGGGAGGTAACTGCAGAAGAACTTCTCCCCCAGGTAATCGCAAACTGCAATTACCATGAGGGAGCGTGGTATATCATCAGTGATCATTCCGAATTGGAACAAAGTAATGTCGGGATGGAGGTGACCATGTGCTGAAACAGATTTTGAGATCCCGACGCGGAGAGGGATATATCGATGTGTGCGTCCTGGTGCTCTGCGCCATGCTGGTGATCGCGCTGGCAGTGCAGGTTCTCCCAGCCTTTATTGCCAAACAGCAGCTCGATACCTTTGCCGCTGAACTGGTGCGTGAGGTGGAAATCGCCGGCAGGGTCGGGCCGGAAACTGACCGCCGGGAACAGGCCCTGCGGGAGCAGACCGGCCTGGACCCGGAGATTGAATGGAGCGATACCGGCCGTATCCAGCTCAACGAGGAGGTCACGGTCACGCTCACTCATGAGATCGACCTCGGTCTCTTTGCCGGCTTTGGCAGTTTCCCCATCACCCTGCGGGCAGATGCCACAGGAAAGTCGGAGGTGTACTGGAAATGAACAGACTCCGGCAGATTTTGAAAGACCGGCGCGGCGTGGCCTTCCCCCTGATTATTGCCATTGTGCTGGTGCTGGTAATGCTGATGTGCTGCATCAGCGAATATTTCCGTCTGCTCATCGTGGCCCAGGGCGTCCGGGACGCGGTACAGGAGGCTGTGATCTCCACCGTCAATGACAACTATGACGATGTGTACCATGGAGTCCGGGAGGGCTACTCCGGCGCCTACCAGCCGTTGGCGGGAGACTTTGAGGAATCACTGGACTATGGCGATATCTATGGACGCTTGGACGATATCCTTGGGCTGACCTATCGGGGCGGCTACCATACTCAGTACACAGAGGATGGTGGGATGGAGTTCCGTGTGTGGGGCCTTGATGTGGAGATCCGCAACGCGCCGTTCGCTTCTGGCGACAGCGCCGGCGACCGCTTTGTGGCGGACTGTGAAATCGAATTGGAGGTTCCAGTGTCTTTTGGAGGAGAACTTCTGCCTCCCATGCGGATGACAGTCAAGGTCAGCGCGGGCTATACTCCTCGGTTTTAACGCAGTTTTCAAAAAGTTTTCTATTGTCCCAATAGACTTCTCTGCCTGTTTGTGGTAGGGTTCGTGTTGACAAAGGACGGGCGGTATAGGAAAATATAGGCAGCAGATCTTAAAGCTGAACTATCCTCGGCCGCCTGAAGTCACACAGACAGTTTGACAAGAAGCATAATCAACAGAAAAAGGAGGAATCCAAACGATGACGGAGAATACCAAGAAGTGGCTGACCGTGGCCGGATGTCTTGTGGTCTGCGCAATCCTGGTTGCTGTGATCGCAAGCAGCTTCAGCAAAGACAAGGTCACCGATGACCCGCTCCCGCCCAGCAGCTCCCAGCAGGGCGATGTAGTGGTGGACCCGGACAGCAGTACCCAGCCTCCTGCAGAATTCGATGATAGTCAGGAGCCGGGAGATGATGTGACCGTTAACCCGGAAACCCCTGATGCCAATACCAACACTGGCGAGGGAAACGGCGCGGATTTTACCGGCACAGAGCAGACCATCCAAGGCGACCCGGTAAAACCGGAATATACAGAGGAAGAACTGAAGGACCCCACCAAGACACCGGATGGAACCCCGGTCGAGGGTTCCCCTGAGCCGCAGGATCATAATAATGTGACACCTCCCCCTGAACAGCCCTCCACCAACACCAGCGGCGGCCTGCCTGGTTTCGACAATGTCCCCAATGCAGGGGAAAATCAGGGCGGGAGTATTGACAGTGATGGAGATATCAATACTCAGGTTGGCATAATGGGATAAAACAACATCGCATTGAGAAAGGCGCAGCTTCGGCTGTGCCTTTTATTTTGCGGGAAAGGAGAGCAAGTGAAACGACTTTTTAATCTGTTCTTGACCATTGCGCTGATATTTTCCTTTACTTTTGTGCAAGCCAATGCTACGGATGGAACTGGTGGGTCAGGAAACATTGATGGTGGCGGCGGGAGCATGGGAGATGCGACAAGTCACGGCAGTTGGAATCCTGGAAATGAAGGTGTCCGCGTAACAGTAGTACGAACCAGTGATCATGCCGTTGTAACTACACCATTCGACTTGACCAACAAGACACCGTCCACAGGAATATATCATTTCGGAAAAATAAGTAAGATCCAATACAATAATGGAACTGGGCTTTCTCCCGTACAAGGGGGATATAGTTATAAAAACCCTGTACAGCCCATGCCTCGCATCATAAGTACAAACGGACGCAATAACATCGAGGCCATCAAAAAGTATTTTTGCTCAGAATATGTTGTCAAGTTCATTGCGGAAGAAACTGGAATGGACTATGAAACACTTATCGGCGGCGAGTATAAAATTCTGCTGGAACCCATCGCCTATTATAAATTCGAAGGTGTCATGATTGCCACAACAGCAACGGAGGCCGCCCTATATGACGAAATTGTCGGAGGCCAGCTCCGCTATTGGATGGGATCGCTGACGGCCAAAAACCTCCCGCTGTCCATGTTCTTGGAAACCCCAGATTTAGGCTATCCCGCATGGTCCGGCCCCACCAATAAGAATGTGTCCAACTCGGACATCAAGTCTTCTTTGGGCCTTGGCATCGTCCGCTTTGAGGAACAGCCGGAGGAGCCGGTGATCAGTACCTATGACTATGAATACCGAACCAATACCGAGGTCATCACGGCGGTAGAGGTCAGCGGTGGCCAAAGTGACCCGGATGATCCGGTCACTGTACGGTTCCATATTGATGGGACGACCTATACGGTCAGCAATGTCTACTACCCGGACGGGGATTCCCAGCTGGCCTGGGTACGCTGGACTACGCCGGATGAACCGCAGGACATGACCATCGATGTGGATGTATCCGGCCCAGGATCAGCACAGGCCACCATCCACTGCAAAATTGTAGATTTGGATGAGAACCCGCCCCCCAACCCGGTGGCAGATGACCGGAACGACTCCTTCACACCCTCCCCGGTCCCAGACCGGCCGGAGAAGACATCTGCGCAGTGGACCATTTGGGACCCCTGGTGGCGGGAGTATTGGGTATGGCATGGCGATGATGAGGACGGCTACTGGTGCGACCACGGATGGTGGGAATTTGATCTGGACCGCTACAGCGCCAGTCTTTCCGCCTCAATGAAGATTACGCCGGATGAGAAAAACCCCACCGCCAGCGGCAGCACCATGAAGTCCGGCTATGGCGTCAATCAGGTCGTCACCGCCAGGGTGAGCAGTTCCCAGAGATCGGCCACGACTGCCCTGCAGAACGCAGTCAGCTACTTCCCGGAATTTAACTATGAGTCGTTCTGGAGGTTGCTGGACCGCATCTCTATCAGTTCCTCGTCCTCCCGGCTGGAGTTCCAGAAGAACGAGTACAGCACCTATAACCGGCGTACCCATTTCAGCCCTGTCTGGTACCCGGACGGGGACTATACCGTCAACACCTGGGCCATCGACTGCTGGACGCCGGCCGGGATGCTCTCGGTCAACCTCACCGATTCACTGAATATCCGGGGCAATCTATGGGACGATTGGCATATCGCTCCACTGGGATAGACTCAATCGTATATTTTGCAAATAAAGTCGAAAAGGCGGGCTGTGGGAGAAAAATCTTGCGCTCCTCCGGTCGCCACCGTGCCGCAGGAACAGACTCCTGCGGCCCTTCTTTTTTCAAAAGAGAAAGGCGGTTTCGTATGGCAAAGTACAAAAAGATTCTCTGCGTATTCGTTATGGTTCTCCTGATGGCAGTTCTGTTCAGCACGACCGCATTTGCGGCGGGAACGGGGGATGTGGCCGGGGCAATCGAGAGCACATGGACGGATGCGGCCGACCAGATCAAAGCTGTGGTCAATAACGTGGTCTTTCCCGTGATCGACCTTATTTTGGCCGTATTCTTTTTTGCAAAACTTGGGATGGCCTATTTTGACTATAGGAAGCACGGCCAGTTTGAATGGACCGCACCGGCCATCCTGTTTGCCTGCCTCATTTTCACCCTGACAGCGCCCACGTACGTCTGGAGCATCCTGGGGATGTAAAAGAAACGGTTATCCTGAGAATACCGAGGAGGGAAAAATGAATCCATTTGGACAGGAATTAAAGAAAATCCTGATTCAAAGCAAAACCAGTGGCTTGGTGTCCTACGTAGGTAGGTCTGCCTATATCCAGCTTGACCCGGAGCTGCGGGTCAAACTGGATTTTCTTTCTCTAAATATCTCCAATCAATATAACGCCCTCAAGCTGACAGTTCTGAACCGAACTGAGGGGGCTGTGGATATGAATATCATTCGCTTTGGCGATCTGCTGGGGAAGAAAAAAGTGAGCAATCCAAACTTTTCGGATGGTGTTTTACCGCATCTCTGGGACGACTACGGAAAGGTAGGCTGGTATGTGTATCAGCCCACCCAGGCGGACTACAGTGTGCTCGCAGGTGCTGTGGACGAGTATCTGCAGGTGTTCCAGCAGGAGGAAACACAGCGCGCTCAGCAAATCTACTGACAGCAGAACAATAAACTGACAGGGGCCGTGTCCAGATACGGCCCTTCATCCTGGCCTGATAGAGTTCCAAACTGGCACGGCCCCCTTTATGCAAAGGGGTGAAACCACCAGATGTTTATATTGGACTTTTTCCTCGGCGGGCTGATGGATCAGTTTATCGACTGGATTTACAGCCAGCTTGTTGGCTTCTTTGGCAACTTCTTTGCCGAGATGGGGAACATGGGAGTCGAACTCTTTGAAATGAGCTGGGTACAGTCCATTGTTCTCTTTTTTTCTTACTTGGCCTGGGCATTATATGGCGTCGGGCTGGTGGTGGCCGTGTTCGAGGTTGGAATCGAGTATCAGACCGGCCGGGCCAGCGTCAAGGATGCGGCCCTCAATGCCATCAAGGGTTTTTTGGCCGTTGGGTGCTTTACCCTGGTGCCGGTGGAACTTTATAAACTCTCCGTTACACTGCAGGCCAGCCTGACCGCTGGGATCACTGGCTACGGGGAGGGCTTTGACGCGCTCTCCTCGGACATCATCGCATCCCTGCAAAATGTGGATGTGGGATCAGCGGTTTCCTCCGGAGTGTTCGGCGGACTCAGTGCGATCACCAGTCCCATCATGGTTATTTTTATTATCATCATGATGGGCTACGCCATCATCAAGTGCTTTTTCTCCAACCTGAAGCGCGGCGGCATCCTGCTCATCCAGATCGCCGTGGGCTCCCTGTATATGTTCTCGGTACCCCGTGGCTACACGGACGGCTTTATTCAGTGGTGCAAGCAGATCATCGGCCTGTGCCTGACCGCCTTCCTGCAGGCTACCATCCTTACTGCGGGACTGCTGGTGCTGAAGGATCACGCGCTGCTGGGCCTGGGGCTCATGCTCTCGGCAGGCGAGGTGCCCAGGATCTGCGGTGCCTTTGGCTTGGATACCTCCACCCGAGCCAACATCATGTCTGCTGTCTATGCGGCGCAATCGGCAGTCAATACCACCCGAACCATCGTACAGGCTGTGGGGGCCGCAAAATGAGTGGGTTCACACTTGGAAGTCTGTTCGATGGGATCGGTGGGTTTCCCCTGGCTGCGATCCAGTGCGGGATACAGCCGGTGTGGGCCAGCGAGATCGAGGCGTTCCCCATCGAGGTGACGAAACATCATTTTCCCACCATGATCCATGTGGGGGACATCACAAAGCTCAACGGTGCTGAACTTCCGCCTGTGGATATCATTTGCGGGGGAAGCCCGTGTCAGGATCTTAGTGTGGCTGGAACGAGGGCCGGATTGTCCGGCTCTCGCTCCGGACTCTTTTTGGAGCAAGTCAGATTGGTGAAGGAGATGAGATATGCAGATGAACAGAGAGGCCGAGCAGCTCAGTTTGTTCGCCCAAGATGGATGTGCTGGGAAAACGTGCCCGGCGCATTCAGTTCCGGAGACCCCAAAGGGGAAGACTTCCGGATCGTCCTCGAGGAGATTGTCCGAATCAAATGCGATACCGCTCATGTCCCTGAACCTTACCCCTGGTCATGGCAACCTGCTGGGCGAATCCTATTGGGAGATGATTTCTCCCTGGCGTGGCGGGTTCTTGACGCTCAATACTGGGGCGTCCCCCAAAGACGCCGCCGCATCTTTCTTGTGGCAGATTTTGCAGGGCTCAGTGCTCCGAAAATACTATTTGAGCAGAACCGCCTGCCTGGGTATCCTGCGGAGAGCACAGGCCAGGGGCAAGGAACTCCCGCCAAAGCTCAAACAGGCGCTGGAGATCCAGGCAGGACTGACTGACCTGATCGGAGGGCCGATAACGCCGGAGGCATACCACATCAATCAGCGGAACGAGGACATCGACCTGCATGGAGTTTCTGGTTCCTTGATGGCGACCAGCAATATGCAGATGCAGACCTTTGTGACACAGGCCAGTACGGGCCCACTGGCCGCCGGATTTTCCGCTGGGGCCGGGGCCTCAGCGAGGACCATTGGCTATTCCGAGCATATCGCCCCCACGCTGAAAGGCTCCGCCAGTGGGAACTGTATGCCCTCCATCCTGTGCCTCAATGACCAGGGCGGTAGCGTAATGGAGTGCAGTGAGGATGTGAGTGGGACCCTCCGTGCCCAGGAGCACGGGCATCAGCCGCTGGTGTTCGACAACCATGGTCAGGACACCAGATTTCTTGGCCCAGTGGAAACCGCACAGACGGTGTCCGCATCATTTGGAATGGGTGGAAACAACCAGCCACTGGTCGTAAACAAGCAGGAACCGACTCTGTATGAGAACCATGGAATTGACGCCCGCTACACTGGACCCCATCCGGTCGCCCCCACCATGTCTGCCCGATATGGGACCGGCGGGAATGATGTCCCTCTGGTGGAACACCCCCCTGTATTTTGCATCACCGGCAACGCCATTGACCGGCAGCCCCAAAATGGTGGGAACGGCATTGGCTACCAAACAGATATTGCCTATACACTCACTGCCACCGACCACCATGCGGTATTCTCCCGTCAGAGAGTGGACATCTTCCGGGAAAATGATGTTGCTTCCACGGAAAGCGCCCGCCAGTACAAGGATGCGACGGATCTGATCCTGTCAGCGGATGACCGCAGTATGGGTGCCTATCTCATCCGCCGCCTGACGCCACTGGAGTGCGAGCGGTTGCAGGGTTTCCCCGACGGCTGGACTGATCTCCCCGGTGCTTCGGACTCCGCCCGGTACAAGGCCCTGGGCAACTCGGTGGCCATCCCCTGCGTGGTGTATGTCATGCGGGGCATCGCTTGGGCCTCGGTATAAAACCAGATCATAAAACAGAAAAGGAGCAAACGGAATATGGAACAGGAAAAAATGAAGAATCTCTGCGGCCTGATTCCCGAGTCCCTCCACCAGCGGCTGATGGAGGCCAAGAACCCGGAGATGACCAACGGCGAGTATCTCACCATGGTGCTGACTGCCTACCTGGATCAGCCCGCCAGCAAGCAGGAACAGCGCACCCTGGCCATCCAGGTCTCTGAGGGGATGTTCCAGCAGATCAAGGCGTATTTGGCGGACCACAAGCATCTCACACAGAAGGCTATGGTGGTGGGACTGATCAAACAGGCCATACAGGACTGGAAACAGGGCGAGGAGCCGTTCTCGGGCACGCTTCCGCTGGACAATGGGAAGGATCGCACCCTGGCCTTCGCTGTGCCGGACAAGCTGTTCGACCAGGTGGATCAGTACCTCGGCGCCCACGCCGGGATGTCCAAGCGGTCCTTCCTTGTGGGTGTGGTCACCCAGGCGCTTCAGGTCTGGGAGATGGAGCGGCTGATGGCACAGAAACAGCAGCAGATCGACAGCGGGGCATGCTCCAAAGAAAGTCCGCAGGCGGAACCCTTGGAGCAGACCGGGGAGCCGGAGGAGGAGCAGTCCGCCGGGATGACCCTATCCATGTGAGGTGACGCAGGATGTATATCTATCCGAACCATTTGAAGTCCAAGGCGATGCTGTGGCTGTGGGAACTGCGGGATCTGGCCATCATCGGCGTGGGGGCTTTACTCTCTGTCTTTGCCATGGCCCAGCTAAACTTCCTGCCCCCGGTGGTGGTAACGGCGGTCTACGCATTCCTCTCCATCCGCATGGAGGACACCAGCATACTGGATTTCCTTCGCTACGCCGCACGCTATTTCATCCTGGGCCAGCAGACCTACGCCTGGGGAATTGGAGGTAATGCCCAGTGAGCAGAAAGAGAGATACGCTGATGCTGATGACCCCATATTACCCAGTCAACAGAAAGGTGGATCTGCCAAAGGCGTTCGACGCTCTGTTCTATCCGCCGGATCTGGAAACGGTCCCCAAACGGCTTGCCATCGTCCGCGCAAACCGATATATGGTGGAGCGCAGCGATTTTCTCATCGCCTATGTGCGGCATCCGGCCAGCAATG
>ENA-ORSG01000948-ORSG01000948.1-human-gut-metagenome-genome-assembly--contig:-NODE-948-length-20965-cov-9.600287_pt1 | contig 20965 bp, 18 predicted proteins | sample MGYA00242189_ERZ509156 | MGnify/ENA primary metagenome ERZ509156 (study PRJEB26280, sample SAMEA2338666) | human gut metagenome | biome: human gut; feature: human-associated habitat; material: faeces...
ACGAGACAGCACATGCAGTCAATATTCCGATTATCGGAATGGGCGGTATCACAAATGCTGCCGATGCTATAGAGATGATACTTGCCGGAGCTACGGCTGTTTCAGTCGGCACAGCAAACTTTGTAAATCCAAAGACCACAGAGCAGATAGTGGATGGCATCGCAGAGTATATGGACAGGTATGGAGTAAAGGATATTTCAGAGCTTGTCGGCGCAGTTGACAGATAGAGCATAATGGATAGACGGAGGATAAAATAATGATTCTGGCAGCAGAATACGTGCCTTCTATGTATGCCACAGTCTGGGCGCTTGTTCCACCTGTTGTGGCTATAGTTCTGGCACTTATCACAAAAGAGGTCTACAGCTCATTATTCGTTGGAATAGTGATTGGCGGACTGTTTTATGGAAATGCATTTCAGCCGGGTTTTTCGGCTGAGAGATCAGTGCTTCACATATTCGAGGACGGACTTGTTGGAGTGCTATCGGATTCGTACAATGTGGGAATACTGATATTCTTAGTCGTGCTCGGTGTTATGGTGAGCATGATGAACAAGGCAGGCGGCTCGGCGGCCTTTGGAGAGTGGGCGAGTGAGCACATAAAGACAAGGATTGGTGCCCAGCTTTCAGCTATAATACTTGGAGTACTCATATTTATAGATGATTACTTCAACTGTCTGACAGTAGGAAGTGTGATGCGCCCTGTCACCGACAAGCATCAGGTTTCAAGAGCAAAGCTTGCATATCTGATAGATGCCACAGCAGCGCCTGTATGCATCATTGCACCTATATCATCGTGGGCAGCCGCGGTTACCGGCTTTGTAAAGGGTGAGGATGGTTTTTCTATTTTCATAAAGGCCATTCCATACAATTATTATGCACTCTTTACTATTATCGCTATGGTGACACTTGTTGTTTTACAGGTAGATTTCGGTCCGATGGCAAAGCATGAAGCCAATGCCCAAAAGGGTGATTTGTTTACCACAGGAGACAGACCGTATGCGGAGGCAAAGCAGGATGTTATAAAGGGCAAGGGGAAGGTTATAGACCTTGTATTTCCTATTCTTGTGCTCATAATAAGCTGTATCATCGGAATGATATACACAGGAGGCTTTTTTGACGGAACAGGCTTCGTTGATGCGTTTGCAGGCAGCGATGCTTCAATCGGTCTTATGCTTGGAAGCTTTTTTGCGTTGATAATCACCATATGCTTTTACTCAATCAGAAGGGTACTAAGCTTTACGGATTGCTGTAATTCAATCCCTGAGGGCTTTAAGGCAATGGTACCTGCAATACTTATACTGACCTTTGCATGGACACTAAAGACCATGACAGAGAGTCTTGGCGCCAAGGAATTTGTCGCAGGCTTAGTGGGAGGAGTATCGGGACCACTGCTTGGACTGTTCCCGGCAATCATATTCCTGGTGGGAGCCTTCCTTGCCTTTGCAACAGGAACCTCATGGGGCACCTTCGGTATACTCATACCGATAGTAGTAAATATCTTCTCGGGCACAAACCATACGATGATGATTATCTCAATCTCAGCGTGCATGGCAGGTGCAGTATGCGGAGACCACTGCTCACCGATATCCGATACCACCATCATGGCATCGGCAGGAGCTCAGTGCAACCACATGAATCATGTATCCACACAGCTTCCGTACGCTGTGCTTGTGGCTGGCATATCGTGCCTGACCTACATCATAGCAGGCTTTGTCAGAAATCCTGTAGTACCTTTTATCATAGGAGTGCTTATCCTGATTGGAACCTTTGTCGGAATCAAGTATATCATCAAGTATATCACGAGAACCGATAAAGCAAATGAACAGGCGGAGTAGCCAAAGGGAGACCAAAAAGAGTTCTATTTTTCACAGACCTTGTGTCTGCGAATGATAGAACTCTTTTTTTATAGTAAATTCTATACCGGACGGACGCCTGTGCAGTCGTCTGTTTGCTATCAATAAAATTTATAGCCCGCTAACAAATATTAATAACCCTAATTACATTTACAAAAATATCAATTAGTGGTAACATATCAATAACTTAGAAATCATATTTGAATGGTAGGAAATCCCGGCCATACAAACTAAGCTCAAACTCATAACATACTCAAAACAAACATTAACAAAAAAGAGGTAATATCAATGGCAAAAATTGCAAAGCAGCTCACTGAGCTGATAGGTCACACTCCACTTCTGGAGCTGACCAATTATGAAAAAGCCCTTGGGCTTGAAGCAAAAATCATAGCAAAGCTGGAGTATTTCAATCCACTTGGAAGTGTAAAGGACAGGGTGGCGGCAGCTATGATAGAACAGGGCATAAAGGATGGAAAGATAAATCAGGACACAATAATCATAGAGCCGACAAGTGGCAATACCGGAATCGGACTTGCATTTGTGGCAGCCTCAAAGGGACTTCACCTGATACTTATAATGCCTGATACCATGAGCGTTGAGAGAAGAAAAATCGTCACAGCGCTTGGCGCAGAGATAAAGCTTACACCGGGGCGTGAGGGCATGAAGGGTGCAATCGATGAGGCGCAGAGACTTAAAGAGCATTATGGCAATGCCTTTATTCCACAACAGTTTGAGAATCAGGCAAATCCGGATATCCACAGAGCTACAACCGCTCAGGAAATCTGGGAGGATACAGATGGAAAGGTAGATATCTTTGTATCATCTGTCGGAACAGGCGGCACCTGTACAGGCACCGGGCTTGGATTAAGAGACCATAATCATGATGTAAGGATAGTAGCTGTTGAGCCAAAGAGCTCACCGGTACTCTCAGGCGGAAGACTGGGGCCTCACAAGATACAGGGAATCGGTGCAGGCTTTATTCCGAAGGTCATGCGCATGGATATAGTGGATGAGGTGATTCCGGTGGAGAATGAGGCCGCTTTTGACAAGGCAAGAGAGGTTGCAAAGAGCGACGGACTTCTCGTTGGCATATCCTCTGGAGCAGCAATATATGCGGCAACAGAGCTTGCGAAAAGACCTGAGAACAAAGGAAAGAATATCGTGGTGCTGCTTCCGGATACAGGAGAGAGATACCTGTCCACACCGCTTTTTACAGTAAACTAATGGCATATAAACTGACGGCATAAGCTTGCTTTGCCGGAAACTGTAGCATGAAAAATGAGAAACATACATGAGAAACATACATAAATATACGGCAGCCCTGCTGTCGACAGCGATGATTCTGTCACTTCTTCTGACAGGCTGCTCAGGCAGGAAGGATGACGGAACAGTCACCATAACCAATGTGTCGTATGATCCGACACGAGAGTTTTACGAGAAATACAACAAAATATTCGAGTCTTACTATGAGAGCGAGCATGGCAAAAAGATAAATGTGATTCAGTCACATGGCGGCTCGGGAGCACAGGCGCGCTCGGTTGTGGAGGGCTGTAATGCAGATGTTGTCACACTGGCACTTGAGCATGACATAGACCTGATACAAAATACCGGCTTAATTGATAAGGGCTGGATTGATGAGTTTTCTGACAGCTCGGCACCATACACATCAACAATCGTTTTACTTGTAAGAAAGGGCAATCCAAAGCATATAAGTGACTGGGATGACCTGGTGAAAAAGAATGTGGATGTGATTACGCCTGATCCAAAGAGTAGTGGCGGAGCCTGCTGGAATTTCCTTGCAGCGCTAAGCTATGCGAAGACAAATTATGACAGCCTAAAGGAACAGAAATCGTTTATGAAGATGCTGTATGAAAATGTCACAATTATGGATTCGGGTGCGAGAGGCTCAACAACCACATTTGTGGAAAACGGTCAGGGAGATGTGCTCATAGCGTGGGAAAACGAGGCACTTACGACCATGGATTCATATCCGGGTAAGTATGAGATAGTGAATCCGTCCGTCAGCATCTTAGCACAGCCATCTGTTGCTATTGTGGATGACAATGCAAAGAGCAACGGAACACAAGAGGTAAGCAAAGAATACCTACAGTATCTCTACAGTGATGAGGCACAGCAGCTGATTGGCGAAAGCGGCTACAGACCAACCAATCAGGATATATTAAACCGGTTTTCCGACAAGTTTGATTTAAATATCAGGCTTTGGAGCATAGAGGATTACGGCGGATGGAATGAAGCCTACAAGACATATTTCGATGATGGAGCAATGTTCGATGAAATATACGGCAACTGATAAAACAGCAAAAGAGAAAACTAAATCAAAGAACATAAAGACCAGAGTCATACCTGGCTACCATCTTTCGCTTGGAATAGTGGTTACGATGCTTTCAGTCATCGTTCTCATTCCGTTAGCATCAGTGCTTGTGTATTCGCTAAAGATATCGCCGGGCGATTTCGTGGCACTTATCATGAAGGAGAATGTGAGGAATGCCTTTATCACAAGCATCACCTCGTCATTTATCGCAGCAATCGTAAATGTGGTATTTGGACTCATCGTGGCATGGACGCTTGTAAAGTACGATTTTCCAGGGAAATGGCTGCTTGACGGACTTATAGAGCTTCCGTTTGCACTGCCGACAGCGGTTGCGGGCATCACGCTCTCAAAGCTGTACTCAGGCACAGGCTTTTTTGGTAAGGGCCTTGGCAAGCTTGGAATAGATGTAGCTTACACACAGGCAGGAATAGTTGTGGCACTTGTTTTTGTAGGCATTCCCTTCGTAATAAGAGCTGTACAGCCGGTGCTTGAAAAGATGGATAATACATATGAGGAGGCCGCTTATATGCTTGGCGCCACACCCTCTAAGACATTTTTTAAGGTAATACTTCCGGAGCTTCGCCCGGCACTCTTAACAGGCTTTGGTCTTGCCTTTGCCAGAGGAATAGGAGAGTACGGAAGCGTCATCTACATATCAGGCAACAGTGCTAGGCACAGGACGCAGGTGGTATCCTACGTCATCATGCAGAAGCTTAGCTATATAGATTATGCTAGCGCAACTGCCATAGCACTCGTGATGCTTGTCATATCATTTTTACTGCTGCTATTTGTAAACATAGTGCAGGTTAAACAGTCACAGCGCACTAATTTGTTGTAGAAGGCTGCATATAAATCAAATGCGATGCATACAAACAGGAAAGGAGCACAATGCGATGACCGAACAGGTAAAGCTTGAAAGAAGAAAAAAGATCACAAAGATAATACTCGTCACTGTCACGGTGCTCTTCATATTTGTCATGCTTGTAGTTCCACTTTTTTCTGTGATGGCAAGTGCTTTAAAGGAGGGGCTTGGATTCTATCTGAAAGCTATCTCCACAAGCTACGTGATTTCAGCACTCAAGGTGACTTTGATAGCAACAGTTTTTGCGGTAGTTATCAACACCTTCTTTGGAATATGGACAGCGTGGCTGTTGACCAGGTTTTCGTTTAAAGGAAAGCAGGTGCTTGCAACACTTATTGATATACCGTTTTCTATTTCTCCGGTCATCGTAGGACTTGCGTATCTTATGACCTTCGGACGGCTTGGGTGGTTTTATCCGGTTATCAGATGGTTCAATGAGATATTCGGCACGAATGTGAGAATCACCTTTGCAATACCGGGAGTTGTGCTTGCTACGATATTTGTCACGTTTCCGTATGTGTCAAGGGAAATTATACCGGTGCTCAATGCAGAGGGAAAGGATGAGGAAGAAGCCGCAGCGCTGATGGGAGCATCCGGCTTTACGATATTTCGGAAAATAACACTTCCGCAGATGAAGTGGAGCCTGATTTATGGAATCATACTCTGTACGGCGAGAGCCCTCGGCGAGTTCGGTGCGGTAAATGCGCTCTCGAAGACAAGAGGCGAGACATTTACACTGCCGCTTGAGATTGATGCCTTGTATATGTCGGGCACAGACAGCTCGATAACATCGGCATTTGCTGTATCGTCGATACTGTTAATTATTGCATTAATCATTCTTTTTGCAAGAAATATAGTTGAGCATAAATTTAAGAAATTACACTGAGATATACTTGGAAAATATGATTTACACTAATAAAATCTGCTGCATGGGAAAAGCAGGAAGGAGATAACGTATATGTACGTTGAGATGAAAAATATATACAAAAAATACGGAGACTTCCTGGCATCCGATAATGTGAGCTTTGGAGTGGAAAAGGGAAAGCTTGTGGCGCTGCTTGGTCCGTCCGGCAGTGGCAAGACAACACTTCTTCGTATGATAGCAGGGCTTGAGACGCCAAATTCAGGTGACATATATATAGATGGAAAGCGAGTGAATGATATTCCGGCCTCGAAGAGAGGCATAGGCTTTGTGTTTCAGAACTATGCGCTGTTTAGATACATGACAATATACGACAATGTGGCATTTGGGCTGGAGCTTCAGAAGATGCCGAAAAAGCTCATAAAGGAGCGTGTTACCAAGCTTCTTGAGATGACAGGCTTATCGGGGCTTGAAAAGAGATATCCGAATCAGCTTTCCGGAGGACAGCGTCAGAGAGTGGCATTTGCAAGGGCGCTGGCGCCGAATCCACAGGTGCTTTTACTGGATGAGCCATTTGCCGCGATAGATGCAAAGGTGCGAGGTGAGCTTCGTACATGGCTTAAGGAGCTGGTCGAAAAGCTTGGAATCACAAGCATTTTCGTCACACATGACCAGGATGAGGCTGTTGAGGTGGCAGATGAAATCATTATCACAAACCACGGCACGATAGAGCAGATGGGTACACCTCTTGAGATATACAAGTCGCCTGATACACCTTTTGTGGCGCAGTTTATAGGACACACCACAGTCGTTGAAAACTATGACAGGCTAAAGGGCTTTGACAGGATAGAAAATGCCGACAAGGCGGTAATCAGACCTGAGTTTATCAAGATATCAAAGAGCGGCAACTTAGACCGCTATCAGTCAGCGGCAGAGGAGGGCATCGTTACAGATGTGGTATTCAGAGGAAACAGGATGGATATCACAGTCAGCATAAACGGCATCGAGGTGGTCGCCGAGCGCTCACTTGAAAAGGACCTGATAGCAGTCGGCGAGAAAGTACATGTGCTGATTTACAGGCTGTATATATTTGATGAAGAGAAAACATACCTGATGGAAAACAGCGAGATGCAGGAGCAGGATGTATTCTATATCTAGATATAAGAATAGTCTAAAGCTTGTGATTGAAAGAGGAAGCAGAGGGAGATAAATGAAGATAGAAAACAAAAAAATCCTACACACGGACATCCTCATAATAGGAGGTGGCACGGCGGGCTGTTATGCAGCGCTCACCATCCGTGAGAAATCGGATTATTCGATTATAATTGCAGAGAAAGCGAATATAAAGCGAAGCGGATGCCTTGCAGCAGGTGTCAATGCGATAAATGCATACATAGTAAAGGGCAGAAAGCCTGAGGACTATGTAGACTACGCCAAAAAGGATGCTGACGGCATAGTAAGGGAAGACTTACTCATGACTATGTCAGAGGGCTTAAACCGTGTGACGGACAAGATGGAAAAGCTTGGACTTGTCATATTAAAGGATGAAAACGGTGAGTATGTAGCAAGAGGAAACCGAAATATCAAGATAAATGGCGAGAACATGAAGCCGCTTTTGGCAGAAGCTGTTTCAAAGCTTACGGACTGTACAGTGATAAATAGAATCAATATCACGGACTATATAGTTGAGAACAACACCATAAAGGGTGCATACGGATTTTCAATCGAGGATGCGACAGCCTATGAAATCAGGGCTAAAAAGGTGCTCTGTGCTACAGGCGGAGCGGCCGGTTTATACAGACCAAACAATCCCGGTTTTTCAAGGCACAAGATGTGGTATCCGCCGTTTAATACAGGCGCCGGATATGCGATGGGCATAAGAAGTGGAGCTGAGATGACCACCTTTGAGATGAGATTTATCGCACTCAGATGCAAGGACACAATTGCACCGACCGGAACAATTGCACAGGGAGTCGGGGCAAAGCAGGTCAATTCACTTGGAGAGGTTTACGAGACAAAATACGGTCTCACCACATCAGAGCGTGTATACGGAACGGTCATGGAAAATCTTGAGGGAAGAGGCCCTTGCTACTTAAGGACAGAGGGCATCTCTCCACAGCAGGATGAGTCATTGAGAAAGGCATATCTCAACATGGCACCAAGCCAGACACTCAAGTGGGTGGAGGCAGGTAAGAATCCAAGTGAGCAGAATGTGGAGATAGAGGGCACCGAGCCGTATATCGTAGGTGGGCACACAGCGAGCGGCTACTGGGTAAATACCGAGCGTGAGACTACAATCCACGGACTTTATGCTGCTGGAGATGTGGCAGGAGGATGTCCACAGAAATACGTTACAGGAGCTATGGTAGAGGGTGAAATTGCTGCGATAGATATGGTTTCAAAGCTTGATGCAGATACCTCCGATGGAAGTCTTGGCACATCGGCATTTGATGAGAAAAAGGCGCTTGACGCAAAAGCTTCAGAGTACGACCATTTCCTCACTGAAAGGTCTCAGATGTTTACAACAGAGGCAATCGAGGAAGCCATGCAGAAGGTCATGGACAACTACGCAGGCGGTATTTCCACACATTATCAGTTCAACGGCAAGCAGCTTGCGTTGGCAAAGGAAAAGATAAATCATCTGATAGAGCTGACCGGTGATTTATATGCATCGGATATGCATGAGCTTATGTTCATATATGAGCTTAAGGAGAGGCTTACGGTATGTCTTTCGGTCATAGCACATCTTGGTGCGAGAAAGGAGACCAGATGGCACAGCTTTGCCGAGAATCTGGATTATCCCGACAAGAGTGATGACTGGATGAAATACGTCAATTCCAAATACGAAAACGGGCAGCTTCATATGATTTACAGAGAGCTTGTCGGAAGGGAGGCGCGTTATGAGCATAATGATTGATAAAGCAAAGTGTAAGGGCTGTGGCATGTGTACAAGTGTATGCCCGGGAAGCCTGATATATCAGGACTCAGAGAAAAAAGCCTTTATCAAATATCCTAAGGACTGCTGGGGCTGTGCCTCATGCATCAAGGAATGTCATTTTGGCGCTATTGCTCTTTATCTTGGAGCAGACATAGGAGGTATGGGAAGTCTCATGACAGTAAAAAGCACGCCGGACACGCTGACCTGGGATATCAAAAAGCGCGACGGAAGCAAGGAAGAGATTCTTATCAACAAGAAGGAATCCAATAAATATTAAAGAAAAGGATGGTAACAGACATGGGTGAATTATCACATCTTGACGAACTCGAAGCAGAGGCAATATACATAATACGTGAAGTAGCCGCAGAGTGCGAGAAGCCGGTTATGTTGTACTCAATTGGAAAGGACAGCTCGGTAATGCTTCATCTTGCAATGAAGGCATTTTATCCGGAGAAGCCGCCATTTCCGTTTTTACATGTAAATACAACCTGGAAATTCCATGAGATGATAGAATTCAGAGATCGCATTGCTAAGGAAAAGGGCATCGAGATGCTTGAATATATAAATCAGGATGGCGTAAAGCAGGGCATCAATCCATTTGACCACGGCTCAGCATACACAGATATCATGAAGACACAGGCGCTCAAGCAGGCGCTTGACAAATACGGCTTTACGGCAGCGTTTGGCGGCGGCCGAAGAGATGAGGAGAAATCAAGAGCCAAGGAGCGAATCTTCTCCTTCAGAAATGAAAACCACGCATGGGATCCAAAGAACCAGCGCCCGGAGATGTGGAAGCTCTACAACTCCAGAATCAAAAAGGGCCAGGAGGTGCGAGTTTTCCCACTGTCAAACTGGACAGAGAAGGATATCTGGCAGTATATAAAGAGAGAGAATATCGAGATTCCTTCACTTTACTTTGCAAAGGAAAGACCTGTTGTATACAGAGACGGCAACATCATCATGGTAGATGACAACAGAATGAAGCTTCGTCCGGGTGAGAAAATCCAGATGAAGAGTGTACGTTTCAGAACACTCGGCTGCTATCCACTGACAGGTGGTGTGGAGTCGACAGCGGATACACTTGATGAGATTATTGATGAGACACTCAGTGCTGTTTCCTCAGAGAGAACCACCCGTGTCATAGACAACGAGGCGGCAGGCAGCATGGAAAGAAGAAAGAGGGAGGGATATTTCTAAAATGAGCGGATTACTTAAATTTATTACATGTGGAAGCGTGGACGACGGAAAATCAACTCTGATCGGACATATATTATACGATTCAAAGCTGCTCTATGCAGATCAGGAAAAGGCATTGGAGCTTGACAGTAAGGTCGGAAGCCGTGGCGGCGCCATCGACTATTCACTCCTCCTCGACGGACTGATGGCAGAGAGAGAGCAGGGAATCACAATCGATGTGGCTTATCGTTACTTCACAACAGATAAGAGAAGCTTTATCGTGGCAGATACACCGGGCCATGAGGAGTACACAAGAAACATGGCTGTAGGTGCATCCTTTGCAGACCTTGCGGTAATTTTAATAGATGCAAAGCAGGGCGTATTGGTTCAGACAAGAAGACACGCAAGAATCTGCGCGCTCATGGGAATCAACTACTTTGTATTTGCTGTAAACAAGATGGATCTTGTAGGCTACGACGAGAAGCGTTTCGATGAAATCACAAAGCAGATTATTGAGCTTACAAAGGAGCTTGAACTTAAAAATGTAGTAATAATTCCTGTTTCTGCAACAGAGGGCGACAATGTCACAACAAAGTCTGAGAATATCCCATGGTACAAGGGACCTGCTCTTTTATCATACCTTGAGGATGTTGACATAAAGGATGAGAACGAGGAAGAGGGCTTTTACATGCCTGTACAGAGAGTCTGCCGTCCTGACCACACCTTCCGTGGATTCCAGGGCCAGATAGAGGCCGGAGAGGTAAAGGTTGGCGATGAAATCACCACACTGCCAAGCAATGAGACAGCACATGTAAAAAGCATCCATGTGGGTGATAAGCTAAGTGATAGCGCATTTACAGGCCAGCCGGTTACAATCCAGCTTGACAGAGAGGTGGACGTATCAAGAGGCTGCGTGCTCACAATCGGTTCAGGAGCAAAGGTGGCTTCATCCATCACAGCTACAATACTCTGGATGGATGACGATGAGCTCTTTAAGGGAAAGAATTTCTTCTTCAAGCTTGGTACCAAGTCAATACCGGGCATCGTAACAGAGATAGAGCATACCATCGACGTAAACACAGGTGAGGAAAAGCCTGCCGACAAGCTTAAAAAGAACGAGATAGCAGTTGTAAAGATTGCATTCTCGGACAAGATAGTCTGCGATAAGTTCAAAAATCACAAGACACTTGGTGAGTTCATCTTAATCGACCGTGTGACGGATATGACATCTGCCTGTGGTGTGGTTGAAGAGGTACACACAGAGGAAAGCGGCCTCTACGAGGGCAGAGTAGACAGAAACGTAAGAGCTGCAATCAAGGGCCAGAAGGCAATCACCGCCGTATTCGTAGACGGAGTGGATGGGGTAAACCGTGGCTTTGTGGAGGATGTCGAGAAAGCCTTAAATATAGACGGACGCCATACTTATCTCTACGCACCAAAGGAGGGTGAGGACTTCGTAAATGTAGTCAAGCACCTAAGCCATGCCGGAATACTCGTACTTCTGCTCATCAGCCAAAAGCAGGAGAAGGAGCTTGCAGCCGACAAAGTTGAGTTCACAAAGGACTGGAACAAAAACGGCAGAGATGTGGACAAGGCTGCGGAGTTTATCAAAAAGCAGTCGGTATATGACGGCGTGATCGTAAACACAAGTGAGTATATCTAATAAAAAGGGTACTTGATTTCTCAAGTACCCTCATGTATAATCTACTTAGAAAGTGAATCGGATATGACTCCGATTTGCCCTCAGTGCTAAAATGTTATAAGAATAGCATCCTAAACTTTGGACGGTGTGGGATGCTATTTCTTTTTATTATTATGATTGTCTATGTATGACAGAGCCGCAAAAACAACTAATATTTCCACGTTGAAAAGCACGCCCCAATGTGGTAAAATTGACAAAGATAATTTAAAGAAAAACACACAGGAGGATTAACATACAATGGAAAGCTACAAGAGCGAATTTATAGACTTTATGGTGGAGAGTGACGTGCTGAAATTTGGTGATTTCACATTAAAGAGCGGCCGTAAATCACCATTTTTCATGAATGCGGGAGCATATGTGACAGGCTCACAGCTTAAGAGACTCGGAGAGTACTACGCAAAGGCAATCCATGCAAACTACGGAGATGACTTTGATGTATTATTCGGACCTGCATACAAGGGAATTCCGCTTGCAGTGGTAACAGCCATCGCATACCATGAGCTCTATGGCAAAGAGGTGCGCTACTGCTCAGACAGAAAAGAGGCAAAGGACCACGGTGCAGACAAGGGAGGCTTCCTAGGAAGCAAGCTTAAGGATGGCGACAGAGTAGTTATGATAGAGGATGTCACCACATCCGGCAAATCAATGGAGGAGACAGTTCCAAAGGTAAGAGGAGCTGCAGATGTTACAATCGTAGGCCTTATGGTGAGCCTTAACAGAATGGAAGTCGGACAGGGCGGCAAGGTAAGCGCGCTCGACGAAATCCATGAGAAGTACGGCTTTGAGGGCAAGGCAATCGTCACAATGGCAGAGGTTACAGAGTATCTCTACAACAGAGAGCATGATGGCAGAGTAGTCATTGATGACACAATCAAAGCAGCTATAGATGAGTACTATAAGCAGTACGGCTGCAAATAGGAGAATATAAATTGCTTGGCAGAAGAAAACGTAACAGGTATAAGTTTACGGAAAAGAAGCAATCTAAGAGGGGGATAGCTGCACTTGTTGTGGCTATCCTCATAGAGATTGTATATATAGTTTTTTTGAATGCGGCATTCAGAGGAGATGGCAATCTGTCTATGTACTATGGCAGTGCCGGTATACTGATGCTTGGCATATCTTTGGCAGATTTCGGGTTTGCCATCAGAAGCCTCTTTGATGAGGAATCATTCATGACATTTCCACGACTGGCAGTGTTTTTTTCACTCATAGCGGTAATCAGCTGGGGAGGAACGTATGTTGTCGGCTTTATAATTTAGCACATATTATATCAATAGTGCGATAAAACTGTCATGAATATTTGAATTAAAAATAGAAAGATTATAGGGATATATGAGTTATAAAGAGATTTATGAACTCTCCAATGAGCTTTACGCAGAGCGATTAGAGCTTGTGGAGGAGCGGATAGAACAGATCATCAGAGAGCCTGCGATAGAGCCGGCTTTTGCAGATTATTTCACAAGTGTGGCAAAGTGCATCAACACTATTAAAAACCATAGCGCAGATAAGGAATTTAACGATTTATTCTATTCACAGTTTGATAAAGAAAATTACGAGAAAAGCTATGCCAACCCGGCATATGCCGTAAAGGTGCTCGGAGATGAGTATGGTCAGCTTTTATCGGCTGTATATGCAAAAATTGCCGGAAGCATTACACATATCTATCAGGGAGATATAAAATATCTCTGCATTTATGCAGAGCTTATTGTAGAGCTATACAATTATTTTGAGAATGCCAATGAGCTGAGTCCTGATGAGATAAGGGGCTGTATATATTCGTTCATGCATGATTATGAGGAGATTTTTGCAGAGGATGACAACAGAGCACTCCTTGATCCGGCTTATGATTACTATACAGAGCTTGTAAATGAGGCAGATTTGTCAAATGATGATTATCTGTATTCCTACGGACTGTATGTCGGAGAGAATGAGCGCGCCGGCAGAGCGCATCTGGCTTCATTTTCAGATGAGGAGATACAGGCCATGGCAGATACCTATACAGAAGGGTACCGCATTGGCTTTATTACCTGCAACAAGGATATCTCAAAGAAGTCGGTGGTTCAGGTGCTTTATCCGCTTGGCTTTGAGCGTATGATAAGAGCAGCATTAAAGAATTTTGAGAAAATGGGTATGAAGCCTGCCATGAGACCATTTTCCACATCGGTCAATAAGCAGTTTGACTATGACCACAAGGAGGATATGGCACTGTGGCTTGATAAGGCATATGTGGAGTATCGTCTTGAGTGCATGCACAATGCACTTGAGAGAATGAAGGATGTAGCATGCAAATGTGGAGGACCGGCTGTCATAGAGATATTTGGAGAGGAGCCGTTTGCTCCGGTTTCAAAGAAGGAGGCTGCGCACTTTAATGATGAGCAGCAGAAGCTTGCAGTCCATATGACAAGCGTGCGCTCACAGTATATGAACAGCTATATCCACAGCGAGGACAGAAGCTTTACGATTATTGCCTATCCGTGTGCTGCAATCGGACCTGATTATACGGAGATTTTTACAGAAACTGTAAAGATTAATACTCTTGATTATGCACTCTACAGAGATATGCAGCAGAAAATCATAGATGTGCTTGATACAGCAGACAGGGTGCATATCGTCGGAACAAACGGCAACAGGACAGATTTGTTTGTCAAGATTCATGAGCTTAAGGAGCCTTCAAAGGAGACGGCTTTTGAAAACTGTGTGGCTGATGTAAATATTCCTGTCGGAGAGGTGTTTACTTCACCGGTGCTAGAGGGTACAAACGGCAAGCTGCATGTCAGTCAGGTATATCTCAATGAGCTTAATTTCCTTAATCTGGAAATCGACTTTAAGGATGGCATGATTGATAAATATACATGCACCAATTTTGAGGATGAGGAAGAAAACAAAAAGTATATATCAGACAATGTGCTTTTCCATCATGACACACTGCCTATGGGTGAGTTTGCCATAGGCACCAATACGACAGCCTACCGTATGGCGAGAGTATATGATATCGCGGCAAAGATGCCTATTCTCATAGCAGAGAAGACAGGACCGCACTTTGCAGTGGGTGATACCTGCTACACATACGATGAGGACAATATGACATACAACCCTGACGGAAAAGCAATCATTGCCAGGGACAATTCAGTTTCCATCCGCAGAAAAGAGGATATATCAAAGGCATATTTCAACTGCCACACGGATATCACAATACCATATGATGAGCTTGGAGCCATCACAGTTATTCGACACGATGGCTCAACATGTGATATAATAAGAGATGGAAGATTTGTGCTTGAGGGCGTAGAAGAGTTGAACAAACCGCTCGATACGCTTGATGCAGAAAGTAAATAATTATTAGACATATAAGGAGGATAAAATGGCAAAGGTTGGAATAGTTATGGGCAGCGACTCAGATTTAAAGGTGATGAGTAAGGCAGCAGATATGCTTGAAGAGCTCGGCATAGAGTATGAGCTCACCATCATCTCAGCACACCGTGAGCCGGATGAGCTTATTGAGTGGACAAGAGGCGCTGAGGAGAGAGATGTAAAGGTAATAATAGCAGGAGCGGGAATGGCAGCAGCACTTCCGGGAATGTGTGCAGCGCTTTTTGCACTTCCTGTTATCGGAGTACCGCTTTCAGGAAAGAATCTGGATGGAATGGATGCAGTGTTCTCAATCATGCAGATGCCACCTGGAGTGCCTGTTGCCACAGTTGCAATTGACGGTGCGAAAAATGCAGCAATCCTTGCAGCAAAGATACTCGCAGCAGGTGATGATGCAATCCTTGAGAAGATCAAAAAGTATACAGCAGATATGAAGGCTCAGGTTGTAGCAAAGGATGCGAAACTGAAACAGGTTGGATATAAGCAGTATCTTGCTGAGAAATAGATTGTATTGTCATCTATAGGAGGGTTTTTATGGGTATATTGCAAAAGGCAGACAGATGTATGGATGAGGCAGCAGCCTTATTTGGCGAGAATAAGCTTTTTTTGGCAGAGAATAAGGCACAGGAGACAGCCGGTCTTTATAAGAGCTGTGGCGCATATGAGCAGATGGCAAAGACTGTCAATTTTATGGGAGTCATATATGCATCTATTGGAGACTTAAGCATGTCAATTGACTGCTACCTAGAGGCTATGGATGTAGCTGTGGAGCAGGGCTCAACAGAGATAATCATGCTTGTAAACAATAATATAGGCTCACTCTATATGGAGCTTGGATTGTATGAAAAGGCTATCAGATATTTCAACGAAGCACTGGAGCTGTGCAAGCCACCGCTGCATGGAGAGAGGGATAGCTATTATCAGGAGCTTCTTATGCTTCATCTGAATCTGTGCATATCATACACGGGAATTAATGAGTTTGAAAAGGCAGAAAAGCATCTTTCTGACGCGATACTCTTTAATGAGATAGCTGGCAGTGATAAAAACAGATTTCTGATAGATATGTCACAGGCACATATGCTATGGAAGATGGGAAATGAGGATGAGGTCAGAGATCATGTGGAAGAGCTGGTTGAGGGTGCGATAAACAATATCAATTCTGCCAATTATGTACTTGAGATACTAAGCCTTTGCAATCTATTTATGAATATGGGAGAGTTCGATGCATGGAAAAAGGTTATTGTGGAGTATGAACGCTTTGCTATTGAAACAGAAAATCTGTTTTTCCAGAAGACCTGTGTCAAGATGTGGATGAAATATGAGAGCGCCATGGGTGATACAGAGGCGTACAACAAGCTGTGCGTATATTACACAAATCTCCACTCTATGCAGGTGAAGGAGCAGATAAAGCGTCTTGGTGATACAATCGACCTTAAGCTTCAGCTTCAGGAGACTGAGTATGAGCGCCGTAAGGCAGTCAGACTCAACTACACAGATATGCTTACAGGCATGGGCAATAAGTTCAAGATGCGAAACGATTTTGAAAAGCTTGTGAGCAAAAATCAGGATTCAGATGGTGCAGGAATCACGTTTGGAGTAGTGGATATAGATTTCTTCAAGTCATTTAACAGAAACAGTGGCAGAGTCACCGGTGATGCAGTGCTAAAAGAATTGTCATCCATAATAAATGAGAGCATCAAAGATAAGGGAATGGGGTATCATTTCTATGGTGATGAATTCTACATAATCCTGCAGGAAACGGATGAGGATATTATTAAAAATATAGCCGAGCATATAAGACTTGAGCTTGCCAAAAAACAGATACTTCATGAGAGCTCTAAGGTGGATGAGTATCTGACTGTATCACAGGCATATGTTACCGCCCCAGATGTAAAGGTGCCGGATGAGTTTTCTAGGCTGTTTAAGACGGTGGATGAAGTGCTCAATGATGTGAAGGAAAAGGGTAGAAATGCATATAAGATAGTCTGATGCTTTAAGTGTATAAGACAACTATAAAATGACACGCAGCGTAAAACGTTGCGTGTCATTTTTGATGGATCTATATATACAGTTATAGTTATATTTGTACTTGTACTTATATTTATATTTATATTTATAGTTATATTTATATTTATAGTTATATTTGTACTTATACTTTTATATGGCCATATTGTCTCATTTATATTCCGGATATAACAATATCAGTGCCTGCCTTCTCATATATATCTGCTGTCTCAGGAGAGATACCGGAGTCGGTGATTACCATATTGATGTCATCAAGCGATGCATAGCTTGATATGGATGTGGTATCAAACTTGGTGTGGTCTACAAGAGCCACAGTTTTAGCGGAAGCCTTGATACACATGTGCTTTAAATCAGCCTCGTATATACTGAAATCAGTCAGTCCGTCTTCTACAGAGAAGCCTCTTGCTGACACGAACGCGATATCTGTGTGTATTTTTTTGAGTAAATCAGCGCCAAGCAGTCCTTCTATGGAAGCGGATGCACTGGTTACGATACCGCCTGTCAGGATGACTGTGACACCCGGGATATCCTTTAGCTCTAAAGCCAGATTGATGCCATTGGTGATGACGGTCAGCTCTGTAAAGCCTGAAAGCTTCATGCCGAGAGTGTAGGCTGTGGAGCTGGCATCAAGGAATATACACATATGGTCACTTACGAGCTTTATCGCCTCGTTTGCAATCTCCTCTTTAGCTTCCTTGTTTTCCAGGGCGCGGTCATGGAACAGGTAGGCCCTCGAGGTTAAATCAGTCATGTCATGGGTTTTATCCTTGTAGATAGCACCGCCGTGAGTCTTTGTCAGAAGCTTTTCCTTATCCATCTGGTTTAAATCTGTTCTTATTGTCGTGGTCGATACACCAAGCAGCTCGCTGAGCTCATTGGTGGTGGCCTTGCGGTTTTCTTTTAAATAATCGAGAATCTTTTGTTGTCTTTCTAATTGCAGCATAGATTTTCCTCTTTCTTTTGATTTCTGTTGTATTTTTACGTACATATTTTTATCACAAAGCATTGCATAAATATATAATAACTCAAATAAGTAAATAAAGCTAGTGCTTTCGATTGCTTATGCTTTTTTTATTTGATGTCATTTAATTATATTTATTTTTACTTTTATTTGCTTTTGCTATTGCATTTTTTCTTTTAAAGTGTTATATTTATATCAACAAATAAAAGCAAACACAAATTATATAAGGCGGAGGTATTATTAAATGAAGTTTTTCGTAGATACAGCAAATGTCGAGGACATTAAGAAAGCAAACGATATGGGAGTCATCTGTGGAGTTACAACAAACCCTTCACTCATCGCAAAAGAGGGCAGAGACTTCAATGAGGTAATTAAAGAAATCACATCTATCGTTGACGGACCGATAAGCGGAGAGGTAAAAGCAACAACAGTTGATGCAGAGGGCATGATAAAAGAAGGACGTGAAATCGCAGCTATCCATCCAAACATGGTAGTTAAGATTCCTATGACAGTTGAGGGACTTAAGGCTGTCAAGGTACTTTCATCAGAGGGCATCAAGACAAACGTTACTCTTATTTTTTCAGCAAATCAGGCAATTCTTGCTGCAAATGCAGGTGCTACATATGTTTCGCCTTTCCTTGGCAGACTTGATGATATCAGCCAGCCGGGCATTGAGCTGATCAGACAGATTTCTGAGATTTTTGATATCTATGGATATGACACAGAGATTATTGCAGCTTCAATCAGAAACCCGATTCATGTCACAGACTGTGCACTTGCAGGAGCTGATATCGCAACAATTCCTTACAAGGTTATTGAGCAGATGACAAAGCATCCGCTTACAGATCAGGGAATCGAGAAGTTCCAGGCTGATTACAGAGCTGTATTTGGGGATTAGATATTATAAACCAAAGACCGGTATAAATATTTTATTTCATGTCATAGATTTAACAGGAGAACAAAATGAACAAATTAGAGCTTCAGATTACAGCAAATGAAGTCAGGAAGGGTATCGTCACGGCTGTGCATTCTGCAAAGGCGGGACATCCGGGCGGCTCACTTTCTGCAGCAGATATATTTACATATCTGTATTTTGAGGAGATGAACATTGATCCAAAGAATCCTAAAAAGCCGGATAGAGACCGTTTTGTGCTTTCAAAGGGACACACGGCTCCGGGACTTTACTCTACACTTGCGCAGAGAGGCTATTTTCCGGTTGAGGATTTAAAGACACTCAGACATCTGGGATCATATCTGCAGGGACATCCTGACATGAAGCATATCCCGGGTGTGGATATGTCAAGCGGTTCGCTCGGACAGGGCATTTCTGCGGCAGTGGGCATGGCACTTTCTGCAAAGCTTACAAATGATGATTACAGAGTATATACACTTCTCGGCGATGGCGAGATTCAGGAGGGACAGGTCTGGGAGGCTGCTATGTTTGCGGGCTTCAGAAGGCTTGATAACCTTGTTGTTATAGTTGATAACAACGGACTTCAGATTGATGGACCGGTGGATCAGGTGTGCTCACCATATCCTATTGGTGAGAAATTCAAGGCATTCAATTTCCATGTGATTGATCTGAAGGATGGAAATGACATGGAGCAGATTGCTGACGCATTTAAAGAGGCAAGAAATACAAAGGGTATGCCGACGGCAATTATAGCACATACCGTAAAGGGCAAGGGTGTTTCATTTATGGAAAATCAGGTCGGCTGGCATGGCAAGGCTCCAAATGATGAGGAGTATGCAGTTGCCATGGAGGATCTGAGAAAGGAAGGTGAAGCATTATGTCAGAAGTAAAGAAAATCGCCACACGTGTCAGCTACGGAAATGCACTTGTAGAGCTTGCAAAGGAGCACGATGACGTATATGTTCTTGATGCTGACCTTGCGGCTGCCACACAGACAGCCATCTTCAAAAAGGAATTTCCAGATCGTCACATAGACTGTGGTATCGCAGAGTGCAACATGATGGGCATTGCTGCAGGACTTGCGGCTACGGGAAAGGTGCCATTTGCCAGTTCATTTGCCATGTTTGCGGCAGGTCGTGCGTTTGAGCAGGTGAGAAACTCTATTGGATATCCTCATCTTAATGTGAAAATCGGTGCGACACACGCAGGTATTTCGGTAGGAGAGGATGGAGCCACCCACCAGTGCAACGAGGATATTGCACTCATGAGAGCAATTCCAGGCATGGTTGTAATAAACCCAAGCGATGATATAGAGGCAAGAGCCGCCGTAAAGGCAGCTTATGAGCATGAGGGCCCTGTATACATGAGGTTTGGCCGTCTTGCAACACCGATAATAAATGACAATGCAGAGTATAAATTTGAAATCGGAAAGGGTGTTACACTCCGTGAGGGCACGGATGTAGCTATCATAGCTACCGGTCTGTGCGTGGCAGAGTCACTTGCAGCGGCAGAAAAGCTTGCGGCAGATGGCGTAAATGCAAAGGTCATAAATATACACACTATCAAGCCTCTTGATGAGGAGCTTGTTGTAGCTGCAGCAAAGGAATGCGGCAGGGTGGTTACCGTGGAGGAGCACTCTGTAATAGGAGGACTTGGAGCCGCGGTATGTGAGACACTTTCGCGTAAGGCTCCAACACCGGTAAAGACAATAGGCGTACAGGACTGCTTTGGTGAGTCAGGTCCGGCTGTAGCTTTGCTTAAAAAATACGGACTTGATGCAGAGGGCATTTATGCATCAGTGAAGGATTTTTTATAAGTATTTAAAATAGTTTGGTTTTATCATTTTTCACATTTTCCCCAATATAACAATAAACTAATAAAAGAAAGGACAGCCGGGATACGGTTGTCCTTTCTTCTACTTGTGCGCCTAGCGGCGCACGTTTCTAACGGGTTAAAGTCCCGAATCCGCCCGG
>ENA-ORSG01000965-ORSG01000965.1-human-gut-metagenome-genome-assembly--contig:-NODE-965-length-20688-cov-105.900693_pt1 | contig 20688 bp, 16 predicted proteins | sample MGYA00242189_ERZ509156 | MGnify/ENA primary metagenome ERZ509156 (study PRJEB26280, sample SAMEA2338666) | human gut metagenome | biome: human gut; feature: human-associated habitat; material: faeces...
ATTCTGCAGATAGCCATCAGCATTCTGACCGCTATCGCTACTACGCTCGGAGTAAAGAGCTGCATGGGATAAAGAACATGGAGTCCACCTTATTGATATAAGCAGACTCAGCCATAAAAATGAAAATCGACCGCTCACCTCAATGCGAGGAGAGCGGTCTTTTTTTGTTTCTACCTAAAATCCGGTCATGAAGGGTCAAAGTCATTAAGGGTCATTATCATTTTCAAATCCCAAAGATTCCGGTCATTAAGGTCAAGGTCATTAAGGTCATTAAGGATTTCGGGTTTCAAAAATATCCCTCAACATCCCTCTATCTTATAAAATAAGGTTAAATCGAGTTCGCCCTGCCAACAAAATCCATCCATATAATCACTTTTCTGAATATTTTTTGTATTTTTGCAGAAATATTGCCTATTAAGGGAGTAAAGCATAGCTTATCCTCCTAGATTACAGGCGCATCATTATCAAATGATTAGAGCATGAAGAAGATATTATTCCTACACGGATTCTTCGCCACGGGAAGTTATACGCCTACTGAGCAGGAGGTGAAGACCTGGTACGCTCCCCTCGCCCAGAAAATGCTGATGGAGTTTTCGGCAAAGGAAGAAAGATATTTCCAGCACTTTAAGGGCGGCAAATATAAGTTCATCCATTCAGCCTTCGACTCCGAGACTCAGGAGCGCGGAGTTAAGACAACAGTCTTTTTGGCGTAGTTTTTTAAGCTGCAAGACATACGTCTTAACTCCTTAACTTCCTTAACTCCTTTAACTTCCTGATATGCGAAAGTTCAGTTACTTTAATACTTTAATTCCATTCTTAATGACCAGTCCCTTTGTCTGCGCATCGCGCTTTCTGCCGAGCAGGTCATAAACGGCATCGGTGTCGCCCGTAGCTTTTGCGTCTATAAGGCGCAGGTCGGTGGAGGTGCCGTCGGAGTGAATCACTTTGGCGTTGCTGAATGCGCCCTTTGCCACGAAATAGCAGCGTAAGCCTTTCATCTCCACGTCTGAATTAACATGGTATATCTTGTCGCCGCTGATGACGTAGATATTCTCACCTTCCGTTACATCGAAAGGAGTTATCATGCGCTTGTTGTATTCACCCTGCATGGTGAGGGTGGTGTTATTTGCGGTTTGGGATGTACCAGTCGGAACGTATGTTTCAGAAGTACAAGTTATCGTCCTGTCCTTAATCTCGTAGATGTTGCCCGAAACATCTTTCGAAGGTTTAATAAGATAAGGTGTGCCGGCTGTAATTTCCGTTGCAGCGCTAAACTTCATGGTGTAGGAATTAGTCCAACTGTTATATTCCAAGCCGCTGAACGCCTCTACCTTAGTGCCGCTGCCGAACAACGAAGAAATCTCACCGGATGTCAATGAATATGGCAGGCAGATGGTGTTCCACTTATCTTTCTTCAATGCACGGCGCATCTTGATATTATACTTCTTGGCGTTATATTTCTTGGCGTTATCTTCAGAGAGCGTCACGGTCATCGCCTCGTTCTCCTCGTCGAGCAATATATAGTCAACTATCTGCACGTCGCCTGTTGCTCCTTCGAGCCATGCGGTGAAGGGCTCGGCTGTTGTTGTCTCCGTATTTCTGACAAAGCAAGGCAAGGTGTTGTTGTCGCCACTATATTTTGCCGTTGTGCAAGCTCCTACAGGAACATTAGTGTTCTTGGAGAACGTTCCCTTGAAATCGCTGTAAGTCGCATTGACTGTAGGCGTAGATACTATGCCGCTGCGCATGACGAGAGGTATTGTTGTTCCTGTTGTCACTGTTGTCGTTGGAACATAGAGCATGCAAGGCACTCCGGCCGGTATGGTGTCAACCATCACCACGTTCACCTGTTCATTGCCGCCATCTTTCTGTATCTTTCCTATTATCATCACCTTTGCGCCATCTGGCAAATCATCGCGCTCCACCACTCCTGGCAGACAAATCATGTGGTAGCCCTTGTCGGTTTGCGTCAGGTCGTAGCGAAGCTGTCCTGCAGTAGCCGTGGCATCTGCTGAACGATTGTATTGGAAGTCAGCCGACTGGTCGAGATAGCCAGTGGTGATATAGTCCTTCTTCTCGTTCGGCACATATACCGCCATGTTTGGCAGCTGCCACAGCGACACGTCGGAATAAGGATCATCAATGCTGATGTTGTAGAAATAGTTCTTCTTCGGGTTTGCTTCGGGGATGGCGTCGAAATAAGCAACCGCTCCATCCGGCGACTTCGCCATATAGTGCTTGGCGGAAACAAGCAATGGACGATAGACACCTTGCAGCCAGCCTGGCTTGCCATTGAACTTACCGTTCAATTCCGACTCTGAACCCAACTTTTTGCCACCGTTATAGTTTTCACTCACTCTGTAGTCGGAACATACAAAATAGTTGCCATTTGATTCGTTATTAAGGCCATTGGTGATTCCGTATGTATTTCGGGTTTCCTTCACGCTTGCCTCCACTTTGACATCAAACGAGGCATAGCAATTGAATATGCCTTCAGGGGATTCTGCCGATGTGTTTACTGTTCTATTGCCGTCATAGATGGCAATGCCCGCCACATTATAAGTACTGAACGTTTGTTCCTTGACGATAAATCTTCCCTTGAAATAGCAATCGTGGATGGAAGAGCCCTTAGCGAGTTGGAAGGCGAAGGTTGACGCATAACCCAACTGGTCCCAAGGCGTACTGAAGGATATCGCACCCGAAACATAGCAGTTGCTCACCTCAGCCTTATTGTTCTCGTCTCCAACCGACCTCGCAAGTGCCGTGGCATAATTGCCGTCCCAAATGTCGCAGTCAACGAGGGCAAGGTTCTTCACCGTGCCATACATATAGCCGAAGAGGCTCTTGCGCAGACCTATGATGGCATGGCCACAGCCGTCAAGATGTCCCTTGAAAGGCCTTTCACTAACATTACCAATACAGTTGTCCAGAGCACCGGTAATACGTATGTCGAAGCCTAACTTGAAAAACTTGCCCTCGAAAGAACTTCCATTGTTGACTGATTCCATCAATCTCTTAATGTCATCTTCAGTTTTTATGATATATGCCGAATTTTCAGACATGCCATCTCCTGTATAGTCAGAGAGCACACCGCCGCAAGCTACAGGCATGGGCAGGCCGTTAAGGCTCGCGTCGCTCATTCCAGTCAGCTTGCCCCACATGTTGCTGCCTGCTTCGGCATTCAGTGTCCTGAGAAAGTCATCATCCTTCATCTGGGCAAGGGTCTTGGAGTATTGCGCTGGAGCAATAGAATGTTTGCATTCAATGCTTTTACCGTTAGTAGTTTCAAAGTGGTAATAGTCCTGATGCTTCTTATCCCCAAATATTAAGTTGCATACTTGGTCAATGTGAAAATCATCTGCATCAACATCGATTACATTCCCTACAGAATAAACGACATTGTGCTTGTATTCATCGCCGAAAAGACAATAATTGGCGACAGGAGCAACTAAGGCATTTTTTTCGGCGGTGCAGTGAACATCAAATTTTCCGTAAAACGCACAGCCATTTACCTTTGATCTATTATTACCAATACCGCAAACCCGCAAAGACTTCGTTTTCACTTTGTTGGCAGCATCTCCTATTCTTATATTCCCGAGATACGCACAATTGTTAATTGTCAAATCAAAGTTTTTTACATTCTCAGTCTCTTCTCTTGAACCAAATCCCCCGACATAACAAGCATTAATTTGTGCAAGAGGAGAATTGATATTAATATCCATTGAGCTAAAACAATTACTAAATCTACCACGATTTGGTGTGCGCCCACAAATTCCACCGGCATAAAGAGCCTTAACATTATGATTGCCATGATATTCAATCTCACCAACTGACGAACAGTCATCCATATTTATTTCGTTAAATTCACTAATTACATTACCAATAATACCACCAAGAGTTCTAACATCAGCGACATCATTTACACATAATCTGATATTCCCACTGAATTTACAATTAGAAAGATGCGATATAATATATGAATAAGCCCCTCCTGGAATACATCCTATTAAACCTCCAATGTACGCCGCATTTTTCGTTTCAACATTTATGAAAGACTTGGAAACTGTACAATTGAGAAATGTAGATTCGGAAGAATAACCACAAAGGATTCCGAAAGATATACCTTTTCCGTCCCCTTCTTTACGTTCAATATAGCAATCCTCCATATTGATGTTTTTGATGAGTGCCTCGTCAATAGCTCCGAACAAACCGTTATACCTTTTTTTGCTGTCAGAACATATACAAACCATTCCTCTTATCGTATGCCCGCATCCGTCGAATCTGCCCATGAAGTCATCATTGTATATTACTCCATCTTCACCGATAGGTTTCCAAAGATTATACGCACTCAGAGATTTCTTCAGGCTTTTGCCGTCATCGGCGATGACGTCATCGTTGAGCGTGATGTCGTTGGTAAGTACGAAATACTGGCCCTTGTAATACGTGTTTGCGTCCGTCACCATATAGGCGAGGTTGGCAAGATGCTGGGCGGTCTCAATCCTGTAGGGATCATACGAGGAACCGTCGCCGCCGCCAAAAGGCGTTTCCGGCTTCGTTGTAGGATAACTCCACGTGTCAGCCGCAAGACATACACTCTGCCCTCCCGCCACAAACAGCAGGACGAGGCTCATAATGATTAGATGTAACTTTGTCTTCATACTCAATAATGTTAGTTAATTCAATATTTTGCGGCAAAGGTACGAAAAAGATTTGAAAGTCACTTGTCAATAAAGAAAAACTTTCGGTCAATAAAGAAAAAAGTGACTTTTCACGTCGGAAAAGCCACTTTTATTATTAATAATGATTATTATTCAGCCACGAGTCGTACAGGACGAATGGCACATCCCGTCATCCTGCGGCATGCGGTGAACACACCGCCGGAGCCTTCGCCAAATCCCACAGCCCATATGTTATAAGGTGTAGCAAGAGTGGAGCTTAGATAGCAGCCATGAAGGCCTGCAGAGAGGAATTCCTTCTCTATTATTCTTCCCGTAGCTGGCAGGAAGATGTAATTCTCAGGATTCGACTTGCTTGAAATCTTCATTCCCGGCTTTCCCGTTGCGTCAATGAAAGTCAATTTCATTTCTCCGTCCTTGCCCCATGTCACAGATTTATTGTTGGCATCCACCAGAGCTTGCCATACGGCACGCGACGGAATCTGCCAGTCACCTCCGAGCAAATTATGGGCTGCATCGTCTTCTGGCGACAGCTGTTCGTTCTCGTTCTGATATTTTGTGTATCGAGTTCCGTCATAGTATTGCGCATTGACCAATGTATATCCATCAGCCTTGCCTGAAATCCATGCCGTAGGAGTCAGCGAAGAGGCTGTGCGCTCGTATGCTGTGCACCATGGCTCCGGGGCAGCCCAGGAGAAAAAGTCACCAAAGTCACTCTCAGCCTTGGCGAGTCCCCTTGCCGTCAGGTTTGTCTTGGCAAAGATAAGCCTATAGTTCTTGCCGTCGATGTTGAACACTCCCATATCTACCTGTTGCGAAGGCTCTACCACTCCGTTCTTCTGGATAACATAAGAGCTTGTCTTGTTCTCGTCATCATCATCGGAACATGCCGACAATGCCGTAATTGTGAATACGCCTGCTATCGCAAGCCACATCACTGAAAATAATGTCTTCTTCATTTAAAAATTCTAATTACTATTATTACTTTGGGGTTATTATTTAAACTCTATTTATTCACTCTCACCTTTCCACCTTTTATATATATACCCTTCTCGGCCTTCTTCTCCATGCCGCGAAGATCGTAGATACGCACTCCATCCTTGGTGTCAACAATGATGGAATTCATTCCCGTAGGTGTGGCGATATGCTTGAACTCCTTCCACACCTCGGCATTGCGATAGGCAGCCTCCGAACCTTCGGGCACGATGAGGATAGCCTGCTCGGTGACAGGCGACTGGAATGCCTCAGCCTCGGCTGTCGGAGGCTCTGTGGCAAGCACTTCCACTACGCGGATGTTGTCGCAACCGGCGAATGCCTTTGCACCTACGAAATTGCAGGTGGCAGGGAGGTGCACCTCTTCAAGATGGGGATTGTTGGCAAATGCCTCCCATATGATGAGGTTGAGAGCCGTTTGCGATAGGTCAACACGCTTGAGTGAGGAGCCCGAGAAAGCCTGATTGCCAATACATTCCAAGGTAGCTGGGAATGACAGTTCTTCGAGTGCGCTGCAGTTTTCAAACGAGTTACACTCTATCAATCGAAGATTTGAGGGCAGTTTCACGCTCGTCAAATTGGGACAGTCACAGAACAGACCTGTTGATAGTTCCGGCATACTGTCAGGTAAAACGACGTGTTCCAAACCATCTAATCCAGAGAGCGCAAAGGGACTAATATCTACCTTATCAGGAAAGACGAGTTCCTTCAGGTTTGAACATCCGCAGAAAACTTCTGCCCCAAACGTCTCCAGGTGTTCGGGCAAGGTGACTTGTGCTATGTTGGTGTATGCTAATGCTTGCGAATCAAGATATTTGAGCGTAGAAGGCAAGTGCAAATTCGTCAGATTGTTGCCTATAAAAGCACCTCCACCGATATATTCCACACCTTCGGGAATGACAATATCCTTCATGCCACATTTAGAGAACGCGTTTGAACCTATAATCTTCACACTGCCCGGAATATCAATACCGTTGGGCAATTTACTGTCACTGAAGGTCTCGTCGTTAATAACCTCTATGCCATCGGGCAGGACAAACTTCTCAAACGCACGTTTGTTGCGGGCAAAAGCAATAGGAGCGATGGTGTGAACACCGGAGGGGAGCACTATCTCAGAAGGGAGATTAGTTCTACAGAATGCCCATCCTTCTATCTCCTCCAAGTCATCTGGCCAGTTGATCTCAGACAAATTTTCGCAACTGTAGAAAGCATTGAAAGGAATGACCTTCAGATGCGGAGGCAACACCACCTTCTCCAACTGTTTGCTATTATTAAAGGTATAGGAGCCCAGTTCTTCTACAGTAGAGGGAAGAATAGCCTGCTTCAATGCCGAATACCTGAAGTTGCCCTCGCCAATGCGTCTCAAACCTTCAGGAAAATCCAAGCGGTTAATCACCCTATACCGTCCAATGGCATAGTCTGCAATCTCCGTTGTACCGATTGGCAGAGTGAAAGTACTGTCAACGATCGTTGAGGTATGTACATAGAGCAAAGACAGACCGTCACTATTCTTACAAACGAGCATACTGTCGGGAGTGAGCTGGAGCGTAGGATGTCTCTCGGCAATAAGAATGTTCTTCAGGCTGTCACAATGTTCCATGGGATTGCCCCCAAACTCGGTGAGGCTTTTGGGGAACGAGATGGTCTTGAGATGCGCGTTCTCACCGAATGCGTTGCAACCAAGTTTCACCACACCGTCAGGAATGATGGCCTCTTCAATTGGACAGCTTTTGAATGCGTTATCTCCTATCTCCTTTATGCCCTCATGCAGCAGGTCAAGAGAGGTGAAGGGGCAGTTGTAAAAAGCATAGGCGGGAATGGAAGTGACACCCTTAGGAAGCGTCACATGAGTCAACAGAGTGTTAGAGTAAAATGCCCGCTCACCAATCTCCTTCAATGTCTCAGGCAACACTATTTCTTTCAGTTTGGTCGAGCAGAAACATCCAGAACCTATCTTCTCAAGGTTGGCAGGAAGGTGGACCTCCTCCAAATTAGAGCAATAAAGGAACAGACTATCGGGCACTTCCTTCAGGTGGTCCGGCAGGGTGAATTTCTTCAGAGGACTATTCTTACTCGTAATAAAACTGAAGATACCCGCCCCCAGGGTCTCTATTCCATCAGGAAAGGAAGAAACAGAAATGGAATAACATCCTCTGAAAGCACATCTGCCGATGTGCTTCAACGTCGATGGGAACTCCGAGAGTTCAAGATATTTACAACTATAAAAGGCCCAATCGCCTATTGACACAAGCCCTTCTGGAAGGTTGATGCGTTGCAATTTACTTTCTCTGAACGCATTGTCACCTATCGACTCAAGCCCTTCTGGAAGGTTGATGCGCTGCAATTTACTATTCCTGAACGCATTGATGCCTATCGACTTGATGGTCTTTGGCAACACCACTTCTTCCAAACCATCGGAGTAATAACACTCATCGCGATAGATGAAATTGTTGCCAATGGCTGTCACGGTATAGGTGTTGCCATCCTTGGTCTCGATGGTTTCGGGGATGATGAGTGTCCCCTTTGATTCGGTGTAATACGTTCCGCTCACCTCAGCCGTCATTGTCTCGTCGTCGCAGAGGAAGGCAAGTGTTGGTGAGTAGTGGTAGAACTTCTTCGCATCGGCATTGGCGGTGCCTAACGCCACCAATGCCATAAAAATCAAACCTGCTTTGTTCATAATCCCTAATTCTTGACTCTCAATTTTCCTCCTTGTATATATATGCCCTTCTTCGCTTCTTTCATTTTTATTCCTCTAAGGTCATAGATATAATCGGGAGTAATTGCTTTTGTCGAATCCTTGATGTTGTCTATAGATGTGGTATTGCCGAGCGAGACTTCAGCGGCATTCACCACGGTGCCTCCCGGGTTGACAAGCATTGCCACAAGGTGAAGGTTGTTTTTGTCGCGGATGTTTATTTCCGACAGGTCGAGCGTGGCGCTGTAGGTCTGTGGAACATCCTTGATGATAGGAGCCGTTATGCTGCCATCGATGCCGGACAATGCACCCCAACATGCCCTCACCTGGTTTTCAACATTATAATTGGTCAATATAAAATAGGCATTGACAAACTCGTCGAACTCCTCGGGCAGTTCTACCTTGCTCCCGTAAAAGCCGTTCACGATGGCTTCGTTCACCCAGTTCGGATCGTCCATTCCCACCGTAAGCAGAGGACTTTCCTTCAGGTAAAGTTCAAGATGGTAGGGAGCATCCTCACGGTCGTAGAGGAAGGTAGTGGCTACGTTCACATCAATCGCCGAACATTCGCTGTCATGCCATCTTGCGTCAATTCCCACTGTGGCTTCAGATACGAGGGCATTGATAAAGTCAAATGCCTCATTGGTGGAATACACCATCTCCGACTGGTCGTCGTACAGGTGATATCCTCTATATGGGTCGATGGCTGGCAAGGCGCGGTCGAAGCAGAAGTTGCCGAGATTGTTGTAGTAATACTTTCTCACCACATCCTGATAGTCGTCACACTTGAAGTAGTCTCCGCTGTTGGCTCCCAAGATGATTGCCTTGTCCCCATAGAGTTCCTTCAGTTTGCGCTCGCCGACGATGTTCAGCGGCATCATGCCCTTTGAGGCGTTTCGGAAACTCTCTACAATAGTGTATCTTGGTGCAGACTCTGGCACGGTGACGAGCATCAGCTTCATGTTCTTTGCGTCTGAAGTGTTGTCCACCCCATCCACCTTAGTAATCTCAACGTTCATGGCATGACATCCGTCGGTGTCGGGAGCGTCAATCGTACCCACAATGGAGCTCAGTCCAAATGCCTTGAAAGGATACTGGAACGTATAGGTATATTCCTTAGTCTCGCCGCCGTCGATGTTTATAGTGTATGTGAGTGACTTTATCTCCTTCGCGCTGAGGTTTTTCACAGGCAGGATATACTCGAAATTCTTCTCTCCTGTTTTCTTCACATACTCCGTCTTTTCATACAGGGCCACACTGTTTTCCTCCACAGTCCTCTCCTTGATGTGGGCAGTAACGGCAGCTGCGCCGAAGGTTTTGCCCACTGGTGTCCAGAACAGCTCGCCATCATCACTCTTGCATGTGATGCACATAGTCTCATCAGATGAGACAGTGCCGCCTTCAGGGTCAGTTGTCCATGTGAAAATGTCAGGAGCATTCTCTTCCGTTGGCTTTGAGCTGTAGCCAATATATGCCCCTCCAAACGGAACGGTATAGTCCTCTGGCAACTTGACGCTCACGCGCCATCTACCCTTTGCGTCAGGCTCAGTAGGCAGTTCGCTCGGCGTGAGCACCATATCAAAGTTGTCGAGGCTTTGGCTCAGCTTGCTTGTCACGAAAAGGCGGATGTCTGTCAGACGCGATATTTCAGTGGCATAAAATGCCAACTCGTCAATCACACATCCCTCCATCTCCTGCGGCATCGTTGCCACTGCATAGTTGTTTACAATAAAATTTGATTCTGACGACCAAACGTAGCTATCCGGCTGGTCGTTCCACCAGTAGTCTTCCTTGACCACCTGCTTTTGTGCCATTGCTGCCACTGCCATAGTAAGCATAACGGCAATTAATGAAATACTCTTCTTTATCATAATTCTTGATTACTTTAATTCTTCATTACTTTCCTCGCCTTTCCATTGCTTCTCACAATGTTCAGGCCGTGGTGCAAGATGTCGCGACGCTTGCCGTCAATGCCGTAAATCTGCTCGGCGGGAGCGTTGGAGTCGGTCTTAACGCTGCTGATACCTGTTGTCGTGTACTCTGTAATGTTCTTGAAGCGTCCCCAATATGTGTCAAGCTCGTAGGCATTTTTCGTTCCAGCTGGCACGTAGAGCGTGGCGGTCTCATATATACCGTCGTCGAACGGCTCTCCTTCCAGAGTTACCACTTTCTCAGAGCGCAGATATATGGATTTCAGATTTTTGCAATTATAGAAGGCACCGTCGCCCCATGTCTCCACGCTGCTGCCCATGACAACAGTCTCCAATGCGTCATTCGACACGAACGCCCATTCATCAAGTATCTTCACACCATCGGGAATGACAATGCTGTTGGTGTTCAGACAGTCAGCCGCCCCATAATAGATGCAAGTCACGGTCTCCGGAATCTCATAGCTGTCGAGCAGCGATGGAATCTCCAACAGTTCCGTGAGGTCCTTGGTCAGAAGCATGCCGTTCTTCACAGTGTAGTTGGCATTTCCCTCTGCCACGGTAACTTCCTTTAGCTTGTCGGCATAGGTAAGGAATCCGTCTTCTATCGTTGTCACACTGGCAGGGATATGCAGTGATGTGATACCAGAGCAACTGAATGCCGAAGTGCCTATCGTCTCAAGTCCCTCGGGCAACGTGATGTTTGCCATGCCATAGGCTCCATACATGGCTCCATACTCTATCGACTTCACCGTTGACGGCACAACGACATTCTCTTGTTTGCCAATATTTGCCAGACCAATCGCAGAAATGAGCCTTGTCCTGTCTGCCGTCATCAGGAAGCGGTCCTCAAACACATAATTTTTGTTGCCTTCCTCAATCTCTAACGTTTCCAAATCATCGCAAAAAGCGAATATGCAGGGAATAATATTCTCCACGGAGGCAGGAATTTTCAGCGTCTTGAGGCCCTCTACAAAGGCAAAGGCAGTGCCTTGAATTGTTTTCAGTGTCGAAGGCAGTGAGAGGCTTTCCAGGGCGCGAAACATGAATGTCCACTTGCCTATCTCGGTAACTGTATAGTCAACACCATCTACCGTTATTTCCTCAGGAATGACGATATTGCCTGAATATGTCGGGCAAAGTTCTATCTCATTATCGTCTGCGTCCCAATAACAGTCGGACACCACTGTGGCTGTCATGTTCTCGCGGTTTAGGTCGTAGGCAATGCCATCCACCGCCACCGACTCTTCCGAAGCATAGCCCGGATGGCGGTCGATGCCCTCAAGCGAGTATTCCTTTATATTCTTAAAATCCTCCCAACACGGAGCAGTGGCATAGAGTTGCTTCGAGCCTTCTGGCACATACAGTGTGACATTCTCTTCCGCATCGCCTGAATAAAAGGCATCGCCTTCCAATGTTGCGGGCTTGTTGCCCCTCACGAAGACTGACCGCAATGCCAAGTTATTCCAAAAGGTGAAGGACTCGATAAGCTCCAGTCCACCACCAATGACGAGTGTCTTGAGCTGCTGGTTGTTAGTCACGGCAAATAATGAAATCTCCTTCACCGATTTGGGTATGACGAGAGCCTTCAGGGCGGTGTTTTCTATGGCACCTTCACACACCTTCGTCACCGTCTCAGGTATCGCCAGACTCGTACATGCTGGCGACACCCAGTAAAGCATTGTCTTGTCGGTATCATACATTGCGCCGCCCTCGATCTTGTAGTTCCTGTTGCCCTCAGACACTATGATTTCCCTCAGGTTTTTGGACAACAAGACAAAACCTCCAGAAATATGGGTTACTGTGGAAGGGATTGTTATAGTAGTGATGCTGGTACTGGAGAAAGCCATATAACCTATCGAATCCAGTCCCTCGGGCAGGGTAATCTCGTTCACCCCTTCGCAGAGTGAAAGCGCACACGCTCGAATAGTCTTTACAGTGGAAGGAACGGTGACACTCACCGGTTTGTCCTTGTCGCTCTCACCAAACAGATGCAGCAACGTGGTCTTGTCGGCGGTCATCAGCATGTTCGACTCAAGAATATAGTTCTTGTTGCCCTCTTCAATAGTGAAATCGTCGAGTTTCGGACAAGAGCAAAACGGACGTTCCCCTATATCCTCCACCGATGCCGGCAAGTTTGCCTTGACAAGTTCGGGGCAGTAGTCAACTGAGCGGAATCCCATCTTCCTGATTGTCGATGGCAGTTTCAGAGAGGTAATGTCGGACATGCCGAATGCCATCGCCTCCAGTTCCGTAACCTTGTAGTCAATGCCATCAACGGTTATTGACTTAGGCACGACGACATCGCCCTTATACCCTTCGGACAGTTCGTTTCCATCCTTGTCTGTTGCATAGTGGGGAACCACTGACGCTTCCTTCGTGGTCTCGTTTAGGGAATAGCCCAAGCCATCCACCAAGACACAATTTTCAAACTCTTTGTAATCACTCTGAGACTGTGCCTTTACTGTGCAAGTCATTAAAAGAATTACCGTAAGTAAAAAATATAAATGCTTCATAACAATAAATATTTATAAAAAAAACAATGCAAAAATACGAGGAAAAAACGAAAGAAACTTGTCAAAACGGAAAAAAATCAGTCAAAACGGAAAAATGTTTATCAAAACGGGAAAAAATTCTTAATTCATTTCGATTTCCTCATTCGTTATCTCTATGAGGTATTCATCTAATGAGGGGTCGTCGCTCTTCAGCGTCACCCAATAGGTAAACTCGGGCACTGTGTTGCTGTCGGGACGCGTTTCCTTCAGTATTTCGGTGATTTTCCTAACGATTGCTTGCCGTATGCTTCCATTAATAATGGAAGCGAGTCTTTTCGCCGCTTCCACCTGCATCTGCGTGTGGTAGGAAAGATATTGCGGTGTAAGTATTTCATCCAAGTATTTGCCTATGCTCTGCTGCTCTTTGTCAGTGAGGCCGCCAGGGGTGACGAGGCTCCACGACAGTGTCCATGTGGGCACTGCCACAAGCGAGAACTCAAGAGTAGAGGTGTCGAGACTGACTATGCGCCACGGATTGTTCGCCATGAAGCGACTCCATCCTGCAACCTTGTCGAAGGCGAGGTGTGGATAGACATTCTTCACCGTAGCCTCATAGTCTTCTGTCCACATCCAATGTATGCCGATGCCCACCTCTTCCAGTTTCCACGGCAGGTTGGCGTAGGCCTTCACCAACGTTGCGTCATCAAGTGCCTTGCGCACTTTGGTTGCGATGGCAGACAGAGTGCCGTTAACCCCAGGATAGGAATGGGCCATTATCGTCAATGCGGAGATGAGATCGACTGACGTGCGCTGGGAATAGAAGAAGTACAGCTCGGAGGATGTGGCGAAGAAGGGTCTCTTTTCGTCGGTGCATCCGCTAACGTAGCTTATGCGCAGGGCTTCCTGACTGTTTGGCTTGCTCATGATGTTGTAGAGCTGCTGCGAGTATTCCCCGATTCCCTGAACCAGTGGCTCCAGCCTTGCCGTGTTTATGACGCTGAGGTCTATAGCATCACCGCCTTCTGTCAACCTCCACATTTGAAGGACTACGGGCACATATTCGCGCAGTGCGTCTTCCAGTGTCTCGTTGTTCGACAATGCGTTGATGAGTTCGGGATAGTTGCCGCCAAGTACCGGGGTGAGGTGACCTGCTCCCATCACATAGTTGGTGTGGTCCTTTATTTGGTATATGTTTTCTATCATGTTCATCAGGCATACGTCCCAATAAACTAACGACAATTTCTGTGCGCCGAGATTCTCAGCCCTCTTCATCGCCTCCTCTATCTCGAATATTGACATTGTCTCGTCGGTGTTGTCGTCTTGCAGCAGACTGCGTGTTCCTGTGGTGTAGCTGTCGAGCACGAGATTGTCATCCTTGTCAAAGGTATTGCCGTGGTTCCAGAATATTATGATGTATTTCTTTGCGGGCATACGTTTCTGGGCATCGACGATGAAATTGGCAAGGTTCTGCGGGTCCTTAAGCCTGAAGGAAATATCTGCCACTTGGCTACTCTCCATTCCCCCCGGTGTCATGTTGAAGAGCCTCGTACCTTGTCTCTTCTCGTCATTTTGGTAGGGCTTGGAGAATTTCACCAGTCCCGTAAACTTCACTTTCTCGTTGTAGCCCATTCCTTCAATCTGTTGCAGGTTGAAGAGGAGGTACTCGTCAAGATTGCTTCCGCCACATCCGTAAAGAAGGATGGTGTAGTCGGCAAGTTCCTCCGACGGCGTGTCGGGGTTGTCGCCGATGTCGTCGTCGTCACTGCACGATGTGAATCCTAACACACACATTGCTGCCATCAGCAGCATAGAGAACCATTTTTTCTTATTCATACGCTTCTTTTTAAAAATTAAATGCCCACTCGAAGCATATACTATCTTCTAAACCTCACCGTCGCCTTTCCGTTTCGCCTCTCAATATAGAGCTGGCGTTTGTCGGCGGGTGCGGCGATGCGCTGTCCGTTGAGGTTGTAGTACTCCGATGGGCCGTCGTTGTCAGTTGAGATGGAAGTCACTGAGGTGGTGCCGTTGCGCTTTACCAGCAGCTTCAGCTCTTCCTCCTTCTGCGTGTTGCCCTCGTAGCATATCATCGCCCTGAGCGATAGTGTGTCAACGTCGTTCTCAAACACATAATGGCTCAGAATGTTGTCGAGGTCTATCTCTATCTCCTTCTCCACAATGCCGCGGCAACCATTGAAAGAAAGAACTTTTTTGTTTTCATAATTAGGAAATTGTTAATTACATATCAGTTAACAAGTGAACAAGTTGACAAGTTGTTACTTTCGCTGTACATTGCTGAAAGACTATCAACTTGTCAACTCGTCCTCTCTCCAACTGGTCATTTAGATCTCACTCTTAGACCTTGGGGTGAAGTTGGAAGCGGAAGTGAAGTCGATAAGTGCCTTTACATTCGGCAGCTTTTCCTTAATATCCTCAAGTACACCGGGAACATCTGCAGCCTTCACGCCTGACAATGTCTTGGAGAAGCCTGCTCCGGCACCCTTTATGTTGCCTTCCGCGTCCTTCATGGTCACCTTATACACCACTGTGATGTTATACTTCTCCTTGGTCAGGTCCTGGTTCTTTGGCTCTATGCTAAGTGCCAGACCCACCTTGGCGGGATAGGAAGTGATGGTCTTCGGCCAGTCGTACTTGGTGTTTGTCAACTGCGTTGCAGCTCCCAGTCCGCTGTTGCCGTATTCCTGCAGGTTTACGGTAGCCAAGCTGAGGACATCGTCGCTCACCTCGATTTCCGCGAAATAGGTCATCTTGCCGCTTGTGTTGTTGTCGTCATCGTTTGAACAGGAAGTTAAAGTCACTGTTAGGGCTGCCGCTACAACAAGCCACATCTTCATAACAATTGTTTTCATTCTTTTTTATTTTAAAATTAATAATCACGGATTTAGGCACAAAGATACGGAAAAAAAAACGAAAGAGGCTTGTCAAAACAGCAAAACATTTGTCAAAACGGAAAAAAGTGAGTTCTTAGGGCTGTTTTTACCGTTTTTCTACCTTTTTTGCGATGTTTTCCCTTCTTTGGCTACTCGTTTTCCTCCGCCTTCGTCATTTTCTCGAAGAGATATTTCCTTGGGCTTATTCCCTTGAATTTCGCAAATTGGCGGTAGAAAGACGAGATGGAATTAAATCCGCTCTTGATTGAAATGTCTATTATCGTCCGCTTGCTGTCCTGCGGCAAGGCATCAATAATACGGCACGCCTCTTCCACACGATACTTGTTCACAAAGTCGTGGAACGACATGTTCAGGTTGCTGTTCAGATATTCGGAAAGATAGGTTTTGTTGGTGCCTATCTTTGAAGCCAGGTCCATGATAGTGAGTTTTGACATGAGGAAGAGCTTCTCTTGTTCCATTAACAGCTGAATGCGCGACTCTATGTATTTGTAGCGTTCTTGCTTCCGCATGTCGGCCTCTGTCTCCGTCAGTCCTGTCTCGTCGGTGTCGTCGGCAGGACTGCCATTATTCTGGAATAACATTTTCAGCACCCTGTGCCTTTGGGCGAACTTAAACACTATAGTCCACAACACCATGCCTGAGATGTTGAAAATGACATCGCTGAGCCACACGGCGTTTTGGAACATCAGTTCGTAGAGGACGAAAGAGCCAAAAGAGGCATAGCACGACAGCATCACCCAAACGACATCCACATTCTCGGTGTAGGAATAGTTTTCATACAGCATTTTGCGGTATCTCACCGCAAACACAGTAACATAGACCAACGTTATGGCAGAAATGGCGAACGCCACACAGGAAGCAATTAGTTCAATCGCCTTGAAGGGCAAGAAAACGTAGATAAGGGCAAACGACGCAAGAAACGCCACCGAAGTCCATGTCTGCCGCATGGAAACTGCTCCTGGTCGAACCACTTCGAGGAAGAATGCGGAAATCACGGGTATGTAAACCATGTCCAATATGCCGCAAATGTTGTTCAAGTGGGTGGAATATTTTATCGACGTGAAAGCGAACAGCACGTCTTTGGCATAGCAAACAGCAATGAGAAGCGATGAAAAATAGAGCAGCTTCAGCATATAGCTGCGTTTCTCGTATTTCCTGAGCAGGAAGCACCAAAAGACAAAGAATATGGTCACGCCACCGCGAGTGTAGTGTGCCAAGGCTTCCAACGATTGTATGTCGAGTATCATAGAATGAGCTTTTTGAAGTGTTTTTATTATTAATGAGAACCTACCTGCTTTACTTTTTTGCCTGTTTACGGCTATCCGACATTAATGTCAAACCCATAAAGAAGGAAGAACATCACCATTATTCTTGTGCAAAGGTAGTGTTTTTATTTCAAAAAAACGTCCAACAAAGCGAAAAAAAACTCTCATTACACCAAATTTGGCAAAAATATACTCCAAAAAGACATCTTTAGCCCCCTTCAGCTCCCCCAAGGGGAATGAAGGCTGCGCATAAGGGCGTCAACGAAGCCCTCCCCCTTGGGGGAGTTGGAGGGGCTTCTCTTAATTCTTAATATTTAATTCTCCATTCACAATTACCAGTCCCTTCGCCTTTGCATTGCGCCTGCGACCGATCAGGTCGAAGATTCTTTTTTCCCCTGACGGCTCGTCGGCGGCAATGCCCTCATCGCCTGTCGGGTCGTCGGCAACGACTTCCAAATCCATCACTATGTCGTACAAATAGTTAGGGTGTCCAAGTTCGTTGTACCAATTTCAGCTCACTTTCCTAAGCGTTTTGATTCGTTCTGTAACCCAGTTTTTGGACAGGTGCCCGGTTGCCCAGGTGCTGATATCCTTCAGTTTAACATTTACAATGCGCTCTTTCATTTGGTTTTTGAGATCTGTTGCTGAAGAGTTACCGAGGCAACCGACTGAGCAGCGAGAGCCATCAAGCTCGCTTGAATGGCCGAGTCGCGAAGGAGGAAGGCGAAGCCAACCAACCAAACTGTTCAACTGTACTGTATTCCTATTATCCATTGGCATGTAATTGAAAATTTTGCGTGCAAAGATACAGATAAAAATCCACATTAACGACACTACAATCAGACTTTATGTTATTTTATGTTTCATACTCTTTGCAGTATGATTCTTACTGGAGTGCTCCTAATTTATAAATTAGGTTAAATCCAGTCTGCTGAACCAACAAAACCAGGCAGTATGAATCCATTTCTGAATATAATTTGTATCTTTGCAGAAGAATCGTGCCTGAGCAGGTGTTATCCTGCCATAAAAAGGCGCATAACTATCAAGTTATCAGTCAATAAAACATTTTGATCAAGCTGCAGGAGAAGATGATTGTGTCTCTGCCTCCTGTTTCTGCCAGCAAGATGCAGAAGCTCGACAGAGAGAAGAACGTAGTGAACCTCTATGTTGCCGGACATCCGATAGATGAAATCTGGATTCCAGCACTTTAAGGGCGGCAAATACAGGTTCATCCATTCAGCCTTCGACTCCGAGACTCAGGAGCGCATGGTGATTTATCAGGCTCTCTATGGAGACCAAGCCTATTGGGTAAGACCGGAAGATATGTTCTTCGGGAAAGTAACAAGGAACGGCAGAACTTTTAATCGTTTCACGGAAATAGATAAATTCTAACAACAGGAAAATGAGCATGAAACAGATAGAAACCCTCGTTTTTGATTATGGAGGTGTCATCGTGAATATTGATGATGCCTCTGTTGTGAAAGCCATGGAGAGCCTGGGCGTTACGGCGTTCAAGCGGCTAATCCATGTCCGCAAAATCAAGAGACTGATGCACCAATATATTAATGGTCTGGTGGCGGAAGCAGAAACTTTGAAAGAGATGCTGAGCCTTTGCCGCAAAGGAACCACAACCGAGGATATTGAGAAAGTCCTTGAAGAGTTGTGTGGCAATCTGCCCGTGGAAAGACTGGAGGCATTGGTCAAGCTTCGGAAGCGATACAAGGTCTATCTGCTCAGCAACATCAACGACACGCTTTGGCAGAAATCGGTCAGTCAGATGAATCAGCTGGGATATTCCACGGACGAGCTGTTTGATGAAGTATTCCTCTCATACGCCATGCGGAAAGAGAAGCCATCCGTCGAAATCTATGAAGAGATGACGCAACAGACAGGATTGAATCCTGCCACCACCCTCTATTTCGATGACCGCACAGAGAATGCCGAGGCAGGCAAGCGTTTTGGTTTCCAGAGTGTACTAATAAAGTCCAATCATCTGGAAGAGCATCAGGAATGGCAAGAAATTATCAAGAATATAAAAGAATAATCTTATGCGCATAATAGGAAACTTACTTTGGTGGCTCTTCGGAGGTCTCGAAGCTGCCATCGGTTATTTCACCGGAAGTCTGGCTCTTGCATGTACTATCATCGGCATTCCGTTTGCAATACAGACATTCAAGATTGGTCTGCTCTGCCTATGGCCTTTTGGCTCTACAGTAAGAGAATCGAATAGTCCAACAGGTTGCATTCGCATCCCGTTGAATTTACTCTGGCTGATTTTCGGGGGATTGTGGGCTTGCCTCATGCATCTGTTCTTCGGCTTTCTCTTATGTATCACCATCATCGGCATTCCTTGGGGAAAACAGCATTTCAAGATGGCCGGGCTTTCGCTCGCACCATTCGGCAAGGATGTGGAGTTGGGATTTTAAAGTGATAAGAAGAAGTTGAAGGAAATATGGCAATAACTATTGATACAACAAACCTCTGCTCACATCTTCAAAAGAAGTTGTTTGAACCTGAGGGAGTATATTATCCTATCTGGCAAGCCATGCAGAATGATGAGGAGTTGACAGCCGTAGTTCGCTCACGACAGCTTCATATTTATCGTAATGGTAAAAAGATTCTCATTCTCGCTGGCAAGGCTCAGCCTAAGATTATCAGAGAGGATAAACTGAACGAATTGATTAAGAAAATAATATAAATGATTAAGAAAGAAGAAGTTATATCTTTTGTATGGCAGCATATTCTGCTGCCTGTTTCGCTCTATGTAATGACTTTCGGAGTCGCAGCATGTGTGCGAAGTCAGTTAGGTTCAAGCGTTATTTCCACCATCCCTTACGTGATGGCTTCGGCAGGTAAGATGCTTGATTACATCCCAGGATGGACTATCGGCGGCTACACCATCATGATGAATGCCATCTTTGTGGTTCTGCAGATTCTGATTCTGAGAAGAAACTTCGAGTGGGGGCAACTCTTCCAGCTCGCTATCGGCTTTATCTTCGGAATGTTCATAGACCTCAATATGGTGCTTACACAGTGGATGGTTTCAGAAAATATCCTGGTCAATGCCCTTGTGCAGATTGCCGGTTGCACCATCCTCGGTTTCGGAATTGCCATGGAGGTGAAGTGCGGCTCAGTAACCATGCCTGGCGAGGGCATTTCCATTGCCATTCACAAGGTTACCGGCTGGCCTTTCCCTAAAGCCAAGATTCGGGTGGACATCACGCTCGTGGTCTTGGCCGTCTTGTTCTGTTTCCTGCTTCTCGGTTCATGGAAATGGGAGATCGTGGGCATCGGAACGCTCTTCGCCATGGTCTATGTAGGTGTTACAGTTCGCCTATTCAACAAACATCTTGCATGGTTCGACCGCCTGCTCCACTATCGTCCAGGTTGCCGAAGATATGTTTACGGACTGGCACGATACATAAGAAGACAGATGTAACGTCAAGATCATTTTAGTTCAACGGATAAAAATAGAAGAACATGAATTTTCCAGAAATATATTCAGCAACAGGCATGATGGAGCTGATTCAGAAAATCGGCTTTCTCCCTCTCCTTGATAGCGGGATTGAAGGATTCTCTGCCGAAAACATCGTGGCGGAGGATTGCGGTTACGTAAGACTTCCTGAAGGCGGTTGGGACTGGCCGCTATGGAAATGGAAGGGCGAGATTGTGCAGGAAATGCCATGTATGTACGGAAAGTTCTTCAACAAGAAAGCAGGAT
>ENA-ORSG01000966-ORSG01000966.1-human-gut-metagenome-genome-assembly--contig:-NODE-966-length-20680-cov-5.018958_pt1 | contig 20680 bp, 20 predicted proteins | sample MGYA00242189_ERZ509156 | MGnify/ENA primary metagenome ERZ509156 (study PRJEB26280, sample SAMEA2338666) | human gut metagenome | biome: human gut; feature: human-associated habitat; material: faeces...
GGTTCTGGCATTTAGGGCAGAAGTCACGCCGTAGCCGTCTGCGGTCAGGTTATAGGCCAACATCTTATTCAAAAAACTGTCGTCCTCGACAATTAAAATCTGCTTCATATCCTCACTTCCTTTGCTTTTTGCAGATAGTATAACAGGCAAATGTCCGTGAAATGTTACAAGGACAAATATATTTATCATTTTACAGCTTTTTTATGTGTACTGCAATTTTATAAAAGAAAGGACAGCAGTATCATCAAATTGCTGTCCTTGCGGTTTATTATAGCTGGTAGTGTATAAGCGTGGGTTCATCATATTTGGTGTGGTATCTTTAACTATGGGAAACTCCGGGGTTCTCGTCCGACGCAAGGCACCGCAGCCAGCAGCCCTTTTTACCGCCCACCAGCAGCAGACGGCTTTGGGGCAGTTCCACACAGCCCACCGTCAGCGCGGCACCGGTCAGCTTCTGCATGACCTGCACCCGCGCCAGTGTGCGGGCAGGCTCTGCCTGCGGTGCCTTGCGCAGCTTGCGGCTGAGCCGGGCGGTGAGCGCGGTATTGGCGTAGCTCATAGCGCCAAAATCGAATACCTTTTCCGCGCCGGGAAGGTTTTCCAGCCGGGTCTCCAGCAGCGCCCCGGCGGCGGTATCACTGCACACCAGCAGCTTGCGGTGCTGTTCCAGCGCCTGCACTGCGGCAGCGGCAAGGGTCTGCTCCCCTTCCCCGTACAGTGCCAGGGCAAGGCTTGTCCGCAACTGCTGTACCGCCCGGTGCAGCTGCTGCGGGGTGCTGCTTTGCAGCGCCACCAGTGTTTCCGCACCCCGGCTGCGGCAGTGCACCGTGCCCTGCCAAGTGTCCGGCAGGGCTTCCACAGCCTTTTGCACGGTCTGCTCCGGTGCACCGAACAGCCGCAGCACGCAGCCTGCCGGGCGCTCTTCCTTATTTGTCATGACGCATCCCCCCTGCGGCCGCAGGGGCCGCCCTTACTCTGCCCGCAGGGTCTCGTCCAAGGCGGTCAGGGCGGCGGGGTCATGCTGTGCGCTTTCGGCCAGCACCTGCGTACCGGCAGGGGTCTTGCCCTGTGCCAGCCGCAGCGCCAGTTCCAGCGCAGTCTGTGCGGCGCGGGCGCGGATGAGCGCACGGTCCGGGCGGGAGACGAACAACTTCTTCACATACGCCTTATCTCCCCGGGCAGCGCCCAGATACACCGTGCCCACAGGCCGGACGGCATCGCCGCCGCCGGGGCCTGCCAGACCGGTAACGCTGACCGCGATATCTGCACCGGCGGCCTTTGCCGCGCCCAGCGCCATCTGCGCCGCCACGGGAGCCGACACCACATTATATTGCGCAATGACCGCCGGGTCCACCCCGACAAGCTTCGCCTTGGCCTGCTCCCAGTAGGTCACAAAGCCGTAGCCGAACACCTCGCTTGCGCCGGACACACTGGTCAGGCGCTGGGCGATCATGCCGCCGGTGCAGCTTTCGGCGGTGGCAATGGTCAGGCCGTTGGCCTGCAGCGTATGCACCACCGTCTCTTCCAACCCGGCGACATCCTCATCATACACCGCATCGCCCAGCAGATCATAGAACTTTTTGGCGTAGGCGCGGCACATGGTCTGTGCCTCGGCGTCATTCTGCGCCCGGGCGGTGATGCGGATCTCGCATTCGCCGGTCTTGCAGTAGATGGCGGCGGTGGGGTTCGGGTTTTCCAGCAGCGCACGCACCCGGTACTCCAGATTGCTCTCGCCGCCCAGCACCCGCAGCGTCAGGCTGTGCAGGGCGCAGCTCTGCCGCGCCAGCAGCAGTGGGCGTACGCTTTCCTCCCACATGGCCTTCATCTCATGGGGCACGCCGGGCATCAGCACGGCACAGCGGCCGTCCTGCTCGAACCATGCGCCCGGCGCGGTGCCGTGGTGGTTGACCACCTTATGCCCGTGCACCGGCACCATGGCCTGCTTGCGGTTGTTGGGGGTGGTCTCGCGCCCGGTGCGGGTAAAGAAGTCCACGATCTTCTGCCACTCCTCCGGGTCAAAGGTAAGGGTATCGCCAAAGCAGGCGGCCACCGTCTCCTTGGTCAGGTCGTCTGCCGTGGGGCCCAGCCCGCCGGTGAACACCAGCAGGTCGCACCGCTGCTTTGCCTCGTTGACAAAATCCGCCAGACGGTCCTGGTTATCGCCGATGGTGCTCTGCCGCCGGACGGTGATGCCCAGCGCGGCCAGCTCCCGGCTAAGGTACTGGGCATTGGTGTTAAGAATGTTGCCGAGCAGCAGCTCGGTACCCACACTGATGATCTCTGCTGTCATGGACAAATCAACCCTCGAATTCTACCTGATCGGTGATGCGCACCCGGATGCGCTCGGTCTGCTCTGCGGCTTCGGCTTCCAACGCGGCAAGGCCGGGCATGGCAGCTTCGGCGGCAAGGATCTCCTCCAGCTCGGGGCGGATCTTCGGGTGCGGCGGGGTGAAGATGGTGCAGCAGTCCTCATAGGGCAGAATGCTGGTCTCAAAGGTATTGATATGGCGGGAGGTCTCAATGATCTCGGTCTTGTCCATACCGATGAGCGGGCGCAGGATGGGCAGGTCCTGTGCAGCATCGGTGCACTGCAGCGCCTTGACGGTCTGGCTTGCCACCTGTGCCAGACTTTCGCCGGTGACCAGCGCTTCACAGCCCTGCTTTTTGGCAATCACGTTTGCAATGCGCATCATGCTGCGGCGCATCAGCACCGTGAACAGCACATCCGGAGCATTATCCCGAATGTATTCCTGGGGTTTTGTGTAGGGCACTACAAACAGGTTGGCGCTGCCGGTATACACGGTGATGAGCTGTGCCAGAGCCTTTACTTTTAGTTTTGCACGCTCAGAAGTATACGGAGGGGACGCGAAATGGATGTGATCCAGTGCCAGACCGCGCTTTGCCATGCGATAAGCTGCCACCGGGCTGTCGATGCCGCCAGAGAGCATATTCAGGGCACGGCCGCTGGTGCCCACGGGCAGACCGCCCTCACCCGGTATTTTTGGGCCGTGAATATACGCACCGTAATCTCGAATCTCCACAATGACCTTGAACTGCGGGTTATGCACATCCACCTTCAGGTAGTTGTGCTTGCCCAGCAGATAAGCGCCCAGCTCCCGCATCAGCTCCGGGCTGGTCATGGGGTAGGTCTTGTCGGCGCGGCGGGCTTCCACCTTGAAGGTACGGATGCCGTGCAGCGCGCTGCCCAGATAGTCCTCGGCGGTCTGGCAGATGGTATCGAAATCCTTTTCGCACACCACGGCGCGGCTGAGCGCGGCAAGGCCGAACACCTTGCTGACCCGCTCAAAGGCAAGATCCATATCCACGTCCTCTTCCTCAGGTTCCATATAAAAAGTGGACTGGGTGCAGTACACCTTGAACTTGCCCACCGTCTTAAGACGGTAGCGCAGAATCTTCATCATGGCTGCTTCGAACTGGTTGCGATTGAGGCCTTTCAGGGACATTTCGCCCTGATAGCCCATAATAATTTCCTTCATAAATGTTGCATCTCCTGATGTGGGATTTATAATGGCCTCCGCTTTCGCTCTGGCCATATTCAGCGGAAAAATTGTTTTACTCTATGAATGGAAAATGACTGCGGTCATTTTCCATTCACCCTTTCACGCATTAGGGTCGCGCAGGCAAACTGCATCTTCCCATAGAACGGCTGACAGCTTTCTCTTCGGACACGAATCGGGCCATTCCATCGCCCGCCCTATTGCCCTGCGGGCAACAGGGTCCCACCCCAGCGGACGGTCCTCAGAGAAACTGTCAGCCGTTCTGCGGCTTCTGTTTTTACTTTCTGATCTTCTGCAAGTGCTTCATGCCGTCCTCGAAGCGGTTGAGGAAAGCATCCACATCCTCCGGGGTGTTATCGGCACAGAAGGACACCCGGATGGCAGTGTCGATGGCAAGCGGGTCGCGCCCCATGGCTGCCAGCGTGTGGCTGGGCTGACCGCGCCCGCAGGCACTGGCCGAGGAAACGTAGATCTGCTCCTCGGCCAGAAAAGCCAGCATCGTCTCGCTCTTGATGCACATCTCGCTGAAGTTCAGCACCTCGGGCACAGCGTTCTCCGGGCTGTTGATGACCACCTCCGGGAAGGCTTTCAGCCCCTCCCGCAGCTGCCGGTTCAGCGCACGCATGGCGGTGTCCCGGCTCTTCATAGTCTTTGCCAGACGGGTGGCCGCTGCGGCCAGACCCATAGCATAGGGCAGGTTTTCGGTGCCGGGGCGCATCTGCCGCTCCTGCTCGCCGCCCAGATAGGGCGGCTGGAAGGCCTGCACCAGCCGGTCGGAAAGGTAAAGCGCACCAATGCCCTTGGGGGCATGGATCTTGTGGCCGCTCACCGAGAGCGTATCGATGTTGTCCAACTTGATGGGCACACGCATCCACGCCTGCACCGCGTCCACATGGACGATGGTGCGGCTGTTGCGGCGCTTCACCTCGGCGGCAAGGCGCTCCACATCGTTGCGGGTGCCGATCTCGTTGTTCACCATCATGCAGACTACAAGGATGGTGTTTTTGTCCACCCGCTCCAGCATGGCGGCAATGTCCAGCGTGCCGTCTGCCCGGGGGGCTACCACGGTAACATCATAGCCCTGCTTTGCCAGCCGCTCCAGCGGGCGCTGCACACTGGGGTGCTCGAAGCCGGACACCACGATGCCCTTGCCGAAGGTGCGGGTCTGCACCGCACCCAGCAGCGCCAGATTGTTGCTCTCACTGCCGCAGGAGGTAAAATACAGCTCCCGGCTTTTGCAGCCCAGCGTGCGCGCTACGGCGGCGCGGGCGGCGTTCAGGGCTTCTTCACTGCGCGCGCCCGGGCCATACAGGCTGGAAGGATTTGCCCAATGCTCCCGCATGGCCTTGTTTATGACGTCCGCCACCTCCGGCGCTACGATGGTGGTGGCCGCGTTGTCCAGATAATGTAACTGAGGGTTTTGCAGCATATATGGATTTCCTGCTTTCTGTCGTTGTTTTCATAATAACCCAGAATAAGTATAGCACAAACCCTTGGATAACGCAAAAAATTTTATGCATTTATGGGTGATTTTTGTAACTGTACCTCCTTGACAAACACCCCGGTGGTGTGCTATCTTTACAGCATAGACCGCATCCCTGCTGACGGAACCTTGTGGAGCACCACAGTGCAGGGGTGCTGGGGATGTCAATGCCGACCGTCTGGGCAGCCTTGCGCAATTGCTGCGCAAAGCTGTCCTTTTTTGCTATCAAGGAGGATGTCTGTATGAAGACCGATATCGAGATCGCGCAGGAAGCCAAAATGAAGCCTATTACCCAGATCGCAGCTCAGCTGGGTCTGGAGGACGAAAGTGTGATCCCCTATGGCCGCTACAAGGCCAAGATCGACCACCGGCTGATCCACAACGCCAAAAAGCAGGGCAAGCTGATCCTTGTCACTGCCATCAGCCCCACCCCTGCCGGTGAGGGCAAAACCACCACCAGCGTAGGTCTGGCCGATGCCATGAACGCACTGGGCAAAAAGACCATGCTCTGCCTGCGCGAGCCCAGCCTTGGCCCCGTGTTCGGCGTAAAGGGCGGCGCTGCCGGCGGCGGCTACGCACAGGTGGTGCCCATGGAGGACATCAACCTGCACTTTACCGGCGATCTGCACGCCATTGGCACCGCCAACAACCTGCTGGCTGCCATGATCGACAACAGCATCCAGCAGGGCAACCCGCTGAATATCGACCCCCGCCGCATTACATGGAAGCGCTGCATGGACATGAACGACCGGCAGCTGCGGTTTATCGTGGACGGTCTGGGCGGCAAGGTGAATGGCACCCCCCGCGAGGACGGTTTTGATATTACCGTTGCCAGCGAGGTCATGGCCATCTTCTGCCTTGCCACCAGCATCTCCGACCTGAAAGAGCGGCTGTCCCGCATCGTGTGCGCCTACACCTACGACGGCAAGCCGGTGACTGCCGGTGAGATCGGCGCAGCCGGTGCCATGACCGCCCTGCTGAAGGACGCACTGGACCCGAACCTTGTGCAGACGCTGGAAAACAACCCCGCCATCATCCACGGCGGCCCCTTTGCCAACATTGCCCACGGCTGCAACAGCGTGCTGGCCACCAAGCTCAGCCTTTCGCTGGCAGACTACACCATCACCGAAGCAGGCTTTGGTGCGGATCTGGGCGCGGAGAAATTCTTGAATATCAAGTGCCGCTATGCCGGTATTGCTCCCTCTGCCTGTGTGCTGGTGGCTACCGTGCGCGCGCTCAAGAGCCACGGCGGCGTAGCCAAGGCCGATCTGAACCAGCCCAACCTCGAAGCTGTCAAGGCCGGTGCTTCCAACCTGATCCGTCACATCGACAACCTGAAGAACGGCTTCGGTCTGCCGGTAGTGGTTGCCATCAACGCCTTCCCCACCGACACCGCCGAGGAGCAGGCCTATGTGGAGCAGGTCTGCGCCGAGCAGGGCGTGCCCTGCGTGCTGAGCGAGGTATTCGCCAAGGGCGGCGAGGGCGGCAAGGCACTGGCTGAGAAGGTGCTTGAGATTCTGGAGGATCGTCCCATCCAGTACACCTACCCGCTGGAGATGCCCCTGAAGGACAAGATCAACGCCATTGCCACCAAGATCTACCGCGCCGATGGCGTAAACTACAGCGCCGCCGCCAGCAAGACGCTGGCCGAGCTGACCGAGATGGGCTACGGCGACCTGCCCGTCTGCATTGCCAAGACCCAGTACAGCTTCAGCGACAACGCCAAGCTGACCGGTGCGCCCACCGGCTTTACCATGGAGGTGCGCGAGGTGCGTCTGGCCGCCGGTGCAGGCTTCGTGGTCGTCATCTGCGGCAACATCATGACCATGCCCGGTCTGCCCAAAAAGCCCGCCGCCGTGAATATCGACGTAGACGCCGACGGCAAAATCACCGGCCTGTTCTGATAAAAAACTGATAAACATAAAAGGCGCTGTCCGCAGGGACAGCGCCTTTTATGTTCTTTTTACTCCATGGTGTGGCTGCAAAGGTAGTCCACCCATGCAGCATAGCCCTCCGGCTTGATGTGGTAACCGTCCGGCTGGGCGTAGCTTTCGATCAGGTCGCCGTTTTCGTCTGCCAGCACCTCCCACAGGTTGAGGAAATAGCAGTCCTTTTCCAGCGCAATGGCGGCCAGCTCGTTGTTGATGCGGCACAGGCGGTCGCGGTTCAGCCCTGCGTGGTTTTCCTGTGCGCTCACCTCCGGCCTTACCGGCGTGATGGACTGCACATAGATCTTTGCATCCGGCAGCGCCTGACTGATCATATCCAGCATCAGGCGGTAGTAGGTCAGAAAACTGGTGTAATCGGTGTCCCGTCCCAGCACATTGCTGCCCAGCAGCACATAGACGGCCTTGGGCTGCTGGGCGGTCAAAGCGTCCAACGGGATCTCTGTCACGCCGTCCACCCGCTTGCAGCTGGTGCCGTTGACAAAGGCGTTGGGGCCCACCCCCTTATAGGCGCAGAACTGCGCCCCGGGCAGACCGGTATCGTAGATCTGCAGCCCCTGCGTCAGGCTGTCGCCCACAAAACTGACCTGCGCAAACCAGCTTTTTTCCACCGGAGCGCTGGCCGGCAGCGCTGCCATGCGGAAGTCCAGTGCGGTCTCGGTGCTATCCTCCAGCGTCTGCACCCGGAGCTGCCGCGCCAGCGGGTAGTTGACCGTGTTCCATGTATTATCCGTGGTCACCTGCCGCAGAATGGTGTTTTGGCTCAGGACGGTATCCACGCGCTCCCGGTGCAGCACCTTCCACAGAATGCCGATGGCGCTCAGCAGCGCCACCAGCGCCAGAAGGGCGACGATGATAAACACCCTGCGCCAGCGCCGGTGCAGGATGCGCCGCCGGTATTCCTGATAATCTGCCATTGTCGTTCCCTCGCTTCCGGCCCGGAATGCGGGCTGTTCTATTTATAGTATAGCATAACTGCACCCAACAGCAAACCCCATTTGCCAAAAATGTGCTGCCGGTTTTGCACGGTACGGGGCTGTTTTGGTGCAAAACTGACAGAGCACTGCCGCAAACGCTTGCATCCCATAGGCAGAATGTGTTATACTAGGATGAATCAAACGACAGGGAGGCTTTCACGATGGCATATACACCGAAACTGACTTATAAAGGCAAGCCCCTCGTCCGCAAGGACAACGAGCTGTATTACGGCAGCATGACCGATCCCTATGTGCTGTATCTGCAGATCCTGACCACCACCCCGGTGGGCGAGCAGCAGGTAGCCGACAAGGTGCACCTGATGCTGCTTTCTACCGATACCACCAAGGCACCGCAGGAGCGCGTAGCGCGCCAGACCACCAAGCACGGCCTGTACAATGCGCTGGACATTGGCGGCATCTGGCTGCAGAAGGCCAACGAGACCCGCTGAATCAAATTAAAATGAACAATGCCGGACAGTCTGCGGACTGCCCGGCATTGCGTTTTTTATAAGGAATTTTATTTTGTAGTTGCAATTTTGGAAAATCTGCGGATTTTCCAAAATTGCCTTTTCGCGAGTGGGGTCGTAAAGGAAAACAGCATCAGCAGCAAAAAGTGCTATTTCCTGGATCCCATTTTCACAAGAATAAGAGAAAATCTTACTCCTCGGTCACCTCAAAGTCCAGCGGCTCGCCGCAGTTGGGGCACTTGGGTGCGCCGTCCAGCAGCTCGTCCTCTTCAAATACGGCGGTCTTTCCGCAGGCGGGGCAGGTCACCTCGTACTGCACGGGGGCGTCCTTGGCTTCGTCCTCGTCGCCTTCCAGCGCGACCTCAAAAGTCACACCGCAGTGGGCGCAGTTGGCTTCGCCTGCATCCAGATCATCCTCGCTGACGTAGACAGTCTCGCCGCAGGCGGGGCAGGCTACCTCGTAGAAGGGCTCGCTGGCGATGTCGTCATCTCCCGCATCCTCATCCTCGTCGGCTGCGTCGTCGTCCTCGTCCTCGGCATCCTCGTCCTCGTACAGGTCGGCTTCCAGATCCTCCAGCTCCTCGCTCAGATCGTTGATCTGGTCGTAGGCGTGGGTCAGATCCTCGTCCATGGCGGCAATGGCATCGGCCATCTCGCCCAGCAGAGCGGCCATGGCCTTGATGATCTTACCCTCTTTGGTGCTCTCATCCACGCCCAGACCGTCCACTAAGCCCTGCAGGTAGGCTGCTTTCTTGTTCAGTTCCATCTGAAATGCCCTCCTTATTTGTAATACAAAAACCGGGCAAACGGCTGCCCGCTGCCCGGTATGCGACAAATGATCAGACGCGCTCCATATACTCGCCGGTGCGGGTATCGATGCGGATGTGATCGCCCTCGTTGATGAACAGGGGCACACGGATCTCGGCGCCAGTCTCAACGGTAGCGGGCTTCAGGGTGTTGGTAGCAGTGTTGCCCTTGACACCCGGCTCGGTCTGGGTGACTTCCAGCTCGATGAAGTTGGGGATCTCGACGCTGAACACCTTGCCCTTGTAGCTCAGCAGCTTGCACAGCTCGTTCTCCTTGCAGAACTTGAAGTTATCGGGCACGTCGGCTGCGTTGACGGGGATGTCATCGTAGGTCTCGTTGTCCATGAAGTGGTACAGATCGCCGTCCTCGTAGCTGTAAGTCACATCCTTACGCTCGATGAAAGCCTGCGGGAACTTAGCGGTGGGGTTGTAGCTGGTCTCGACCACAGAACCGGTGATGACGTTCTTGGTCTTGGTGCGGACAAAGGCAGCGCCCTTGCCGGGCTTGACGTGCTGGAACTCAACGACCTGAAGAACCTGGCCGTCCTGCTCAAAGGTCACGCCATTGCGAAACTCGCCTGCAGAAATCATAGGAATTCCTCCATAAATTTAATCTCAGATGCTTAACGCATATCTCTATTTATTTTACCCAATCTGCCCCTGTTTGGCAAGGGGTTTGGGCAAAAAAGACGATAAAAACACAAAATCTTTTACGCATTCCGCGCTGCGCGGTACATTTGCTGCATCGTCTGCGCGTCCTCGGCCTGTGTGCCCGCACTCTCGCAGATGACCACCGGGGTCAGCTGGCGCTGTGCCAGCAGCTCCATCAGGGGCTGGGGCTCCGGGCCGAACTGGGTATCGGCAAAGGTCCAGTGGCGCTTTTCGCCGCCCGCCGAGTACTCGATGCGGGAAAAGTGCACATGGAACTGCCGGGCACGGTCATCGCCCAGCACCTCGGCCATGCGGTCCAGAATGGCAGCATAGTCCGCCTTGGTCTGGATGCCGCCCAGCGTGCGGGCGTTCAGGTGGCCGAAGTCGATGCAGGGGGTGATGCGGCTGTCCACGCCGCACAGCGCCAGCACCTCGTCCAGCGTGCCCAGCTGCCCTACCTTGCCCATGGTCTCCGGGCACAGGGTCATATCCTCAAAGCCAGCCTCGTCCAGCGCAGCCACGGCGCGGCGCATGGTATCCAGCGCCTTTTCCAGCGCAGCTTCCCGGCTCTGTTTGCCGCAGCTGCCGGAGTGGAAGATGATGCGTCTGCCGCCCAGCGCCCGGCACACCGCCGCGCTTTGCAGCAGGTACTGGATGCTGTTCAGCCGCTTGTCCTCTTCCAGACTGGACATGCTGATATAATAAGGTGCATGGACGCTGAACAGGATGTCCCGCTCCGCAGCAAGGGCAGCCATGCGGGCGGCCTTATCCAGCCCCAGACGCACCCCGCGCCCGCACTGGTACTCAAAGGCGTTCAGTCCCATTTTGGCGGTGTACTCCGGCACGTCCAAGCTGCTTTTGTAGCCTTGGGCGGCAAAGCTGTCGCTGGTGCCTGCGGTGCCGAACCGGATGTTCCAAGCTTCACTCACAGGGTCTTACCTCCCCGGTCGTAGTATTTCTGCCAGTGCTTCTTTTCCCACTTGCGCTTGAGGATGACCTGGGCGCCCAAGTCCGGCCCGCGGGGGATGACCATCAGCCCGGGAATGCCGTACAGTGCCGCCACCATGCGGTCGGCGTAAAGCTGGTCGCCCACCATGGCCATCTGGCGGTGCTTTACGCCCATGCGGTGCTGCGCCACCATCAGCGCAAAAGGCAGGGGCTTGGCGGCGCGGTACAGGTAGGCAAGGCCCAGCTTTTCCGCAAAGGGGCGCACCCGCTTTTCCGCACCGTTGGAGACGATGGTCAGCTTTACCTCGGCCTTGCGCATGGTGTCAAGCCACGCGGCCACCTCCTCCGGCAGCTCCTGACTGCGGTCTGCGGTCAGGGTGTTGTCGATATCCAGGACCAGAGCCGTGATGCCCTTGGCGGCAAGCCATTCCGGCGTGATATGGGTAACGTCCTTAAAAACATATTCGGGGGTAATGAGCATAAATAGACCCTCTCAGTCTGCCCTGCGCAAAGCAGCTTTAAAATGAAAATAGGGGAACCTGTATAACAGGCTCCCCTACATCGGCGTTAGCAACGCGTTTAAAATCTAAAGCAACGTGCGATTCCAAGCAATCAATTACTTGAACTTGCGCTTGCGGGCTGCTTCGGACTTCTTCTTGCGCTTAACAGACGGCTTCTCGTAAGCCTCGCGCTTACGAACCTCTGCGAGCACACCGCTGCGAGCAGTGCTGCGCTTGAAGCGACGCAGTGCGCTTTCCAGCGACTCGCCCTCTTTAACACGAATTTCCGACATCTTATTCCCTCCCTTGGACCGTGAGGCAGGAATTTCGTTGTTACATGGTAACTAACAGTAGACAGTATAGCGCATTTTATCCGGTTCGTCAACCTTTTTTTGAAAGTTTTTGCTCAAAACTTTTGAAAGATTTTTGAACAGACGCTGCCGGGTGTTTCCTGCGCTAAATCCGCCTCTGCGGGTGATGATATGTTCACGCTTATTCAGCGGAGCAGCAGTTCTCAGCCCTTGGCAGCCAGATTGACCAGACGGCCCTTGACGTAGATTTCCTTGACCAGCTGCTTGCCTTCCAGCGCGGCAGCCACAGCGGGGTCTGCCTTGGCGGTGGCGATGGCGTCCTCGGCGGTGATGTCTGCGGGCACCTTCAGGCGTGCCTTCACCTTGCCGTTCACCTGCACAGCGATCTCCACAGCAGCCTCCACACACTTGGCCTCCTCGTAGGCAGGCCAAGGATAGTAAGCCAGCTGCTCGTCGTGGCTGTGACCCAGCTTTTCCCACAGCTCCTCAGTCATGTGGGGAGCAAAGGGGTTCAGCAGCTGTACCAGCGTCTCAAACTCGGCCTTGGTCGCGCCGCCGTTGTCGTACATGGCGTTGACCAGCGTCATCAGCTGGGCAATGGCGGTGTTCATCTTCAGGCTCTCGATATCTGCGCTGACCTTCTTGATGGTCTGGTGCATCAGAGTCTCCATGGCGGGGCGGTAACCCTCGCCCTCCACCAGCTTGTCGCTCAGTGCCCACACGCGGTCGAGGAAGCGGTTGCAGCCCGCGATGGCAGAGGTCTGCCACGGTGCAGCCTGCTCAAAGTCGCCCATGAACATCTCGTACAGACGCATGGTGTCGGCACCGTACTGGTCCACCACCTCGTCGGGGTTGATGACGTTGCCAAGGCTCTTGGACATCTTCACGATGGGATGGCGTGCCATCTCGCCGTACTTTTCCTCCAGTGCCTTCTCGGCGGCCTTCTGGCTGCCGTACTCCTTCAGCAGCTTCTCCTGCTCCTCTGCGGGCAGGTTGACAAAGCTGTGGGGGTTCAGGCCAAGGATCATGCCGTGGGCGGTACGCTTCTGGTAGGGCTCTGCCGTGGGCACCACGCCGATATCGTACAGGAACTTATGCCAGAAGCGGCTGTACAGCAGGTGCAGGGTGGTGTGCTCCATGCCGCCGTTGTACCAGTCCACCGGAGACCAGTATTCCAGTGCTTCCTTGGAGGCCAGAGCGTCCTTGCAGTGGGGGTCCATATAGCGCAGGAAGTACCAGGAAGAACCTGCCCACTGGGGCATGGTGTCGGTCTCGCGGGTAGCGGGGCCGCCGCAGCAGGGGCAGGTGGTCTTGACCCAGTCCTTGTGGCGTGCCAGCGGGGACTCGCCGTCCGGGCCCGGCTCAAAGTCGGTGATGTCCGGCAGGGTCAGCGGCAGGCTGCTCTCGGGCAGGGGCTGCCAGCCGCACTTGTCGCAGTGCACCATGGGGATGGGCTCGCCCCAGTAACGCTGACGGCTGAACACCCAGTCGCGCAGCTTGTAGTTGACCTTATCGCGGCCCTTGCCGGTCTCTTCCAGCCAAGTGATCATCTTTTTTTTGGCATCGACCACGGACAGGCCGTTCAGGAAGCCGGAGTTGACCAGCGTGCCGGTGGCAACATCGGTAAAGGCAGCTTCGTCCAGATTAGACGGGGTGTTGCCCTTGACCACCTCAATGATGGGCAGGCCGAACTTCTTGGCGAATTCCCAGTCGCGGGTATCGTGAGCAGGCACGGCCATGATGGCGCCGGTGCCGTAGGTGGACAGAACATAGTCGGAGATGAAGATGGGGATCTCGGTCTCGTTGACCGGGTTGATGCCCATCACGCCGTCCAGCTGCACGCCGGTCTTTTCCTTGTTCAGCTCGCTGCGCTCAAAGTCGCTCTTGCGGGCAGCTTCGGCCTGATAAGCCTTGACAGCCTCGGCATTCTTGATAATGCCCTTTTCCAGCCATGCCTTGAGCAGGGCATGCTCCGGGGAGATGACCATGTAGGTAGCGCCGAACAGGGTATCGCAGCGGGTGGTGTACACGGTCAGGGTGTCCCCTGCGGTGGTGCCGAAGTTCACTTCTGCGCCGTGGCTGCGGCCGATCCAGTTCTTCTGCTGGGTGGACACGCGCTCGATGTAATCCAAGCCATCCAGACCGTCGATCAGCTTATCGGCATAAGCGGTGATCTTGAGCATCCACTGGCTCTTGACGCGGTGCACCACCTCGCTGCCGCAGCGCTCGCACACACCGTTGACAACTTCCTCGTTGGCCAACACGCACTTGCAGCCGGTGCACCAGTTGACGTTCATTTCCTTCTTGTAAGCCAGACCGTGCTTGTACAGCTGCAGGAAGATCCACTGGGTCCACTTGTAGTACTCGGGGTCGGTGGTGTTGATCTCACGATCCCAGTCAAAGGAGAAGCCCAGCGCCTTGAGCTGGCTGCGGAAATGATCCACGTTGCTCTTGGTGACGATGGCGGGGTGGATGTGGTTCTTCATGGCGAAGTTCTCGGTGGGCAGACCGAAGGCATCCCAGCCCATGGGGTACAGCACGTTGTAGCCGTTTTTACGGCGCTTGCGGCTTACCACGTCCAGCGCGGTGTAGCTGCGGGGATGGCCGACGTGCAGGCCTGCACCCGAGGGATACGGGAACTCCACAAGGGCATAGAACTTGGGTTTTTTGTGGTCGATCTCGACATGGAAGGTCTTTTCGTCCTCCCACACCTTCTGCCACTTGGCTTCAACAGCCTTGTAATCATACTTCATGTTTGTAATCAGCTCCAGACTTTAACCAAAATACCGTTGCTTGGGGGCGTATGCTTTTAAGGTACTTCCGGTATAAACCCTCTCAGTCAGGGCATTCGCCCTGCCAACTCCCCCAAGGGGGCGTTTTTGCCAACTTTCCCTATTGCGCCGCAATAACAAAGAGGACTTTTACCGAAGGTAGACCTGTTTGCCTTAATTATTCAATGCTGCTATCCGGGGTCAGGTACTCCGAGATGTCCACCGGCTCGCCGTCTGCCCACAGGTGCTCCAGATCATAGTAAGCGCGGCTGTTGGGCACAAAGACGTGCACGATGACGTTGGAGTAATCCAGCAGCACCCAGTTCTTGGTGTCGTGACCCTCGGTGCTGTAAGGCTCCAGACCCTTCTGCGAAAGCTCGTACTCCACCTCGTCGGCCAGAGAGGCCACCTGCGTGGTGGAGGTACCGGAGGCGATGACGAAGTAATCGGTCAGGACGGTCAGGCTTTCCACCTTGAGCACCCGCACATCCTGTGCCTTCTTCTTGTCCAGGATCTTGGCGATCTCAATGGCAAGCGCCTTGCTGTCGTTGAAATTATCCATGTGTTTCTCCCTTCTGTCGGAACATCCCTGCACCCGGTGTGCAGGGCCTTGTTTTTCTGTTGTTACTGTCCGGCACCCGCTGCCTGACCATCGGTGGTCACAGCGCCGGAAAGGTCGGTATCGCCGCTGAGGATGGCGTCGTCGGATTCCTTATCGATGCGTCCCATATACTGCACGTTGGCATCGGTGGATGCGCTGCCGTGGGGCCACTGGTCGGTGACCATGTGCAGCTCGCTTACCTCCACCGGGCCGGTGTAGGTGCAGAAATACTGGTTGAGCAGGTTTGCGATGGAGCCGGCATCCGGCACCACGCAGGAGTAGCCGGCAAAGGAGTCGGTCTTGCCCACGTTGGGCACGCCCATGAACACCGGCGTCTGCGCCAGAATGATGTTGGAGCTGTCGATCTTGAGGAAGGACGCCAGCAGCTTTGCGATGGTAGTGATATCCATATCCGTGTGGATATAGTCCTTGAAGATCAGCGGCAGCTGGTTCAGGATATCGGTAATGCCCATGGCGCGGGCGCGCTTGAACAGACCTGCGTAGAAGTAGCGCTGCATATTCAGGCGGTCAATATCAGAGTTTGCGTAGCCGTCGCCGTGGCGGCAGCGCACAAAGAACTCTGCCGAGGCACCGTCCAGATTGCGGTAGCCCTTCAGCAGCTTACTGCCGCCGTAGGACATATCCCGGGGGATATACACCTCGATGCCGCCGAAGTTATCCACCATTTCCACCAGCGCCTGCATATCAATGGTAACATAGTAGTCGATGGGCAGGTGGTACTGGTCGTAGATGACATCTGCCAGCGCGGCAATGCTGCCGCCGTTGGAAAGCGCCACCGAGTTGATCTGGTAGTTGGAAACGGCATAGGTCTTGCCGTTAGAGAGGGTAAGCTTGCGGTTCTGGGTGGTCACCAGCGTGTTGCGGGGGATCTGCAGCATCCGCAGCGCACCGCCCTTGATATCGAACTGGCAGTACAGGATCATATCCGTCATGCCATCGTTGGAACTGGCGTCGCTGTAAGAGCGTCCCTCTTCAAAGTCGATGCCGCAGACCAGAATGTTGACCACATCGCCCTTGTACTCCTCGGCGGTCTGGATCTCCTGTACGATGGAGGGGGCACTTTCCGCCGGGCGGATACTGTCCTCCACCTTGTTCACAAGGCTCACACCGTACACCACCACACCGGAGATCACGGCGATCACCCCCATCACAATGGCAAAGGGCAGCCACAGCGGGGTCTTTTTCTTCTTTTTGCGGCGGCGCGGTGCGTCATTCCCGCCCATGTCGGGCTGTGCCGGGCGGCGGGGCGGCGGGGCGTGCTGTGCCCCGGCGGTGCTGCGGGTGTTCTGCTCCGGGGCAGCCTGCGGGGCGCGCGCCGCCTGACCCGGGCGGCTGAGTGAGCGGTCTGTATTGATATGGCGTGGCGTTTGGCTCATGCTTTTTGTATCCTCCAGCTTTTCACTGCTCTGCAGAGTTTTTCACCTGCAGACCTGTCATATCCTTCAGTATAGCATGGTACGGCAAAATCTGCAATTGTTTTATCCGGGGATGTCCGGAACCATTTTTAATCGGCGTCCGGCTCTTCACCCTTCATTCTGCCCGCTGTGCGCTAAGATATCCTCGTAGGCGGCCTTGCTTTCGGGGTCTAAGGGCTTGCCCTCGGACAGCACAAAACCGTTCGTCTGCCGGAGCGCTGCCAACATGGCTGCGTCCAAGTCCTTCATTTCCAGCTTGCGCAGCTTCTCCACCCCGGGCCAGTCCCGCTCGGCACTGGTCATATCAGCCAAATACAGGATCTTGTCCAGCTGGGTCATGCCCGCCTTGCCTGCGGTATGGCAGGCGATAGCGCTGAGCACGGCTTCGTCCGTAACGCCCCACTCGGTACGCGCCAGAATGGCGGCGCAGATGCCGTGCCACACCGGCGTGGGGCGTGCTTCGCCGCCCTGCGCGTATTCCGGGTGCGCCTGCATGATGGCGCGCATCTCGTCTTTGGGCAGTTCCTTGGCGGCATCGTGCAAAAGCGCAGCCAGTGCGGCCTGCTCCGGGTCGGTGCCATAGTGCTTGGCCAGCTTGACGGCCATTTTTTTCACGTTGATGGTATGCTCGTAGCGCTTATCGCTCAAGCGGCTGCGTACAAGCTCCTTTGCCTGTTTCAGATCCATTTATCTGCTACTTCCTTCTATGTTCCGGTATAGTCCCTCCCGCCGGATGACGCTGCGCACTTCCTCCGGCAGTTCGGTTTTGCACTCCTCTCCGGCGGCAAGCCGGGCCCGCAGCTGGCTGCTTGCCATAGGCAGCGCCTGCACGGGGGCAAACAGGATGCGTCCGCCCGACGGGTCCAGCTGCTTTGCCTTTGCGTGCAGCGCCGGGGCATCGCCGATATCCCGGCTGGTGACCACCACCCGCGCAATGCGCAGGATATCCTGCCAGCGGTGCCAGCCCTCAAAGCTGAGCAGCATGTCGCTACCAATGGCAAGGTACAGCACAGCGCCCGGGTTTTCCCTTGCCAGCATTTCCAGCGTGAGCACGGTATAATTGCGGCCGCCCGCTGCGGCCTGCGCCACCTCCCAGCCGCTTACTTCCAGCGGCGGCATACCCGGCTCCTGCGCCAGTGCCGCAAAGCACCGGCACATTTCCAGCCGCAGCGCACCGGAGGCGTTTGTTCCCTCCTTAAAAGGAGAGGTGCCTGCCGGCATCACCACGATCTTATCCGGGTGCACACGCTCTGCCGCTGCACGCAGATTATTCAGGTGGCCGTTATGGGGCGGGTCAAAGCTGCCGCCATAGAGAAGGATCTTCATCTTACTTCAGCAGGGCAGCGTAGGCGCTGTCCTTTTTCTTCTGCAGATACAGCACGAACTTGGAGCCGATGACCTGCACGCAGTCTGCGCCGGTGGCCTCGGCCAGCTTGGCAGCGGCCTCGCGGGCGTTGTACATGCTGTTTTCCAGCACCTTGAGCTTAATGAGCTCCCGGGCATCCAGACAGTCCTTGACGCCCTGGATCAGGGTCTCGTCGATCTCGCCCTTACCCACGATGTAAACGGGATCCATGGTATTTGCCTTGCCGCGCAGAATAGCGCGCTGTTTGCTAGTCAGCATAGTTTTTCTCCTTTATTTTCAATAGAACTTATTTTTTGTCTGTGAAATGAAACTGACGCAGTCAGTTTCATTTCACTCCCCCAGAAAGCTGGGCAGCTGCTTTTCCAGCGCTGCCAGCGCGTTGCCGCGGTGGCTGATGGCGTCCTTTTCGTCCGGGGTCAGCTGGGCGTAGCTGCGGTTCTCGGTGTTGGGGCGCTTGTCCGTTTTGCCCACGCCGCAGTCGGCGGGGATGAACAGCGGGTCGTAGCCAAAGCCATAGTCGCCGCACAGCCGTGTGAAGGCAATGCTGCCCGGGCACTCGCCCATGCAGGTCAGGTGCCGACCGTCCGGCAGGATGAAGCACACCGCCGAGACGAACTTTGCCCCCCGCTGCCCGGCAGGCACCGCCTGCATGGCAGCCAGAAGCTTATCGTTGTTGGCTTCATCGTCACCGTGGTGGCCGCAGTAGCGGGCGCTGTACACGCCGGGTGCGCCGTCCAGCGCGTCCACACACAAGCCGGAGTCATCGGCGATGGTGGGCAGGCCGCTGGCCTTGCAGATGGTCTCTGCCTTGATGAGGGCGTTTTCCGCAAAGGTGGTGCCGGTCTCTTCCGGCTCGATGGTGATGCCCAGTTCCTTCTGGCTGACCACCTCGTGTCCCTGCGCTTCCAGAATACGGCGCAGTTCGCGAAGCTTTCCGGCGTTGCCGGTCGCTGCACAAATTTTCATCTTGATACTCCTTCCGCTTTCAAAGCTCCCCCTGAGAGGAAAGACTCTCCCCGGCCGGGGAGAGATGGCGCGTCCAGCGCCAGAGAGGGGAATCTCCGTTTCCGCGCCGCTGCAAGCGGACGGAACGGTGAGAGGGTTTTGTTTTAATGCTTCCATTCACGAGGGAGCAGCTCTTCCACAAAGCCCTCCGGGGTGAAGGGCAGCAGGTCGTCGATGCCCTCGCCCACGCCGATAAAGCGCACCGGCAGGCCCAGACGCTGCTTGACCGCCACAACGCAGCCGCCCTTGGCGGTGCCGTCCAGCTTGGTCAGGATGATGCCGGTGGCATCGGCAGCCTTGCAGAACTCCTTGGCCTGACTGATGGCGTTCTGCCCGGTGATGGCATCCAGCACCAGCAGGGTCTCAAGGCTGGCTTCTGGGCTTGCCTTTTTGACGCTGCGGCTGATCTTGGAAAGTTCTGCCATCAGGTTTGATTTGTTGTGCAGACGGCCTGCGGTGTCCGCAATGACCATATCATAGCCGCGTGCGGTGGCAGACTTGACCGTATCAAAGATGACGGCGGCGGGGTCTGCGCCTTCGCCTGCGCTGACGATGGGCACACCGGCACGGCTTGCCCAGATCTCCAGCTGCTCGCTGGCGGCGGCGCGGAAGGTGTCACCGGCGGCCAGCATGACCCGCTTGCCCAGATCCTTGTACAGATAAGCCAGCTTGGCAATGGTGGTGGTTTTGCCCACGCCGTTCACGCCCACAACCAGAATAACCGCCGGTTTGCCGCTCAGGTCCAGGTCAGTTTTGGGGCTTACCTCGCGTCGGATGATATCGCGCAGGGCATCCAGCGCTTCCTGGCCGGTATGCAGGCCGTTGATCTCTACCTCATCGCGCAGCTCGTCCACCAAACGCACCGCGCAGCTGGGGCCGACATCGGCCAGAATCAGCTGCTCTTCCAAATCATTATACAGGTCATCATCAATAACAGAGCTGGTCAAGGTGTTGACGATGTTCTGGAAAAAGTCCGTTCTGGTTTTTTCCAGGCCATCGCTCATTTTCTTCTTTTTCTTAAAAATATCGAAGAATCCCATGGCGGTTCCTCCTTTGAATTAACTGATCAGATCAGCGGAAACGTTTTCAAGGTCAAGGCGCAGGATCTTGGAAACACCATCCTCCTGCATGGTCACGCCGTAAAGCATATCTGCTTCTTCCATTGTACCACGTCTGTGCGTAATTACAATAAATTGTGTGAAATCTGTTAATTTTCGTATATATTTCGCATAGCGCTGCACGTTCACATCGTCGAGCGCGGCTTCGATCTCGTCGAGCACGCAGAACGGCGTGGGGCGCAGCTTGAGTATCGCAAAGTAGAGTGCGATGGCGACAAACGCCTTTTCTCCGCCGGAAAGCGCCGAAAGGTTTTTGATAATTTTGCCCGGCGGCTGCACGTGGATCTCGATGCCCGACTCCAGGATGTTGTCCGGGTCGGTCAGCACCAGATTTCCCTGTCCGCCGACAAACAGCTCGGTGAAAATCTGCCGGAAATTCTGGTTGATCTTCTCAAAGCTTTCGGAGAACAGCTGGCGCATCTGTGCGGTCAGTTCGCGGATAAGTCCCAGCAGCTCGGTGCGGGAGCGCTCCACATCGTCCGATTGCACCTTCAAAAAGCGGTATCTGCCCTCCACCTCGCCATATTCCTCGATGGCAGCAAGGTTGACCGTACCCAGTGCGCGTATCTTGTTGCGCAGCTCGGTCAGACGGTTCTGCCAGCGCTGTTCGTCCTCGATCGGCTTTGCCTGTGCCAGCGCATCGCTGCGGGTCATATTGTATTCGTCCCACAGCTTTGCAATCAGCTTGTCGTACTCAGTTTGCAGGGCGGTCCTGCGCTCCTCGCTGCGGGAGAGCTTTGCTGCGGCGCGTTCCCGCTTGGCAATCTGCTCCTTTT
>ENA-ORSG01001001-ORSG01001001.1-human-gut-metagenome-genome-assembly--contig:-NODE-1001-length-20081-cov-2.927145_pt1 | contig 20081 bp, 18 predicted proteins | sample MGYA00242189_ERZ509156 | MGnify/ENA primary metagenome ERZ509156 (study PRJEB26280, sample SAMEA2338666) | human gut metagenome | biome: human gut; feature: human-associated habitat; material: faeces...
GGGAGCCGTTCTTTAAGATTTACAACGGTCCGTGTACGGAAGATGCCGTTGTCGAAATGGCCAAGGAAGCCCGGGCCGAGTATTGCGACATGGTGGTGGGCATTGGCGGCGGCAAGATGCTCGATATCGCCAAGGCCGTTGCGTTTTATGCCGAGTTGCCGTTGTGTGTATGTCCCACGGCGGCGTCGATGGACGGTCCGTGCAGCGCGATTTCGGTGCTGTATCACGAGGATGGGTCGTTCGACCGCTACCTGATGCTCGAGAAGAATCCAGACTTGGTCGTGGTCGATACCAACGTGGTCGCGGCGGCCCCGCTGCGTATGACGGTCGCTGGTATGGGCGATGCGCTGGCAACGTATTTCGAGGCGCGTTCGTGCGCCGCGGCGCACGGCGCCAACGAGCACGGTGGCGCGCCGGGACACTTGGCCTTGGTTGCGGCTCGTGCCTGCTATGACACACTCATGGAGTGCGGCGTCGCTGCCAAGCGCGATCTCAAAAAGGGCCGTACATCGCCAGCGGTTGAGCGCCTGATCGAGTGCAATATTCTGCTCTCGGGTGTTGGCTTTGAGAGTGGTGGCTTAGCGCTTGCCCATGCCATAGCCAACGGCCTGACGATTCTGCCCGAGTGCAAGGCCATGCATGGTGAGGCCGTGGCATTTGGCCTGGTGGTGCAGCTGCGCCTGGAGCGTGCGCCCGAGCTTGATCAGGTGCTCGAGTTTTGCCAGCGCGTTGGTCTACCGACGACGCTCGCGGAGCTGGGACTTGGCGAGATTTCCGATACCGACCTGATGAGCGTTGCGGATGCGGTCTTTAGAAACGAGCGCAATATGGCCAACGAGCAGGCCAAGGTGACCAGACAAAAGCTCGTGCAGCTCATGTGCGAGGCATAGCTTGGCACTTGATTGACCTTGTGCAATCGAGGCGGCGATAGGCCATGGGCTATTTGCCGCAAAGATGCTCCGCGTGTAATTTGCCCGAGGCGTGGGCCGATAGCGTATCATTATCTCTTGCTTGTTTGCACTGCTCAGGGAGGGGCCGCGCATGGCGCAGGAACACGATCTGTTTGATGACATTATCGAGATCAGCAAGGGTTTCGACTTTCTTAAAAACCCGCTTGGCGGCGTGACCGATGCACTCGATCCATCGGCGCCGCAGTGGAATCCTGCCGACTACAAGGAGCGCCCGCGCGGCAACACCATTCCGTGCTTGACCTGCAAAAACGAAAAGAGCGGCTGCACCGCGTGCATGGACGTGTGCCCGGTCAACGCTATCGAGGTCGAGGAAGACTCCATCGAGATCCTCGACTCCTGTCGCAAGTGCGGCCTGTGCGCCGCTACTTGCCCGACGGAGGCGATCATCTCTCCGCGCCTTGCACCCAAAAACGTCTACGACGACATTGTCTCGGCGGCTACGAGCCACGAGACCGCCTACGTTACCTGCACGCGTGCCCTTAAGCGCATGCCGCGCGAAAACGAAGTCGTCGTTGCCTGCGTGGGCGATATTACGGCGGAGACCTGGTTCTCGGTACTGGCCGACTATCCCAACGTGAGTGTGTACCTGCCGTTGGGCGTGTGCGATAAATGCCGCAACACCGGCGGTGAGGACATTCTTGGCGAGGCGATTGCGAAGGCCGAAGAGTGGTCTGGCACGGGTATGGGCCTAGAGGTCGACCCCAAGAGCCTCAAGTGCCATAAGCGCCGCGAGTACGAGCGCAAGGAGTACATGGAAAAGATTGCCCGCACCACGGGCCTAACGGTGACCAAGCTCAATCCGGCGACGGCGGCGCTGGCCTCGGTGACGCAAAAGCTCAAGGCTCATCGCCATCAGATTACCCAGCTCGAGCGTACGCTCAACACCATGTGCGGCACCACGACGACCAAGCGTCGCCGTTCGCTCACGCACGGGCGGCAGCTGGTGCTCTCGACGCTGCAGAACCACCCCGAGCTTGCCCAGAATATGCAGGTGAGCACACCGGAATGCGATTTTGACAAGTGCACGTCATGCGGCGAGTGCGTCAACGTGTGCCCCACGTTTGCCTGCGATTTGGTGGGAAGCGGTCGCTTTGCACTGGAGTCCACGTATTGCCTAGGTTGCGGAGCCTGCGTCAAGGTGTGCCCCGAGCATGCGCTCAAGCTGGTCGAGCACGATGCGTCCAATCTGGTCGTTGTCGACCCCGAGGCCGAGGAAAAGGCCGCTCAGAAGGCCAAGGCCCACGAAGAGGCCCAGAAGGTCAAGGCCGAGGCAAAGGCCAAGCTGGACAAGATGCTCGACCAGGTGGAGAAGCTCGCGGACTAGTCAGCGAGCTCTATCTCTGCTTCATTTGCGCCGCCGCGGTGTCCGGATTCGCCCGGATGCTGCGGCGGCGCTATACTTATACGGTTTGAAGTACCTGTACCAAAAGGAGCTGTCGTGTCCCTTTCCATCGGTATCGTGGGCCTGCCCAACGTGGGCAAGTCGACGCTGTTCACCGCGCTTACCAAAAAGACCGGCCTTGCCGCCAACTACCCGTTTGCCACGATCGACCCCAACGTGGGTATCGTCGACGTGCCCGATAGCCGCTTGCAAAAGCTTGCCGACATCGTTAACCCGGGTCGCATTGTGCCGGCGACGGTCGAGTTCGTCGACATCGCAGGTCTGGTGAAGGGCGCTAACGAGGGCGAGGGCCTGGGCAACCAGTTCCTGGCCAACATTCGCGAGACCGACGCCATCTGCGAGGTCGTGCGCTACTTTAAGGACCCCAACGTCATGCGTGAGGTGGGCCGCACGGGCGAGTTCGTCGATCCCGCCGGCGATGCCGACACCATCATGACCGAGCTCATCCTGGCCGACATGGGCACGCTCGAGAAGCAGCTGCCTAAGCTCGAGAAGGAGGCCAAGCGCGACAAGGAGCTCATGCCCAAGTTCGAGGTTGCCAAGCGCCTGCTTGCCTGGCTCAACGAGGGCAAGCGCGCCGCATCCATGGAGATGACCGACGAGGAGCGTGCCGCCGCCAAGGGGCTGTTCCTGCTCACCATGAAGCCCATCCTGTATGTGGCCAACGTGGACGAGGATATGCTCAACGACGATCTGGCGCCCATCGACGGCGTCAAGCCGCTGCCGATCTGCGCCAAGATCGAGGCCGAGCTTTCCGAGCTCGATCCCGAGGACGCCGCCGACTACCTGGAAAGCCTGGGCCTGGAACAGCCCGGTCTGGACGTGCTCGCGCAGGCGGCCTATAAGCTGCTCGGTCTGCAGTCGTTCTTTACGGCCGGCGAGATGGAGGTCAAGGCCTGGACGGTTCGTCAGGGCGCGACCGCTCCGCAGGCCGCCGGTGTTATCCATACCGACTTTGAGCGCGGCTTTATTAAGGCCGAGGTCATTGGCTACGACGACTACATCGAGCTCGGCGGCGAGCAGGGCGCCAAGGCCGCCGGCAAGCTGCGTATTGAGGGCAAGGACTATGTCATGGCCGATGGCGACGTCGTGCACTTCCGCTTTAACGTGTAAGGGCGACGCATATGTTTAAATACGGCAAAAAAGCTGGGTACATGGGTATTGCGCTGCTCGTACTTGCGGTGATCCCGCTGGTGGTTGCAGCGTGTGTTATCCCCAACATTGGCCCCGAGGTGGCAACGAAGTTTAACGCCGCCGGCGAGGTGACGCGCTGGGGCAAGAGCTACGAGCTGTTGGCGCTGCCGGTACTCAATCTGCTGCTGAGCGTGGCGACGTACTTTACGGCGGGACGCCAGGCAAAAAATAATGATGACTCCGCCGCCATGGCGCGCATCGTGTGCGAGCGCTACCTGCGCAACGGTTGCATCACGGGTGTGTTCCTCAACGTGATCAACGTTTACTTTATGTACTCGGCGATTACTGGAACGGGCTTTGGCTTTGGTTTCTAGCTTGTCCTTTTAGGCAACGAGCCTGCACGCATATTCAATGGCTGCTGCGAGGCCGCCGCTCGATCGTGGTTTAAAGACCATGTCGGCGGCGGCCTCGTTTTCGTATCCGGCGCCGCGAAGGGCGAGTGCGATACCGGCTTCCAGGAGAAGGGGCAGACCGCGTTGGCTGGTTGCGATCACGGCAGCCTGATTGAGCGAGCAGCTGTGCGCTTGGCATTGGATGGCAAGTTCACCTTGCGCCGGGCAAGGGACCAGAATGGCGGCGACGCGACTTGATAGCAATGCAAATGCCGTGCGCTCATCGGGCGAAAGGGCTTCTGCTTCAACGACGACGAGCTTGGGCGGTGCGCTGTTTGTGCGAAGCGTGGCTCGGTACATGCGGACCGAAGAACCCGACATAGAAAACTCCTGTGTATTCGGCAAAACGTAAACTATAGTTTACGTTTATGTTCGGCTCCATTTCAAACTCGGCTGCATGGACGAACGTGCGAAACAGATTCTTGGCAGGCGGGTCGAAGAGACACGCAGGGACCTTGGTATCTCCAAGGTTGATTTTTGTGTGGCGACAGGAATCAGCCGACCCTACCTCGACCGAATCGAAGATGGGACGGCAAATTTCACGCTCAAGGTTCTATTTAAGATCGCGCCCGCACTCGGCATGACGGTGTCAGAGCTTCTCGAGGGCATCGAATAGGGGATACCCGTCGACAACTGAATTACGCCATCGGGATACGGTCGTGGTTGACTTGGCTGTAGAACAGGCGCTGGATCTCGGCGGCATCGCGTGACTGGCCGAGCGCCCACATGGTTTTGGCCACGAGCGTCTCGGTGGTCATATCGTCGCCGCGCAAAATACCCGGATGATCGGCGTAAGCTCGGCCGACCTCATAAACACCCAGGTCAAGGCCCTCCTCGGGGACCTGCGTGGTCATAACGACGGTGCGACCCGAATCGACCCAGCGGAAAATTGCCTCTTGGAACGAATCGCCGGACTCGCCAAACTCGGGAATACCGCCAATGCCAAAGGTCTCAAGAATTACAGCATCGTAGCTATCGGCTAGGGCGTCCAGGATACCCGGGTTCACGCCGGGCGTCAGCTTAAGGACAAATACGCGCGGATTGATACTGTCGTAGAAACGCACCGGGCTCTCATTCTGATGAGTGCCGTGAAGCCCGTTGCGCACAATGCGGTCGTTGCGGATGTAGGCAATGGGCGGATAGTTGACGCTAATGAACGCGTTAAAGCTCATGGTGCGCTGCTTGCGGGCGCGCGTGCCAGCAATGGCGACGCCGCCAAACACGATCGAAACGTCGTGCGAATGCTCGTCGAGCGCATAGAGCAGGCTCTGGTACAGGTTGAGCTTGGCGTCGGTAAGGGGATTCCCGAGGGGTTTTGGCGAGCCGGTGAGCACGATAGGCTTAGGGCTGTCCTGAATCAGATAGGAAAGCGCCGCCGCGGTGTAGCTCATGGTGTCGGTGCCGTGTAGAATCACGAATCCGTCGTGGTCGGCATAGCCCTTGACGATGACGTCGCGGATACACATCCAGTCGCTGGGGCGCATGTTGGTGCTGTCGATGTTCATGGGCTGCACGACGTCGAGCTCGCAGAGGAGATCTCGGGGACGCTCTGGGCGAGCTCCTCACCGGTCAGGGCGGGGGAGAGGCCGTTGCCGTCCTCGGTCGATGCGATGGTGCCGCCCGTGGCGATGAGAAGGATGCGCTTCATGCTGGTATTCCTATCGTATTTGCCGCCGCAGAGGCGGAGTCGTTCGGCAGTATTGTGGCACAGGGCGTCCAATGTTCAAACGTATTACATCATCTGTAACGTTTGAAAACACTTCAATTGCCGTCAAACAGGGGCCCAGGTCGTGCGTTTGCCGTGCGCTGATGGCTGCGAGGGGCGAGAAACCCCATATAACGTGTACACTATGAAGGCTATTTTCGTTCATTCACGCGGGTGGGCACCGGCTCCCCGCCAACAAGAGGGGGAACCATGGATCAAAAGGCTTCCGCAAAGGTCCTCGTACTCGACTTTGGTGCGCAGTACGGTCAGCTCATTGCCCGTCGCGTCCGCGACCTCAACGTGTATTCCGAGATTGTCCCCTGCGACATCTCGGCCGACGAGATTCGCGAGATGAACGCCTCTGCGCTCATCCTTTCCGGCGGTCCGGCTTCCGTGTATGCCGAGGACGCTCCGTCTATAGATCCCGCCATCTTTGACCTGGGCCTTCCCGTCCTGGGCTTCTGCTACGGCCATCAGATCACGGCCGTGACGCTCGGCGGCAAGGTCGGCCACTCCGAGGTGGGCGAGTACGGCCGCGCCACCATCACGCGCACGGCCGGCGCCAAGCTCTTTAACTCCACGCCCATGGAGCAGACCGTGTGGATGAGCCACCGCGACGCCGTTTCCGAGGTGCCCGAGGGCTTTACCGTTACCGCCAGCACTGACGTGTGCCCGGTTGCCGCCATGGAGTGCGTCGAGCGCAAGATTTTCACCACGCAGTTCCACCCCGAGGTCAAGCACTCCGAGTATGGTCAGCAGCTGCTGAGCAACTTCCTGTTTGAGATCTGCGGCCTGGAGCCCAACTGGAGCATGGACAACCTGGTCGAGACCATGACGGCCGAGTTCCGCGAGAAGGTCGGCGACGACCGCGTGATTCTGGCCCTGTCCGGTGGCGTCGACTCCTCCGTCGTGGCTGCGCTGGGTGCTCGCGCCGTGGGCAAGCAGATGACCTGCGTGTTCATCAACCACGGCCTGCTGCGCAAGGGCGAGCCTGAGCAGGTGGAGGAGGTCTTCACCAAGCAGTTTGACGTCGACTTTATCCACGTCCACGCCGAGGACCGTTATGCCGAGCTTCTGGCCGGTGTGACCGAGCCCGAGGAGAAGCGCCGCATCATCGGTACGCAGTTCTGGAAAGAGTTCTTCGCCGTGGCGCAGCAGCTCGAGACCGATGGCAAGCCGGTCAAGTACCTGGCTCAGGGCACCATCTACCCCGACATCATCGAGTCCGGCGCTCGCAAGACGGGCGGCAAGACGGCCACCATCAAGAGCCATCACAACCTGATCCCGTTCCCCGAGGGCGTGCACTTCGACCTCATCGAGCCGCTCGACCACTTCTTTAAGGACGAGGTCCGCGCGCTTGGTCTGGCACTGGGCCTGCCGGGTCACATCGTGTTCCGCCAGCCTTTCCCGGGCCCGGGTCTTGCCATCCGCATCATCGGTGCGGTCGACAAGGAGAAACTCGAGATCCTCAAGAACGCCGACGCTATCGTGCGCGAGGAGCTGGATGCCTACAACCAGCGCCTGTTTGAGCAGACCGGCGAGCGCAACTCCGAGCACAGCTGCTGGCAGTATTTCGCGGTTCTGCCCGACATTAAGTCCGTCGGCGTTATGGGCGACGAGCGCTCCTACCAGCGTCCGATCATCCTGCGTGCCGTCGAGTCCAGCGATGCCATGACCGCCGACTGGGCCAAACTGCCTTACGACGTCCTGGCCCGCATCTCCGGCCGCATCGTTGCTGAGGTCCCCGGCGCCAACCGCGTGTGCTACGACATCACGTCTAAGCCGCCCGCGACGATCGAGTGGGAGTAAGCCGATAGGGCTTTGACCTGCACTTTTGAGTGCCACACTGTGCCGTTGAGTTTCGTTTCGTACGAGAGTCATGGCAAAGCCGCCAGCGACGGCGGTGAGTAAATACGATAATCTAGCCTCCGTTCCAGTGCTGGGACGGAGGCTTTTTCTTTGCTGTTTTACTCCCTTTCACCTGCGATTTCGCCATTTATTCCCCGTGCTTCAAGACAGCAAGGCACGGGGCGGTATTCGGAGGAATGGGAGTAAGGATTTATCCCAAGTGAGTAGACGCGCGGTTTTTGTCCCCGAGGGCGAAACGGCGCCGTTTCGGGCCCCGCGAAACTCAAATCGAACTCAATAGGCTTTTAGGCGGTCTTCGCATAGCGTTTCCCCAGGTGGTTAATGGGGAGTAAAGAATCTCGCCATCTCAATGAAAACGGGAGTAATCAGGGGAAATGCCGCGGCGTACTGCCGTGTGCCGCCATGTAAGCCACCGCGTCATTTACTCCCCGGACATGCCGGAAATGCCTCCGCGTGCAACGGGGAGTAAAAACTCAGCATACGCAGGAGCGAGCGGCGCTCACCGCCTAACCTGGCGTTCTGATTTGGTTGCGTTGATTGCAAATAGCTAGGAGTCGCTACAGCGAGGCTTTCCAGTCCTCGTACTCGCTGTCGTCGATCTCGCCGTTCTCGAGCTGCGCGCGCTTCTCTGCCCACAGCTTGATGGTCATCGCGGCTTTGGGTGCGTGCGGAGCCTTGGGGTTCAGGGGGAGCCCCGAGCCGTCGGCTGCGGGCACGATGCCGAAGGAGTCCTCCAGCCGCACGAGCAGCGACATGAGGTCGCCTGCGGTCTCGACGCCGTAATCCTTGAGGGCGTTGACGGACACGCCGAGCGCTGCGGCGATGGATTCGAGCAGCTCGGGCTTCACGGCGCGGATGCCGCTCTCGTAGTGGCGCACGGCCCCTTCGGTCAGGCCGACCGCCTCGGCGAGCTGCGCCTGCGTCATGCCGCGCAACTTGCGGTACCGCCTTATGTTCTCGCCTACGGACATGCGCCCTCCTCCTGGAATTACGTACCAACATATCTTATCAGCGTACGCAAATGTACGCAATTCTATTGACAGTACAGATATGTACGTTTACTCTGAATCTGTAAACCGTACGTATGCGTACGCTGTTGATAGGAGGAACCATGGACGAGAGGGTGGCGAAGACGCCGAGGCCGCACATGCTGGACGCCGACGAGGTCGCGGAGCTGCTGAGGATCAAGAAAGGCAGCGCCTACGAGGTGATCAGGAAGATAAACGCCGAGCAGGAGGCGCGCGGGCGCGTGGTGATCCGCGGGCGCGTCCGGAGCGACGTCTTCGACGCCTTGTACTTCCCGGAGGTGGACTGACATGCCCGTGTATAAGGACGACAACAACGGCACGTTCTACGTGCAGTGCTACTACCGCGACGCCCGCGGCTCGAAGCGCCACAAGACGAAGCGCGGCTTCTCCTCCGAGGTGGAGGCCGCCGTGTGGGAAGGCCAGTTCAAGAGCCTTAACGGCGGGGCCATGGATATGACGTTCTCCGAGTTCGTCGAGGTGTACGCCTCCGAGGTGAAGCCTCGCATACGCGAGCACACGTGGATCACCAAGGAGTACATCATCAACGACAAGCTCGTGCCGTTCTTCGGTGACATGCGCATGTGCGACGTGAGGCCGATCGACGTCATCAGGTGGCAAAACGAGCTCACCGAGCACCGGGACGCCGAGGGGAAGTCCTGGGCGCCGACCTACCTGCGCACGGTAAATAACCAACTGAACGCCATCTTCAACCATGCCGAGCGCTACTACGGCCTCACCGACAACCCGGTGCGCAGGGTCGACAAGATAGGCTCGAAGAAGGGCGGCGAGATGCAGTTCTGGACCAAGGACGAGTACCTGAGGTTCAGCGAGGCCGTCATGGACAAGCCGCTCTCGTTCCATGCCTTCGAGCTGCTCTACTGGACGGGCATACGCTGCGGCGAGCTTCTGGCGCTCACGCCGTCCGACTTCATGCTGGAGAGCTCCCGGCTTCGCATCAACAAGTCGTACCAGAGCCTCCACGGCGTGGACACCGTGACCGACCCCAAGACGCCCAAGTCGGTGCGCACGATTGTCATGCCCGCCTTCCTGCGCGACGAGATGGCGGACTTCATCGAGCTGCGCGACGACGTTGCGCCCGACGAGCGCCTGTTCGCCGTGACCAAGCACTTCCTGGCCCACGAGATGGAGCGCGGGTGCAAGGCGTCTGGAGTGAAGCGCATCCGCGTACACGACATACGCCACAGCCATGTGAGCCTGCTGATCGAGATGGGCTTCTCCGCGCTGGCCATCGCCGAGCGCATGGGCCACGAGGCGGTGGACATCACCTACCGCTACGCGCACCTGTTCCCCACGAAGCAGGACGAGATGGCCGCCGCGCTCGACGGAGCGAGGGGGTAAGAAGGATGCCGTGCGAGAACAGCGCCCGCAAGCGCAGCAAGACGATGGCGTTTCGCTGCACGCCCGAAGAGCACAAGCTCATATGCGAGATGGCTGCCTGGAGCGGCATGAGCAGGCAGGACTACATCATCGCCAAGCTCACCGATACCCAAGTTGAGGTGAGGCCCTCTGTGAGCGTTCAGAAGGCGCTGAAGGGCTCGATGGCGGCGTTGGCCAAGGAGGTCCGGCTGGCGGCATCCTACGGCGAGTTGAGCGATTCTCTGCAGATGAGGCTCTTCCTGGCGCTCAGCGAGCCGATAGACGCACCAGCGGAAGAGGAACCGCAAACGAAGGCGCCCTCGGCTGTGCCGAAGACGCCTGAAGCTGGCGCCGATGGCGACATGAGTATCTTCGGGATGGGGCGCGGGTAGCGTAATATCCGAAGCTATCCTTGAAGAGTGGACGCGAAATTGGTTCTTGATCCATGTGCGCAAAAGCAGAAGATGGGACCCATACGCTGATGAAGGGTGATGAGGGTGTCAATGCGTCCCAAACAAGCTGAAATCACCCGTTGCTCTTCGAGATTTACTGGCATTGTGACTTCGATATCCGCGAATCTGTTGTATTTCAGAGTCTGGGTATCTTTCGAGTTTCCCTGCGAATCGCACAGATATTTATATAACATCTCAGGCCGCTTCAGAAGATAGCCAAAGCATGTTGAGTCTAGCTCGATGACAGGTCTAGCAACTACGTAAGCTGGGCTAACAATACCATCGTAATCACTTGACCCAACAGCGCCCTGCCACATTCGCATGCTGTTGTAGACAACGTCACCCTTGTGAACCACTTTGTAATTCGCGAGGCTCGCACCCGGATTTGTATCCCTGTTCGATTCCGATGCGGGATATATTCCTTTAGCCACACTGACAGATAGGATCTCCATTGACGATGAGCGCTCATTGCTTTCGAAGAATAATCCCCCCAACTTACGCTGTTCCCAGGTAGATGTACCTATGTCTTATAATGATTGCCAATAGTTAAGTGCATAACTTTTTGCAGTTCGTAGATAGGTTTCGCCATGGTTTTCGATAAAGAGGCCGCGTTCGAGGAAGCGGTCATCACCGTGCTGAAGCAGCACGGCTGGGACGACGCGGGGGGCGTGCTTCGCTATCCCACCGAGCAGGACCTCATCAACAACTGGGCGAAGATTCTATTCCAGAACAACGCCGACATAGACCGCCTGAACGGCTGCCCTCTCACCCAGGGCGAGATGGCGCAGGTCATCGAACAAATCGAAACGCTCAAGACCCCGCTCGCGCTCAACGGGTTCATCAACGGAAAGACTGTCGCCATCACGCGCGACAACCCAGACGATGCACTTCATCTGGGCAAGGAGGTGAGCCTGAAAATCTATGATCGTCAGGAGATTGCAGCCGGCCAGAGCCGCTACCAGATCGCTCAGCAGCCTGTCTATCCTGCGAAGAGCAAGATCTTGAACGACCGTCGCGGAGACTTGTGCCTGCTCATCAACGGCATGCCGGTCATCCATATCGAACTCAAGCGCAGCGGCATCCCCGTCAGCCAGGCCACCGGTCAGATCGAGAAGTATGCCCACGAGGGCGTGTTCACCGGGCTCTTCCGCCTGACGCAGATCTTCGTGGGGATGACCCCCGACGAGGCGCGCTATTTCGCCAACCCCGGCACGGGCGCGTTCAACCCGAACTTCTTCTTCCACTGGGAGGACTTCAACAACGAGCCCGTCTGCGCGGGCGACAAACCCGGAACAGACGAATGGAAGCGCTTCACCTCCACGCTGCTCTCCATCCCTATGGCACACCAGCTCATCGGCTTCTATACCGTGGCGGATAGCTCGGACGGCTGTTTGAAGGTCATGCGGAGCTACCAGTACTACGCGGCTTCTGCCATATCCGACAAGGTGCGCAGATGCAAGTGGGACGAGAGGCCCAAGAGCAGCGCCCCGGGGCGTCCTGGCGGCTATATATGGCATACCACCGGCTCCGGCAAGACCATGACGAGCTTCAAGTCGGCCCAGCTCATAGCCGACTCACACGACGCCGACAAGGTGGTCTTCCTCATGGACCGCATCGAGCTGGGCACGCAGTCGCTCTCCGAGTACCGCGCATTCGCCGATGACGCCGATGACGTGCAGGGGACCGAGAACACGCAGGTGCTGAAGTCGAAGCTCGCGAGCGACGACCCCAAGAACCGCCTCATCGTGACCTCTATCCAGAAGATGAGCAACGTGAAGGCCGGCGAGGGCAGGATCACCCAGGCGGAACTCGACCGCCTGGGTGCCAAGCGGATTGTGTTCGTTATAGACGAGTGCCACCGCTCAACCTTCGGCGACATGCTCCAGGACATACGCCGGGCTTTCCCAAACGCGCTGTTCTTCGGTTTCACGGGCACGCCGATCCTCGACGAGAACCAGAAGAAAGGCTCCACCACCGCCATGGTGTTCGGCGAGTGCCTGCACCGCTACAGCATCGCCGACGGCATCCGTGACGGCAATGTGCTGGGCTTCGACCCGTACATGGTGACGACCTTCGACGACCACGACGTACGCGAGGCCGTGGCCCTCGAGCAGGCTAAGGCCTCGAGCGTCGGCGAGGCCATCTCCGACGAGCGCAAGAGCAAGGTCTTCTATCACTACATGGACCAGGCGAAGGTCCCCATGGGTCCCATGGTTGACGGCGCCGGCAACCACATCAAGGGCATCGAGGACTTCCTGACCCGCGCCCAGTACTGGCCCGATACGCCGCACCACGGCAAGGTCGTCGAGGACGTGCTGCGGCGCTTCCCTGTGCTTTCCCACGGTGGCAAGTTCCACGCAATTCTGGCGACGAGCTCCATCCCCGAGGCCATTGATTACTACCGCGCCTTCAAGAGGGAGGCGCCGCAGATGAAGGTGACGGCGCTCTTCGACCCGAGCATCGACAACGATGCCGGCTCCACTGTGAAGGAGGACGCCCTGGTCGAGCTTATCGAGGACTACAACAAAGCGTATGGCCAGGAGTTCACCATTCCCACCTGGCCCGCCATGAAGAAGGACATCTCAGCGCGCCTTTCTCATAAGAAGCCCTACGTCAACGTCGACGCCAACCGCGAGAGCCGCATCGACCTGCTCATCGTGGTGGACCAGATGCTCACGGGCTTCGACTCCAAGTGGCTCAACACGCTCTATCTCGACAAGGTCATCGACTACGAGAGCATCATCCAGGCCTTCAGCCGCACCAACCGCCTGTTCGGCCCTGACAAACCCTTCGGCACCATCCGCTATTACCGCCGTCCCCATACTATGAAGGGCTACATCGAGGCCGCGGTGAAGCTGTACTCGGGCGACCGCCCGCTCGACATGTTCGTGCAGAAGCTCCCGGACAATATCGCGCTGATGGACGCGCGCCTTCAGGAGATACTCATGGTCTTCGAGGCAGCTGGCGTAGGAGACCTCTCCAAGCTCCCCGCATCGCAGGAAGCCAGGCGTAAGTTCGCCAAGGAGTTCGTCGAGCTCAACGAGTTCCTCGAGGCCGCGAAGGTGCAGGGCTTCACATGGGAGCAGGACACCTATGAATTCGAGGAGGAGCCGGAAGAAGGCGAGCTGAGCGGCAAATCCTTCTTCGTGCAGCCGGTCATCGACGAGCGGACCTATCTCATCCTCGTGCAGCGCTACAAGGAGCTGTTCGCAGGAGGGGGCGGCCCTGGCGACGCGCCTGAAGCGCCCTACGAGCTTGATGGTCATATAACTGAGATCGACACGGGGCTCATAGACAGCGACTACATGAACGCGAACTTCGAGAAGTGGCTGAAATGCCTTGAGCAGGACGACGAGGGGCTCGCCGCCGCGCGCGAGGAGCTCCACCGATCGTTCGCGTCCCTGAGCCAGGATGACCAGCGCTTCGCCGAGCTGTTCCTTCACGACGTCGAACGAGGGGACGCCGCCCTGGAAGACGGCATGACGCTGAGGGATTACATCACGACCTATGCACGCAGGGCGAAAAACGCTCAGGTCGAGCGAGTCGTTGAGGCGCTCGGCATAGATGGCGATCTTCTTGCCACTATGGCTGCGCTCGACCTTGCGGAATCGAACATTAACGAGTTCGGGCGCTTCGACGATTTGAAGGACTCGGTGGACAAAGCACGCGCCAAGGCCTTCTTTGAGCAGAAGGAGGGCAAGACGCTTCCCCTGTTCAAGGTGAACACCCGTGCGGCGGCGCTGTTGAAGAAGTTCATCCTGGAAGGCGGCTTCGACATCGACGAATGAGCGGCGATTTTGAACAGGCGAAATCGAGAGTTTGTCAATCCGAGGGGGCGTATGTGAGCGTGCGTCCCCTCGCTTCATCTTGGGAACAGCGTAAGTTGGGCAACTGTGGGACAACCTATGGCGGTCTGAGCGGTAAAACCAAGGAAGATTTCGGTCATGGCAACGCTAGGTTCGTTCCGTATACCAATGTCTTCGACAATCCCCTGACGGACACAAAGCGGCTCGAGACAGTCGAAATAGATTCAAGCCAAAACAAAGTTGCGTACGGTGACACGTTCTTCACTGTGTCTTCTGAAACGCCAGATGAAGTTGGCATGTCCTCAGTTTGGCTCTCTGACCAGGATGATGTTTACCTCAACAGCTTCTGTTTTGGATACAGACAAGATTCAACGTTTGACCCGCATTACCTAGCCTACATGCTCAGGTCAAGTTCGATTCGTTCCGATCTCACTCTGCTGGCTCAGGGAATCTCTAGATTCAACATCTCCAAGAACAAGGTGATGGAGTTGAGTGTTCCCGTTCCGTCTGCGGCAGAGCAGAAGCAAATTGGTCAATACTTCGCCCGCCTCGACAGCCTCATCACCCTTCATCAGCGTGAGCCGCCTCACACGATGAAGGAGGGTAAAAATGTCGATCAGCATCAATGAAGAATCGCTTTTCTGCGATTACTACTCGGAATGGATTAGCGTTTACAAAGAAGGGGCCATCCGTGAGGTCACCATGGGAAAGTACCGGCTCACGCAGTCTTGGCTTGCCAAGCTGATTCCAGACCTCAAGATAAAAGATCTCGACCGCACTTCGTACCAGCAGCTCATCAATGGTTACGCAGAGCACCACGAGCGCCAGACAACCATGGACTTTCACCATCAGCTTAAAGGGGCGATCCTTGACGCGGTTGACGAAGGACTCATCCCCCGCGATCCTACGCGCAAGGCTATCATCAAAGGAAAACAGCCGCGTGCGAAAAAGATCAAGTATCTCAACCAGTTTGAGCTTCATGCCATGCTCGGCGACCTTGACTTATCAGGCGGGCCGAGTTGGGATTGGCTTATTCTCATAGTCGCTAAAACGGGCCTGCGCTTTTCCGAGGCCCTTGGGCTTACTCCCGAAGACTTCGACTTTGCTCATCAAACGCTCTCGGTAAACAAGACCTGGGATTACAAGACCGGCGGCGGATTCGTTCCCACGAAAAACGCCTCATCAGTGCGGAAGGTTCAACTCGACTGGCAACTCATCATGCAACTTTCTGGGCTGCTCAAAAACCTTCCGCCGACCGAGCCCATATTTGCGAAGGGAAAGGTCTATAACTCGACAGCTAACTGCGTTTTGGCGCGCCACTGCAAGAATGTTGGCGTGCCTGTCATATCCGTCCACGGACTGCGGCATACGCATGCGTCACTTTTGCTGTTCGCCGGTGTCTCTATCGCCAGCGTATCCCGAAGGCTCGGCCATGCAAGTATGACCACCACTCAGGAAACCTATCTGCACGTCATTCAAGAGCTCGAGAACAAGGACATTGACATCGTCATGAGGGCTCTTTCGACTCTAATTTAACCTGTATCAGCAAACCGTGGCTCACGCTGATGAAGGGTGATGAGGTCGTCCAATTGAGAGAAATAAGACGCGATAACTTCTTGCTCCTTGATTCCGGGAAAAGTTACCGCACCTTTTAGTGCATTCTCAGCTGACACCTTCATATCGTTTTTGGCGCCCTTGCTGACTAATGGAGCCATGTAATTATTCATACGCGCATTCTGCTCAAAATATACCTGCACGAAGTCGGGATGAGTCTTCTCTGTCGGGTGGTAAACGGCATAGAGAGTCGAAACAATACCGTCATTTCCCCTGTTCGTTTTAATAATCCCGTATGGATTGATCCTCAATGGCGATTTGGTATATACGACATCGCCCTTATGGACAACGCCATAATTTGCAACGGATGTGCCAGCGTACGATCTGCCCTGAAATTCAATCTGGTTAACGATCCCATAGTCGCCCGAGACTGAAAGAACATCGTCCTTGCCAAAATGACAAGACTCATTCTTCTCTCTTGAGGTTTCAAGATATTCATTTAACTTACGCTGTTCCCAAGATGGAGTCGTTCAATCTGGATGACCGCTTGGGAACAGCGTAAGTTGGGAGACTGTTTCGAGTTCTTGAAGAACAACACTCTTTCACGCGCTGGTTTGAATGGCGAGAATGGCACTGCTCGCAATGTTCATTACGGAGATATTCTTATTAAGTTCGGTGATTGCCTCGATGGTGAACGAAGCGATTTACCGTTCATTACCGACGATACAGTGCTTCCCAAATTCACTGGGTCGATACTTCGCGAAGGTGATGTCATTTTCGCCGACACAGCAGAAGACGAAGCGGCTGGCAAGTGTGTTGAACTGCGGAAACTACCCAAAGAGCCAACTATCTCGGGGTTGCATACGATACCGGCGCGACCTCGGTTCCCCTTTGGGACGGGCTACCTGGGGCACTACCTTAACTCCGATGCATACCACAGACAGCTTCTTCCCTTAATGCAGGGGATCAAGGTGATTTCCGTTTCAAAGGCCTCACTGCAAGATACACAAGTAAGATTTCCTGGCTTGTCGGAGCAAACTGCCATAGGCGCGGCGTTGAGTGAGATCGACGCCCTCATTACCCTTCATCAGCGTAAGTGCCAATACCGTAGCTTATACGGGTATCTTTCTTGGGAACAGCGTAAGTTCTCGGAAATCGTCGATGTCTGCAGCGGGCGTGATTACAAGCATCTTAACGAAGGACCCATTCCGGTTTATGGAACCGGTGGATACATGACCAGCGTTTGCGAAGCGCTGTCGCATAATCGGGACGCCGTCGGTATCGGCAGAAAAGGGACCATTGATAAACCCTATCTTTTAAAAGCCCCGTTTTGGACGGTTGACACGCTGTTTTATGCAATCCCGAAGCCGGATATCAACCTTGAGTTTGCCCTCTGTTCCTTTTTGAATGTAGATTGGAAATCTAAAGATGAATCAACGGGGTTGCCGAGTCTATCGAAAGAAGCAATTAACGAAACAGTTCTGCGCGTCCCAAATGCAGTTGAGCAAAATCACCTTGGCAGCTTTTTCACCGACATTGATTCCCTCATCACCCTTCATCAGTGACAGTCCAATGGCAAGGCGCACAACATTATTATCCTCAGTAGAACGAAAAACCGCCAACTCGACATAGCGAAATCGGCGGTTCTAGGGCTCGAAACTATAAGCGACTCACGAAAGTTATTAAACGAACATCCTATCCAACAGCGATTTCTTGATATTCCTTAACAGCTCAAGCTTACGCTGATGAAGGGTGATGAGGTTATCGAGATAGAGGAAAACCAATCCGACAGCCTCCTGTTCGCGCATGGAGGGCATCAAGAGAGCAACATCGGCTAGGGTATCCTGCGACACATTTATATGTTGAGCACCCTGAGCTCTGTGAGTAATTTGCTCGCGAATAAAAGGGGAACTAAGAAGATATTTAATGAAAATAGGGTTATACTCACCGACTTTTTTGCCTCTTATCACGAATCCTCCGAAAGCGGATGAAACATGCTGGTCAAGATACACGTTCGACGTTCCGGCATCCTCCTGATTTTCCGAGCTGCGCTGAAACAGTACATCACCGTACTCAACACAATAGCGGCTAGCTTCTTCGCAATTCAGGCGAGCTTTGCCCCTTACTGTCTCGTGCGTAATGAATTTATCATCAAGAACATCCATGACACTGATAAGCGGAATCCCGCTTCCAAATGACTCGCTGGAGCCATTAAAACCATTTTGAAAAAGAAGCAGCTCGCCCAACTTACGCTGTTCCCAAGGGTCAGTGAAACCCTCGAAGCGGATTTCGGGCTCAGTCTCGCCGGGTTTCGGAAACATCTTGTCGAGCATCGATTTCTTCACCGTGCACAGCTTGTCGTACTTACGCTGATGAAGGGTGATGAAGGAATCGAGGCTATTGTAAAAGCCGCCTATCGCTCTCTGCTCGTTAACTGTGGTCCATGGGATGGGAATTGTTTTCATTCCGTCGATATCAATACTTCGGCCATCGCGAATTCCGTAAACATGAGGTTTTAGGTCTGTATCGATGAATCGCTTTGACCTGAAATAGAGATAGTAGAAATCGGAGTCTATGCCATCGCCATGGAAGGTATGGTATGCGGGACTGATCAAACCACAATATGTTGCCTTCTCCAGCCCTCCTTCGAATGAGCGAAGATGAACGATGAAATCATCGGGATTGACAGCCTTGTAGTTTGAGAGACTGTTCTTATCAAATTGAAGGTTTCGGTTTGACTCATCACGGTAGACGGTTCCGCCGCCTTGAATGATGGTAAGAGGTGGTAGGTCTGCCCTGTTCTTTTCGGAATACTCTTCAAAGATCTCACCCAACTTACGCTGTTCCCAAGGGTCAGTGAAACCTTCGAAGCGGATTTCTGGGATATTTTGTTTTTCTGCCATGCTACTCACCGCCCAACAGCTTGCGCAGCTCGGCGATGCCCGCCATATCGTACTCGTTGCCCCTAAGCTGCCCCAGCATGTCTGCCAGCTGGCTTTCTGCATCATCTATCTGGTTGCACACGTCCGAGTAGGTTGTCGCGTATTTGGCGTTGAGCGCAGAAACCTTCGCGATGAAGTCGCTCAAAATGGCTTCGGGAAGGGCCAGGAGTTCAACCTGCAGCGGCTCTATCCACTTGGCGGTCAGCAGATCATCGCACTGGGCGTCGGTCAGGCCCTCGATGACCTCCTTGGTCGTCTCATCAAGTGCCATTCTCGCTTCCTTGTTCGCCTTCTTGAGGCTTTTCTCCTCATCGAGCAGCGCCTGCGCACGAACCAGACCTTGCTCGAAATCGTTTTCAGGGTGCTTTCCGATAGCCTTCACAGCCTTCTTGAGCTCAGCCGCCACAAACGAACCTTCGTCGTTGACAGCAGCAGAGGATCCCTTGTCCTCCTCGTCGAAGCTCTCGAGAATCTCGTCTACTTCCTGCGATATCTCGCCTAGGCGGGAATCACGGGAAGCAATCTTCTTGACGTCTTCGGCAAGCAGGTGCTCTTGCACAAGCGCAAACGGCAGGATGCGGCCAGCCCAGCCGTCCTGCACCTCGACGTCTTTGCCGTTCTTCTTCTTGACCACCATATTCGGGTCCACCTTGCGCACAGCGCCTTTCCCCTCGGTCTGGATGACCTCCAGGTCGCCGGAAATTCCCACCCAGGCATCGTCGAGCGCCTGGTAGGCGTCGTAGCCGTCGATCAGGGCTGTGCCCGCCAGCGCGTCTTTCAAAAGCGCTGCGATGGCCTCTTCCTCCGCCACGGTATCGACTTCATCGACAGCGTCCACCAAACGGCTTCGCAGCGTGGCCGGTAAATGGCTTGTCGCATCACGATAGCCGCCCAAGAAGGCGCGGACGTCGGCGTTTTCCTTCACCACTTGCGCGACGTCGTCGGTCGCGGGCGCAAGGCACGAACCATCGGCGTCGCGGTAGAGTTGCCCTTTGAGGCTCGGCCATACCTTCCAGTAGCGTTCGAGCGCGTCGACCTCGTCCTTCGGCACGCCGCCGAACATGGTGGCGTACACGTCCCAGCTTTCGGCTGCCGCGCTCGAGTCCACGTAGCGCGGGATGTTGAGGTTGTAGTCGTTGGCACGGATCTCGTCGATGGGAACCAGGCGGCTGAACTTGTTGACGGTCGCGTTCGTTGTCACGGCGTCGACGACACGCTTGATGTCACTTGCCCGCAGCTTGTTGTTCTTGCCTTCTTTCACGAAGTGCTTGGAGGCGTCCACCACCAATACGTCGCTCGTCTCGCGCTGCTTGCGCAGCACCATGATGATGGTGGGGATGCCCGTGCCAAAAAAGATATTGGCAGGAAGCCCGATGATTGCCTGAATAT
>ENA-ORSG01001004-ORSG01001004.1-human-gut-metagenome-genome-assembly--contig:-NODE-1004-length-19937-cov-8.626647_pt1 | contig 19937 bp, 10 predicted proteins | sample MGYA00242189_ERZ509156 | MGnify/ENA primary metagenome ERZ509156 (study PRJEB26280, sample SAMEA2338666) | human gut metagenome | biome: human gut; feature: human-associated habitat; material: faeces...
TATGACACCCTTTACAGCCATGTGCTGCGGAAAATCCGGGAATGTGCCAGAGCTGCCCTGATGGACGGGGAAGCGGTTGCCGACCGCCTGACCAATACCTGTGAAGCCGAGCAGCGGGAACAGCGGGAAGCAATGGAACGCTCCCTTACAAGGGACGAGGAACGGATTGAGGTTCTGGACAAAATGGTCATGCGGCTTTATGAGGATATGATTGCAGGGCGTATCAGTGAGCAGAATTTCAACACCATGCTGGAAAAGACACAGACCGAGCAGACGGAGCTTAAAACAAAAGTGTCCGAGGGCAGAAAGCGGCTGTCCGATGAAGTCCAGCTTGCCAATGACGCAAAACAATGGGTGGAAGCCATTCAGGAATATGCCAACATCACAGAGCTGGACGCAGCCACCCTTAACCGCTTAATCAAAGAAATCGTCGTGCATGAACGCATTGACGAAGATAAAACAAGACACATTTCTATCGAAATTCATTTTAATCTCAAACCCATCCCGGAGGTGGAACAGGTCACTGCCTGACCTGTCCCGCCGGGACGGTTCTCTTAAAAACACCATATAGATTTTTTGTACGCCGCCGCCCGCCATCGAGCAGAGTTTTACACCTAATTGGGGATAAAACAGCTCATGTCCGGAGGCGGTATCATTATCGTAGCACAGACGGTGATCCCACAGCTTTCAACGCTGTTCTCATAATTCATGGGGTCAATCATTGACAAAATCACTGAATTTATAAAGGAAATGCTGCAAGGATGGGTGCTGGACAATCTTGAAACGATGTTTACTGACGTGAATACGAAAGTAGGAACAATCGCCGGAGAGGTTGGGCAGACACCCAGCTCTTGGAACGCAGGTATTTTTTCCATGATAGATAACTTGTCAGATACAGTCATGGTGCCCATAGCAGGGATGATCATCAGTGCGATTCTCTGTTATGAGCTGATTACAATGGTAATGGATAAGAACAACATGCATGAGATGGGAAGCGAGTTTTTCTTCCGCTATCTTGTGAAAGCATGTATTGCAGTATTGCTTGTCAGCTATACATCTGACATTACCATGGCAATTTTTGATGTGGGCAACCATATTGTTACAAGTGCGGCAGGAGTCATTACCGGCTCCACGACACTGGATGTGGCGAGTACGTTACAGTCCATGTTTAACAGCCAGCTCTCCACCATGGGGATAGGCGAACTGATAGGACTTGGAATAGAGACCATGATTGTCAGCTTATGTATGAAAATCATTTCCCTGCTAATCACCGTCATGCTATATGGGCGAATGATTGAAATATACCTTTATGTTTCAGTGGCTCCGGTTCCGTTTGCGACACTCAGCAACCGGGAATGGGGCGGCATCGGAAGTAACTATATTAAGGGACTTTGTGCTTTGGCATTTCAGGGATTTTTCATCATGGTATGTGTGGCAATTTATGCGGTGCTGATATCCAGTGTTGCAGTTGCAGGAAATCTTCACACGGCTTTGTGGTCGGTGGCAGCATATACCGTTATCCTGTGCTTCAGCTTATTTAAGACAGGTTCCCTTAGCAAATCTATTTTTAATGCACATTAAAGCAGCGTTATATCAGGAAGGAGGCTGTTTATGGCAATATCAGTCGCAGTGCCGAAGAATTTAAGCGGTATCAAGACAAAGGTGGCAATGAATCTGACAAAACGTCAGCTCATCTGTTTTGGTGCGGCAGGTGCGGTTGGGATTCCTTTTTATATCTTTACCAAAGATATCATCGGGACACAGGCATCCGCACTGATCATGGTGGCTGTCATGCTGCCGTTTTTCTTTCTGGCAATGTATGAAAAGGACGGCTTTCCGGCAGAAAAGATTCTGTACTTTATGATAAGACAGAAATTCCTCACACCGGGAATACGCCCCTATAAATCAGAAAATCTCTACAATCAGTTAGAGGAACAGGAGAAAATGAAGAAGGAGGTGCGTTACCTTGAAGCAAAAGCCAAAGGCAAAACCGCAGGTCAGTAAAGGGAAAAATACCAAGCCTAAAGCGGGCTTAAGTTTTTCTGAAAAGAAAAGGCTAAAAGAGCTTCAGCGTACTCTTGCAGGAAACCATAAGGAACAGGAAAAGCCAACTACGGCACAGAACACCATTACTTTTAAAAAGATGTTCCGTGATGGTATCTGTCAGGTGACATCTGAGTTCTACACAAAAATGGTGGAATTTTATGATATAAATTATGACCTTCTGGAAATAGAGGACCAGGGGGAGATTTTAGAGGAGTACAGCAAGCTCATCAATTATTTTGACCCGTCTATCCGGTTTGAGCTGTTTTTATTTAACAGGCAGGTCAACGAGCAGACGCTGATAGACCAGTTTGACATTCCTTTGCAGGGAGATGATTTTGACGATATCCGTGAGGAATATACGGAAATGTTAAAGAATCAGGCTGCAAAGGGCAACAACGGTATCATTAAATCAAAATATCTTATTTTTGGTACGGAGTGTAAGGGATATAAGGAAGCGAAATCAAAACTGAATAACATTGAAAAGGATGTTATCAAAAACTTATTAAACCTTGGGACCCACGCCAAAAGCCTTGACGGAAAGGAACGTCTGCGTATCCTGCATGAGTATTTTAATCAGGATACCATGGAGCCTTTCCGTTTTTCATTTAAGGAGCTGGCAGAGTCCGGTAAGAGCGTAAAGGATTACATTGCACCGCCGGGCTTTGACTTCCGTTATCCGAGCCGATTTAAGGCAGGAAGGATGTATGGCAGTGTCCATTATCTGGATATCATTGCACCACGTTTTAATGATGAACTGTTAAAGAAGCTCCTTGATATTGATGATAACCTGACTATTACCATGCATATGCAGACAATGGACCCGGTCAAGGCAATCAAGATGTTAAAAGGTGCTTTGACCAATATTCAGAAGATGAAAATTGAGGAGCAGAAAAAGGCAGTCCGAAGTGGATATGACATGGATATTCTTCCTACGGATATTATCACTTATGAAAAGGATACGCTGGAGCTGCTTGACGATCTGAACACCAGTAACCAGAAGATTATTAAAATGACTTTCCTTATTACCTGTTACGGCAGGAGCAAAAGTGAGCTTGAAAATATTACGCAGAGGGTGTCCGGCATTATCCAGCAGGCAAACTGTAACTTAAGATGTTTGCAGTATTTACAGGAACAGGGGCTTATGGCTTCCGCACCGATTGGATGCAATGATACGGGAATTGAGCGTGTGCTTACCACAAAGAGTACCGCTATTCTTGTGCCGTTCTGTACGCAGGAATTATTTATGCCTGCACCGGCAATCTACTATGGTTTAAATGCCCTGTCAAACAACATGATCATGGCAGACAGAAAGCGGCTTCGTACACCAAACGGAGTAATTTTAGGAACACCGGGCAGTGGTAAGTCCTTTAGTGCAAAGAGGGAGATTTTATCCTGCTTTCTTATGACAAGGGATGATGTGATTATCTGTGACCCGGAGGGTGAGTATTTTGCCCTTGTGGGAGCTTTGCATGGGCAGGTGGTAAAGCTTGCAACCAATTCCAAAGATTATCTGAACCCGATGGATATTCAGTTAAGCCATAAAGGGGATAAGGAAGCTCTGAAATTAAAGAGTGATTTTCTCATTACCCTGTGTGATCTGATTGCCGGAGGAAAGGACGGTCTGGAGAATGATGAGAAGGGTATCATTGACGAATGTATCCGTCATATCTATGATGCCTATTTTGAAAATCCGGTACCGGAGAATATGCCTATCCTTGAGGATTTATATAATGCCCTTTTAGACCATAAGAATGCGAAAGCAGAGCGTATTGCCAATTCCCTTGTACTGTATGTGCATGGTTCGCAGAATTATTTTAATCACCGCACTAACGTGGACAGTAAGAATCGTATCATGTGCTTTGATATCAGGGATTTGGGAAAACAGTTGAAAGAGTTAGGGATGCTTATCGTGCAGGATGCCGTATGGAACAGGGTGTCGCAGAACAGGGAGAGAAAAATCGCTACCCGTTATTACTGTGACGAGTTCCACCTTCTTTTAAAGGAAAGACAGACTGCCATTTATTCGGTGGAAATCTGGAAGCGTTTCAGAAAATGGGGCGGTATTCCTACAGGTCTGACACAGAACGTGGGTGACTTTTTAAAGTCGGAGGAAATCGAGGGTATTCTTGGTAACTCTGATTTTGTTTATCTGCTGAACCAGAATGCAAAGGATCAGGCGATACTTGCAGATAAGCTGGGGCTTTCGGAAAAGCAGCTTTCCCATGTGACCAATTCAGAGCCGGGTTCCGGTCTGATTCTGTTTGATAACGTGGTTATTCCTTTTGTAGATAAATATCCGGCAGACACAAAGACCTATGCGATTATGAATACCAAACCGGAAGAAAGCGTAAAACAGGAGGATGTTGAGTAGTGGCAGAGAATAAAAAAGACAAGTCGGCTGAGTTTGCAAGGGATAAGAGTGATTTTTCTAAAGGTGGCTCCGAAAAGGGAACTGCTTCGCAAAAAGTACAGCGTAGGCATTCCGGTACACATCAGCCAAGAGATGCAAATGACACTTCCGGAGATGTTCTGAAAAAGGAACTGTCTGAAACTTTTGGACAGAATGTCCAGAAGTCAGGGCAGTCAGCAAAACGCAGAAATAAAAAGCAGTATCAGAAGCAGTATCAGAAGCAGGACACTTTTGGACACAGTGAAAATCCTTCCGCAGAGCAGAAGGATTTGAAGTCTGAAAATATGGATGCGGATAGTAAGGGGAAAAGCGATTTTTCGCAGGAAAACAATGCTTTTACAGAGGATTGTGACACGGAGCAGGAGGAACATCAGCAAAAGGATGATTACCACCGCAGGGATACCTACCACCAATCTCAGAAAAAAGGAAAATACCACAGACAGGAGTATCAGAACAGGGAACGGACAAAACAATCGGATTTTGAACGTGATTTCCAGACGAAGGAAAAAACCTTTACGGAAGGAGCAGAGCCAGAGTTTCATGGAAGCAAAAAATTAGACAGACTGCAAAGTAAGGCAGAGAAACCCGGGAAAAAGACCGAAGCTGCAAGAAAGAAGATACCAAAGAAAAAGGAGTATTCCTTTAAGCGTGTCTTTGATGAAAAGACAGGAAAATCAAAATATGTGCTGACTGCCGTGGAAAAAGAAAAGCAATTCAAACCGGATAGTCCGGTAAAAATGGTTGCAGGCAGGGTCGGTGCAGAATATTCCAATTTTGCCCATGGCAAGGTTGCCGAAGTGGAGAAAGAAAATTCTGCGGTGGAAGGAGCACATAAGACGGAGCAGACAGCAGAGGATGTCGATCATTTTGTGAAACGCAACCATAAAAGCGGATTGCAAAGGAAGAAAGAGAAAGTTGCAAAGCTGGAGAAAAAGCAGTTTAAGAAAGAGGTCAATTTCCGGTATCAGAAGTTTTTGGAAGAAAACCCTGAGATGCAGGAAAAGACCCTGAAAAAGCAGATGCAGAAACGATTGCAGAAACAGCGTATCAAGCGGGAGTATGCAAAGGCAAGGCGGGCAGGACAGGCGGCAAAAAATACAAAGGAAGCGGCTGTAAAATCAGCCAATTTTATTACCAAGGTTGCCAAGAAGATACAGGAGATAGCAAGCAGGAATGTTTCGCTTCTGGTAACAATCGGTATCTTTGCACTGCTTCTGATTATGATAATGACAGCCATATCGTCCTGTGGAGCTATGTTTTCAGATGGTATGAGTACCACACTGGCAGGAAGCTATATGAGTGTTCCAGCGGAGATTGATGCTGCGGACCTGGCGTTTTCCGAGCTGGAAATGAAATTGCAGAAACAAATCAATAACATAGAAACGGACTATCCGGATTATGACGAATACCGCTACAATCTGGATGCCATAGGGCATGACCCGTTTGTTTTAATCAGTTACCTGTCGGCAGTACATACGGAATTTACGGCAAGTGACGTGCAAAGTGAGATAGAAAGCCTTTTTGAAGAAATGTATGAGCTGACCTTAAATCCTACTACGGAAACAAGGACAAGGACTGTAACAGATCCGGAAACGGGTGAGGAAACGGAGGAAGAATACACCGTAACCATACTTGAAGTAACACTGACAGCCACCGATTTAGGTGTGGTGGTAGCCGGACACATGAATGAGGAGCAGAAAGAAATCTATGCTCTTTACACTGAAACCCATGGGCTGACACAGCAGTTTTATACACCGCTTAATTTGTATTGGTACAGCTATGTGTCGAGTTATTACGGCTACCGTATTAATCCGGTCACAGGGCAGGAACAATTTCACCGTGGTGTGGATATAGTGGTGCCCACAGGGACAACCGTTCTGGCAGCGATGGATGGAACGGTTACAACAGCAACCTATAATGCTTCTTATGGTAATTATGTTGTGATAGAGGACAGCAATGGTTACTGCACCAAGTATGCACACATGGATACACTAAATGTCAGTGCCGGACAGACTGTTACACACGGAACAACCATAGGAACAACAGGAAATACGGGAAGCAGTACCGGAAGCCACCTTCATATCGAGTGTTTGTATAACGGGGAGTATTATAACCCGTTATTTTACTTTGATGTGGGTGAAGGAACACTTTATGGAGAAAGTCCGGGTGGTGGCGGTTCGCCGGGAAATGTCATACCACCTGATTCCTATGATGATGCAACAGTACAGGCACTTATGGAGGAAGCAGCAAGATATCTTGGTTATCCGTATGTATGGGGCGGTTCTTCTCCGTCCACGAGCTTTGACTGTTCCGGCTTTGTATGCTGGGTATTTACTAACAGCGGTGTTCACAATCTGCCTAGAACTACGGCACAGGGCATATATGACCAGTGTACGCCGGTGTCAGCGGCAGATGCAAAGGCTGGGGACATCATCTTTTTTACAGGTACTTACAATTCACCGGGACCTGTCAGCCATGTGGGTATCTATTGCGGAAACGGTGTAATGATACACTGCGGTGACCCAATCAAATATGCTTCTATCAATACACCATACTGGCAGAGTCATTTCTACAGTTTTGGTAGATTAAATTAAAAGCAGGAAGTGAGGATAAATGACAAAGGAAAGAATTGAAAAAGAGCTTCTGAAAGTCCGGGAGCAGCTTGCAGGATTGCAGGCAAGGCAGAAGGACTTGGAGGAGCAGTTACAGATGGCAGAGGATGCGGAGAAGATGAAATTCATTGAGAAAAATAAAATCTCTCTGGAACGGCTGATGTTAATGAACAAAGTCAGCGAGGAAGAAATTTTACACCTGTTAAAGAAAAAGGAACAGGAACAACAATCAGAAAAGGAGGCAGTAAGCCATGAAAAAAATGAAGTTATCAGCTAAGGTGGTGTTATCGCTTGTTTTATCAGCAGTTTTATTCTGTATGCCCGGTTTGGGATTTGCCATGAACGGGAATTATGCAGTGAGTGTTCATGCGGAGGATACAGAGCCGGAAAGCAGCTCTGAGGAAAACAGAACCGAGAATGGCACAGAGCAGGAAACGGAAAGTGGTTCTGAAGAAAACAGCACGGAAGAGGATACGGTATCCGGTGGTGATGTGAAAGAACCGGAGTGTACCTGTGAGGATAAATGTGGTGCGTATGAATACGACCATAATTGCGAGGTATGCGTGAAAGATTACAAGCTCTGTGCATATAAAAAGCCGAATGTCACAATCCAGATCAATCAGCCGGATGGGTGGCATAATGACAAAGCAACCGTGACATTTACAGTTGCGGATGTGGCACATACAGGGAATTTTGAAATTGCCAAGATACAGGCAAAGGTAGGACAGAATGGAAGCTGGACGGATGTGACAGAGGACAGAAAGCTGGAGATTTCTGAAAACTGTACGGTGTATGTGCAGGTCACTGACCAGAAGGGAAATACCTATGAGAGAAGCCGTGCAATCAAATGTTTTGACACCACAAAGCCTACGCTTAATGCTGCGGTCAGTGACGGACTTTTGAGTGTGCAGGTACATGATACGGATTCCGGAGCGAAAGCAGTCTATGTTAGCGGATATGAATTTACAGACCTTACAAACGGAACTTTGAATATCCGCCTGCAGCAATTTGATGCGGGGTATGAGTATTTTACCATTTCTGCAATGGACAATGCCGGAAATATGTCGGAGGTCTACAAGACGAAAAATCCATACTACAAAGACCCGGCAGATGAGAGTGATGAAAATCCGGCAGAACAGCTTCCGGTCAATGCAGAAGCTACTAAGCCGGGAAGTGCCACGGGAACCGTAACAGAGCATACAAAGACAGACAGTGATGGAAATACCACTTCACAGACAAGTCCTGCGGAGCAGAAAAAGCAGGCAATGGCGGAAGCGGATGCTTCGGAGAAAGGAGAGAATGAGGATAAGGAGAGTAAGCAGTCCGGGCAGGGCAAGGAATTTTATACCATTCAGACGGCATCGGACAAGGTGTTTTATCTGATTATCGACAGGGATGGTGAGGAAGAAATGGCCTATTTCCTGACAGAGATTACGGAAAATGACTTGCTGAATACCACATCTGATAACAGCGAGACCTTACCGAAAAACTCCGCCGCATTAGAGTCTGCAATCCCGACTTCTGAAAGTGCATTGCCGAATAATAATGCAGAACAGGAAAATAAGCAGGAGGAAGCTGCGGAAGATACAGAGGGAACAGAAGAAGATACAGAAAGCACTGAGGAATCGAAAGAAACAGAGGTTAAAGAGCAGGCAAATCCTATGATTTCCTATATCCTGATGGGAGGTCTTGCAGTGGCAGTAATCGGAGGTGCGTATTATTTCAAGGTAGTACGCAAAAAGAAAGAGGACTTCATCGAGGACGAAGATGAGGACGAGGAAGATAACGAAGAATATGAGAACGAAGATGAGGAATCAGAGGGAAGTTCGGATGATGATTTCTTTGAGGAACAGGAGGAAGAATAATGCAGTTAGTGATAGCGGAAAAGCCAAGTGTGGCACAGTCAATTGCCAAGGTGCTTGGTGCAGATGAAAGAAAAGACGGATACATGGAGGGAAACGGTTCTATTGTTTCATGGTGCGTAGGGCATCTGGTTGAGTTGGCACAGCCGGATGCCTATTCTGATGCATGGAAAAAGTGGACATACGACAGCCTGCCTATGATACCGGAGAATTGGAAGCATGAGGTCAAGAAAGACACGGTTGCTCAGTACAGGGTATTAAAGGAGCTGATGCATGATACAAGAGTAGACAGCGTGGTATGTGCCACGGATGCAGGACGGGAAGGAGAGCTTATCTTCCGTCTGGTGTATGAACAGGCGGGATGCAGTAAACCGATGAAACGCTTATGGATTTCATCTATGGAGGAAAGTGCCATAAGGGAAGGCTTTGAGAACTTAAAGCCGGGAAGTGACTATGATCATTTATACCATTCCGCACTTTGCAGACAGGAAGCGGACTGGCTTGTGGGTATCAACGGTACAAGGCTTTTTACCGTTTTATATGGCGGCAAGGTGCTAAAGGTGGGCAGGGTACAGACACCTACCCTTGCAATGCTTGTGGAACGTGAAGCAAAGATTATGAATTTCAAGAAAGAGCAGTATTTTATGGCTCATATCCTCTGCGGCGGCGTGGATGCGGTCACAGAGAGGATTGACAGTAAAACAGAAGCAGAAAATGTTGCAGGAGCTTGTCTGAACGGACAGGCTCTTGTTACGTCTGTGACAAAGGAAGAAAAGACGGTGGCACCGCCGAAGCTCTATGACCTTACCACGCTTCAGAGGGATGCCAACCGCTTATTCGGGTTTACTGCAAAACAGACTTTGGAGTACACCCAGAGTCTTTATGAAAAGAAGCTGTGTACCTATCCGAGAACGGACAGTCAGTATTTGTCTGATGATATGGAGCAGACAGCCGGAAATGTGATTGAAGCAATTTTTGGTTCCATATTGTTTGAGGAAAATAGGATGTTCAATCCGGATATTAAGCGTGTGTTAAACAGCAAAAAGGTCACAGACCACCATGCGATTATCCCTACCATGGAGATTGCAAAAGCTGACCTTGCAGCTCTGCCGGAAACGGAGCGAAAGATTTTATCCCTTGTGGCCAACAGGTTGCTGTGTGCTACAGGGGAGAAACATCTGTATGAAACGGTCAAGGCAGATCTTTCCTGTGGCGGTTACACCTTTACAACTTCCGGCAAGTCGGTCTTAAAAAACGGGTGGAAAGATTTTGAAGATGCCTTTAAGCGTTCTTTTAAGACCACGGAAGAGAAAGAGCAGGAGGATAAGAAGCTTCCAGAGCTTTCCGAGGGGCAGACCTTTGACGGGGTACAGACGAAAATTAGCGAGTATTACACCACACCGCCGAAGCACTTTACGGAAGATTCTCTTTTATCTGCAATGGAGCGAGCCGGAAGTGAAGATATGGGAGATGATGTGGAGCGTAAAGGACTCGGCACACCTGCCACCAGAGCGGACATTATCGAGAAGTTAGTCAAGGATGGTTTTGTGAAGCGTGAGAAAAAGCAGATGATCCCCACAGAGGACGGAATGAAGCTGATTACGGTGCTTCCCGATGTGGTGAAGTCCCCAAAACTTACCGCTGATTGGGAAAATGCCCTTACCCTTGTAGCAAAGGGCGAGTATTCCATGCAGGAATTTATGGATGGAATTGCGGATATGGTAAAGAACCTTGTGCAGACTTATCACAGCATTAGTGACGAACAGAAATCCATGTTTGGAGGAAATCAGAGCGCACAGGAAGCCCTTGGAAAATGCCCGAAATGTGGCGGGGATGTGGTAAAGGGAAAATATGGAGCTTACTGCAAAAGTAAGTGTGGTATGAATGTCGGCAAGGCTATGGGGACTGTACTTTCCGATACGCAGATTAAGAGTATGCTGGAGGGGAAAAAGACTTTCGTCAAGGGTTTAAAGGGAAAGAAAGGCACTTACGATGCTTACCTGATTCCAGAAGGAATTGAGGATTATTCCTATACCAAAGATGGCAAGGAAATCAAAGGCTCACAGTATAAGGTCAAGCTGGAGTTTGCAAAAAGAAGTAAGTAACAGCACAGAAAATGGAGGATACGAACATGAATGAAGTAAATGAAAATGTAACTGTAAACGGAGCCGGAACACAGGATGAGGAGCCTGCGGCAAAGAATAATGAAACCAAAGCGGAGAAGTTCATCCGTCTTGGAGAATACCGCATGAACAAAGCGATTGATGCGATTGGAAGATTGGAACACCTTGCCAACAGGTCCGCCTATGAATATACAGCGGAGCAGGTAGAGGCTATGTTTGGTGCTTTAGAAAATAAGGTAGCAGATGTAAAAGCAAAATTCAGTACAAAGAAACAGGATAATACATCTTTTTCTTTTGGAACACATGCAGAGTAAGGAGGAAACCAGGAATGAAACAGTTAGAAAAAGAAATTGCGGAAGCAAGCAAGCAGAGCATGATGAAGCGTTATCAGTTGTATGGAACGAAAGCATCAAAGCTGGCAGACAAATCACAGAAGAATACCGGGAAGGGAGAGAGAAAGTAATGGAATATAAGGATTTTGTAGAACAGGTAAAAGAGCAGATACAGGACTTTTTACCGGAGAAATTTGCAGATGCAACGGTTTCTGTTCATCAGGTAGTAAAGAATAATGATTGTGTTTTGGATGGTCTGACAATCCGGACGGAAGAAAGCAATATTTCTCCAACCGTATATCTGAATCCGTATTTTGAGCAGATACAGGATGGAGCTGAGATGGATGATGTGCTTGGGCAGATTGCAGCCACATATCAGGCACATTATATTGACCATGATATGGATGTATCTGCGGTTACTGATTTTGATAACGTAAAAGACAAGATTGTGTGCAAGCTCATCAATGAGGAAGCCAACAGGCAGTTCCTTGAGGATAAACCATACACCAAGGTGGAAGATCTGGCGGTTGTGTATCAGATTTTAATGGACAAAAATGCGGAAGGTACTGCAACCATAACGATTACAGATAATCTGATGGACAGATATGGGATTACCCTTGAGGAGTTGCACGAACAGGCTCTTTTGAACATGGATGTTTTGCAACCATACAGCTTCAAGGGAATGAGCGAGACCATTATAGAAATGATGGCTGGGGACATTGCCAGGGATAATGATATGGATATATCAGAGGCAAGAGAAATGGCATCCCAGATGATACCGGATGTTCCTGATACAATGTTTGTCCTGACAAATGACACGAAGGTAAATGGAGCTGCCACTATATTAAATGATGATACCAGACAGGAAATTGCAGACAAGGTTGGAGACTTCTATGTACTGCCCTCATCTGTGCATGAAACGCTGATTATCCCGAAAGATGCCGGAATGGAGTTAAGAGACCTTGAACAGATGGTGCAGGAAGTGAACCAGACACAGGTAGCACCAGAGGAACGACTTTCAGATCATGTGTATGAATATGATGCAAAAGAACATGAGCTGTTTCGCAGTGACCGTGCAGAGGAACGTGCAAAACAGAAAGAGGAAAAGCGTGATGAGAAAAAAGAACGTCCTTCACTAAAAGAGAGACTTACAGAAAAGAAAAATGATGTGATGAAGATGGATGCTGACAGGAAACAACCGACAGCAGATAAAAAGAAAGAAGCGGTGATTTAGCCACTTCATACATAATACACAGGAAGGCAGCCACTTTGGGCTGCTTTTCTGTTATTAGGAGAAATTGAATCGAAAGGAGTATCTATGGCAGGAAAATATCATTATATATCTGCACTGGCAGAAATGACAGCAGGAGATATTGTTAAAAACGAAAATGAATGGACCAGATTTCTGACCACGGCTGCAAGACTGTATAAATATCCCTTTAACGAGCAGATGTTAATATACGCCCAAAGACCGGATGCTACAGCCTGTGCTTCGCTTGAAACGTGGAATGAAAAGATGAATTGCTGGGTCAACCGTGGAGCGAAAGGAATTGCCCTGATTGATACGGACAGCGAACGTCCGAGATTAAAATATGTCTTTGATGTATCAGATGTGCATAAGGCAAGAAGAATCGGGCGTGACCCAAATCTGTGGGAACTTAAGGAGGAACATAAGGCTCCTGTGCTTGCACAGCTTGAAAAGACTTATGGTGGAACCGATGTAAATATGCCTTTTGAAGAGAGGATTATGGAGATAGCTGACAGGATTGCCCAGGATTATTATGAGGAACTTTTACCGGAGCTGAACTATGTGAAAGAGGGCAGTTTCCTTGATGATCTGGATGAACTGAATCTCGGAATCAGGTTGAGGGAAACGCTGGCTTCCAGTATTTCCTTTACCCTGCTATCCCGATGCGGTGCCGATATGGATTTGTGGAAAGATGACATGAATTTTGAATATATCCACGAATTTAATAATACAAAGTCATTAGCTGTCATTGGAAATGCAACTACGGAAATGTGTAAGCCCCTGCTTATGGAAATTGGAAGGACAATAGGGGCATACGAACGCCAGATTGCAAGGCAGAATGCCTCAAATAAGGCAAGAGAAAAAGTGGCTGGGGAGCATATTGGAAGCCATGAAGAAAATGTTGAAAAAGGACTTGCAAATGCACCAGAAGCAGACTATAATGCTTTAAAGCGTGAAAGCGAAACGACAATAGAAAAACCAAAGGAAACTGAAAATCATACAGAAATGGAGGGCATTGCCAATGAAACTGACATACGAAAAGAACGGGGATTATCTGATTCCGAACCTGACAGCGAACGAGGAGTCGGAACAGGCACTGACCAAGTACGGACTGATGAGGAAGAACTTTCTGAAGCAGCACAGGAGAGGGATTTATCAGGGAATGATACTGACAGGGGAACTGAAAGCACATTGTCTGCAGGTACAGGAGCAGGCAGAGCAGAGAATGGAAATGCTGACCGGACAGATGGCGAAGTCGGAGGGAGTGAACGAGGAACTGAAAGCAGCCGATCAGATGCGCTGGGTAGCGAAGATGAACAACATCAGACACTCAGCGGAGGAAATCGTGCTGACAGAACTGATCTACATTTAAGCAGTGAGGAACAAGCGAATATTACCATGCAGGAGCCGGATAGTGACAGCAATTCATTATCCGGTTCTTTTTCGGATAAAACCGAAGATTTCACGGAGCTTCAGAAAGGAATTTTATGTTTTGATAATTACCTTATCCATAAAAGACCGGAGATTGCGGGATATTTCCAGTCAGAGCAGGATGCGGTTTTACAGACGGAGTATCTGAAAAATTCTTTCCGGATGGAGGAATTTACAGAGCTGTATATTGGGGATGTAAGAGCCGGGTATCGAGCTGATGAGGACGGGCTTACCATGTGGAAAGGCAATTATCTGACCCGTGAAGCAGAGAGCAGGTTGTCATGGGAAGATGCAAGATACTGGGTCAATTCTTATATCGAGGATGGTGTCTATTTACTTCCGGGGGAAGTGGCAGAGCAGATTGATACAGACGGAATGTTCAAACAGCTTGATCTTTTTACCATGTTTTCGGAGCAGGTCGGCAACATTGCCATGAAGCAGGCAGAAGAAAAAAGTGTTATGCCGACAGGCTTTGTACTGCTGGAGCAACAGATTGATGATATTTTAAGAAGCGGCGGAGGCAGGGATGACAGCCGCAAGCGTATTTATGCCAAGTACCAGCAGAGAAAGACACCGGAGGAAATGACTGTCTTTCTGAAAAAAGAGTATGGAACCACCGGAAAAGGTTTTGAGTTTGACGGAAAGGAGATAGCCGTATGGTTTGATGAAGGTGGCATGCGTGTTGGATACGGTACATCAGCAACGGAGCATCCGATACTTACGATGGAATGGAAAGATATTGAGCAGAATATCCGCAGGCAGGTAGAGAATGGCACCTATATGGGTGCAAATGAAGCTTATCTTGTGGATGAGGTAGAGCGTGGCAGGATTGCAAACCATTTATTTTTCTTTTTCCGTGACGGTATGGGAGAAATGCCGGAAGAACTGGAGCTAAAGGCAGGCAATTACCCGGATGCCCATGCAAGACTGGTGGAACTTCTTTCTACACCGGAAGAGGTGGAGAGGATAGCTGCCCACATGGATCATGCTCTGCATCAGCTTGAAACCGGAGAAAAAAGCCTGCGTTTCCGTTCTGTTATGCCCAAAGAGGAGCTTCGTGCCGAACTCGACAATCTTCTGGTAGACAAGCTGACATTTCCAGCTGCTGAACATGTGGAAATTAAGCACGAGGATTTTATCACGCAGGAGGAGATTGACCATAGGCTTGGCAGGGGGAGCGGTTTTTCACATGGGTCTTTCCGCATTTATGATTATTTTAAGGAAGGGCATGACAGCAAAGAAGCAGCAAATTTCTTAAAGAATGAGTATGGAACAGGCGGTAGTACTCATGCACTTGCCGGAGCTGACCACAGCTATGAGGATCACGATGCAAAAGGAATAAAACTGCAAAAGGGAAATATCGGAAAACCATACGCAGAGGTGCTTTTGTCTTGGAAGGTTGTGGAGAAACGTATCCGAAAGCTCATTGAAGAAGATAAGTATTTATCTCCGGAAGGAAAAGAAGCCTATGCACAGTACAGAGTGGAGCAGGAGCAGAAGGCTTTGGAGCAGGCACAGGCAAAGATGGAGCATGAAACCAAGGTAGCCTGTAAGAATGCCATTGAAAAGGCAATTGCTGAAAAGTTTGACGGGTATCGTCTGCCAAAGGATACAGCGGAGGGAGTCATTCAGGAATATGGCTCGGAACGAGTAAGCTATGTGCTTGCCAATTCTGTCATGCACAAAAGACAGGATGGACGGTTTTCTCCGGAGAATAAGGAGTGGGCAAAAGCCATTGAGCCTTATGCCATGGTGAAAAATGAGGATATGGTTGTGGATTCCCACCCTGCTGTATTAAATGGATTTATCAACCAGACACGACGGTATATCGAGCAGGAGAAAGAGCTTGCAGCACAGGCGGCTGAGAAAATCACGATTGATGGACAGGAGTGCATCAAAGTCGATGAATGGGGGACTGAGGAAGAAACCTATGTGCTTGGAAATTCCGTAACAGATAATCAATTTTTTTATGCAGAGGTAAATGGTGTTGCCTTTGAGTACGATTATCAGCCACAGCGGGGAGAAGTCGAGGAAGATTATCTCAACGAGATGACGGAAAGGGATATAGACCATCACGAAACAGAGGTGTTTACACAGATTGAAGGAAGTGAAGATTATCCTGAAGGTGTTGAGAAACCACCATTAACGGCAGAGGATGTGCAAAATCTGGTTCTGATTAACAGGGAGTATTCTGCAGGAACCAGAACCACGGTTTATGATTTTGAATGTGATATTCGTGGGGAACATGACACTTTGCAATATACCTTAGAGCATCACGATGACGGGGAAGGTTTTACCATTCATACGCAGAAGGATGATATTTGGGAACGGATGTCTGAGCCGGAACTTGAGCGTCTTGAGGATATTATCAGCCGTGAAGCCTTGTATTTTAAATACCATGATAAAATAGCAGGGGCAAAGAGCATAGAGGATATGGAGGAGATTCAGTTCAGTATTATGGAAGATGAGTCTCCTTATTTTTTGGCAGTTTCAGATAGGGTATGGAAAGAATTTAGCCAGAAAGAAAATGAGCTGTCTGGAGAAAATAGGGAAACTTCCGGACAGGATGTCCAAAAGCCGGAGGAAGTGTCAGATACTCCATTAGAGCCGGATATCGAAGTACCCGTGAAGCAGGCAGAACCGCAGATTGATAAGACCGGAGCTGTCAATTTCCGTATCACGGATGATGCTTTAGGAATTGGTACTGCAAAGGAAAAATTCCGCAGAAATGTGGAAGCCATACGCACACTGGAGAAAATAGAAAGTGAGAACCGTATCGCAACACCGGAGGAACAGGAGATTTTATCTCAGTATGTTGGCTGGGGTGGGCTTGCGGATGCCTTTGATGAAAGCAAGAGTGCCTGGGCAAATGAATATCAGGAATTAAAGGGACTGTTATCGGAACAGGAGTATGCTTCAGCAAGGGAGAGTACCCTAAATGCCCATTATACAAGTCCTGCCATAATCCGCAGTATCTATGATGCCTTGGATAAAATGGGATTTGAAAAAGGAAATGTGCTGGAGCCGGCAATGGGTATCGGAAATTTCTTCGGAATGCTGCCGGAGAAGATGCAGGAGAGCAGACTTTACGGCGTGGAGCTTGACGGCGTTACGGGAAGGATTGCAAAGCAGCTATATCCGAATGCCGACATTAAAATCACAGGCTTTGAAAAGACAGATTATCCGAACGATTTCTTTGATATGGCAATCGGAAATGTGCCATTCGGACAGTATAAGGTGGCGGATAAACAGTATGACAAGCAGAATTTTTTAATCCATGACTATTTCTTTGCAAAGACCTTGGATAAGGTTCGCCCCGGCGGTGTAGTTGCCTTTGTTACCAGCAAGGGAACAATGGACAAGAAAAGTCCGGAAGTCAGAAAATACCTTGCCCAGAGAGCAGAGCTTCTGGGTGCGGTCAGACTGCCTAACACGGCATTTAAGGAAAATGCTGGAACAGAGGTTACTTCTGATATTTTGTTCTTAAAGAAGCGTGACCGTGTGATGGATTTGGAGCCGGACTGGGTGCATCTGTCAGAGGATGAGAACGGCATTGCCATGAACAGCTATTTTGCCGAACATCCGGAGATGATTGTGGGAAAAATGGAAATGGTCAGCGGACCGTATGGTATGGAAAGTACCTGTATGCCCGATACCACAAGACCATTTGCACAGCAGCTACAGGAAGCGGTCAGCCATATTGATGGAGAGATAGAAGCGGTGGAGCTGGATGAACTGGCAGATGAGCTTGCGGATACCACCATTCCGGCGGACCCGGATGTTAAGAATTACAGCTACACTCTTGTGGACGATAGGGTGTATTACCGTGAAAATTCCATTATGAAGCCAGTGGATATGTCAGCTTCCATGCAGGAACGTATCAAGGGCATGGTGGGTATCCGGAATTGTACGCAGGAGCTTATCAATCTGCAATTAGAGGAATATCCGGATACGGTAATCAAGGAAAAGCAGGCGGAGTTAAACAGCTTATACGATGCTTTTTCCAAGAAACATGGCTTGATCAACTCACAGACCAATAAAAGAGCATTTAATCAGGACAGCAGCTATTGTTTGTTGTGTTCTCTTGAAAAATTGGACGATGAGGGCAATTTCAAGGGCAAAGCGGATATGTTCACGAAACGTACCATTAAAAAGGCAGAGGTTGTCACAAGTGTGGATACGGCAAGTGAAGCACTGGCAATATCTTTGTCGGAAAAAGCAAGGGTTGACCTCGATTATATGGCAGAACTGACCGGAAAAGATGTGGATACGGTCAAGGAGGAGCTGACTGGAATTATATTTCAGAATCCATTGACGGATCAATGGGAAACTGCGGATGAGTATCTGAGTGGAAATGTCCGTGACAAGCTGGAAACAGCAAAGGTCTATGCAGAAAGTCACCCGGAATATGCCGTGAATGTGCAGGCACTCACACAGGTACAGCCGAAGGAGCTGGATGCCAGCGAGATTGAGGTGCGTATTGGTGCCACATGGATTGACCCGAAGTATATTGAGGATTTTATGCGGGAGACCTTTGAAACGCCGCAGCATTTGTTAGACAGGAATGTCGTAGGAGTCCAGTATTCCGATGTGACAGGACAGTGGAACATAAAGGGCAAAAATGCGGACTATGGAAATTCCCTTGTAAATATGACCTACGGTACAAGCCGGAGAAATGCCTATACCATTCTGGAGGATTCTCTGAACTTAAAGGACAGTCGTGTTTACGATACCATAGAGGAGGACGGCAAGGAAAAGAGAGTCCTGAATAAGAAAGAAACCACTATTGCATCGCAGAAGCAGGAAGCCATAAGGGAAGCATTTAAGGACTGGATATTTCGTGATCCGGAACGCAGACAGGTACTTGTGGCAAAATACAACCAGCTTTTCAATTCCACAAGACCAAGGGAATATGACGGTTCACATCTGAAATTCCCCGGCATGACACCGGATATTGAGTTAAAGCCCCACCAGAAAAATGCGGTGGCTCATGTACTTTACGGAGACAATACCTTGCTTGCGCATTGTGTGGGAGCCGGAAAGACTTTTGAGATGACAGCGGCAGCCATGGAGAGTAAGCGTCTTGGATTATGTCAAAAGAGCCTGTTTGTGGTTCCGAACCATTTGACGGAGCAGTGGGCAAGTGATTTTCTGCGGTTATATCCCGGAGCAAATATCCTTGCTGCAACAAAGAAAGACTTTGAGCCTGCCAACCGTAAGAAATTCTGTTCCAGAATCGCCACGGGAGATTATGATGCGGTTATTATCGGGCATAGTCAGTTTGAGAAAATTCCGCTTTCACAGGAAAGACAAGTAGCCATTATTGAAAGGCAGATTGATGAGATTGAGCTTGCTATTGCACAGGCAAAAGCCGACAACGGAGAACGCTACACCATTAAGCAGATGGAGAAATCAAGAAAATCACTTCTTACAAGGCTTGGAAAGCTGAATGATGCATCAAGGAAAGATAATGTAGTGACTTTTGAGCAGCTTGGCGTGGACAGGCTTTTCGTGGATGAGAGCCATAATTACAAAAATATGTTCCTTTATACCAAGATGCGTAATGTGGCAGGAATTGCACAGTCAGAGGCACAGAAGTCCTCAGATATGTTTGCAAAGTGCCAGTATCTTGATGAACTGACAGGCGGTAAGGGTGTGACCTTTGCGACAGGTACGCCGATTTCAAACAGCATGACGGAACTTTACACCAATATGCGTTACCTTCAGTATGGTACGCTTCAGAAGCTGGGGCTTGGACACTTTGACAGTTGGGCATCCTCTTTTGGAGAAACGCAGACAGCCATTGAGCTTGCGCCGGAGGGCTATACTTTAGTAGGACGATAAATAATGCGTTTCTAAATTGAAAATAGGC
>ENA-ORSG01001032-ORSG01001032.1-human-gut-metagenome-genome-assembly--contig:-NODE-1032-length-19543-cov-16.167590_pt1 | contig 19543 bp, 19 predicted proteins | sample MGYA00242189_ERZ509156 | MGnify/ENA primary metagenome ERZ509156 (study PRJEB26280, sample SAMEA2338666) | human gut metagenome | biome: human gut; feature: human-associated habitat; material: faeces...
TCATCGAATGCCGCGTACAGGGCGTCCCGCTGGGGCTGGGACAACCCTTCTTCGACTCGGCCGAAAGCATGATCGCCCACCTGCTCTTCTCGGTTCCCGCCGTCAAGGGCGTGGAATTCGGCAGCGGCTTCGCCGGGGCGCGCATGCGCGGCTCCGAGAACAACGACCCGTTCCTCGACGTCGAAGGCACGACAGCGACCAACAACGCGGGCGGCATCAACGGCGGACTGACCAACGGCAACGAACTCGTCGTCCGCGCCGCCGTCAAGCCCACGCCGAGCATCGGCCGCGAACAGATGACCTACAATCTGGCCACGAACAAGGTCGAGCCGCTGATGATCCGCGGCCGCCACGACGTCTGCGTCGCCCTGCGGGGCGCGGTGGTCGTCGAAGCCGCCGTAGCCATCGCGCTGGCCAACTTCATCCGCTAATGACCACGCGCCGCGACATACTCGGCCGTATTTCGGCACGCCTCGCGCCCCTCTACGGGGCGCGTGAAGCACGGAGCATCGCCCTCGTCGCCGTCTCGGAGCTGTCGGGGCTGAGCGCGTCGGCCCTGCTGACCGATCCCGGCGCGCCGCTCGAAATCGCGGAGCTGGACGACATCCTCAGCCAGCTGGCCGCAGGCCGTCCGGTGCAGTATGTCGTGGGGCGCACGGAGTTCTGCGGCCGCACGTTCGCCGTGCACGAAGGGGTGCTGATTCCCCGGCCCGAAACCGAAGAGCTGGCGGCATGGATCGCGCAGGCCGAAACCGAAGCCGCCACTCTGCTCGACGTGGGCACCGGAAGCGGCTGCATCGCGGCCACCCTCGCGCTGGCGCTGCCCGGCGCGCAGGTATATGCGGCGGACATCTCCGACACGGCGCTGGAAACCGCCGCCCGCAACTGCCGGGCGCTCGGCGCCGGGGTCATCCTGCGCAAGGCCGACGCCCTGAGCGATCTGGCCGAAGTCTTTCCGGGACCGTTCGACGTCATCGTCTCCAACCCGCCCTACGTGCCGCAGAGCGACCTGCCCGCGATGCACGTCAATGTGCGGGAATACGAGCCGCACGAAGCGTTATTCGTCCCCGACGACGACCCGCTGCGCTTCTACCGCGCCATCGCCCGCGCCGGACGGCGGACGCTCCGCCCCGGCGGCAGGCTCTACTTCGAAATTTACGAACGCTTCGCCGACGCCATGCGCCGCATGCTCGGCGAAGAGGGATATACGGACACCGAGGTCCGCGAAGACCTCAACGGCAAACCCCGCATGATATGCAGCCGCCTGAAGTAAAAACGACCGGGAAACGCGCCAAAACGCCCGAACAGGCCCTCGCCGCACTCATGCGGCTCTGTGCGCGCGCAGAAAAGTCGCAGGACGACGCCCGGCGGCTGATGCGCGGCTGGGGGCTTGCTGAGCGCGAGGGCGAGCAGGTGCTGGCGCGGCTCGTCCGCGACCGCTTCATCGACGACGGCCGTTACGCCGAAGCTTTCGTGCGCGACAAACTGCGGCTGAGCGGCTGGGGCGAATACAAGATCCGCACGGCCCTGCAGCGCAAGCGTATCGACAGGGAGCTGATCGACGCGGCGCTGGCGCAGGCCGACCGTCAGGATATGGCCGGCCGGCTGCGGCAGCAGCTGGAACGCAAGATGCGGACGACCAGACATACGACACAATACGAACTCAAAACCAAACTGATACGTTACGGGCTTTCGCTGGGATACGACTACGAGACGGTGCTCGACAGCGCCGCCGCGCTCGTGACGGACACGGAGACATGCGACGAATTCTGACATTACTGCTTTTCACGACGATCTGCTCCGGGGCGCAGGGCCAGCGGCTCAACCCCGGAGATTACATATATCCGATCCGCGGCGTCGCGGGGCTTTACTCGGCCAACTTCGGCGAAATGCGTCCCGGACACTTCCACGGCGGCATAGACATCAAGACCGACGGCGGCGAGGGCAAACCCCTCGTGGCCGTGGCCGACGGTTACGTCTCGCGCGTGAGCGTCAGCCCGTCGGGCTACGGACGGGCGATATACCTCACGCTCGGCAACGGCACGACGGCCGTATACGGCCACCTGCAACGGTTCCGCGGCGACATCGAAAAACAGGTCCGCGAAGAACGCTGCCGCCGCCGCGCGAACAGCGTCGATCTCTGGTTCGGCCCCGGCGCATGGCCCGTCGCACAGGGCGACACGATCGGATTTTCGGGCAACAGCGGTTCGTCGATGGGGCCCCATCTGCATTTCGAACTGCGCGACACCCCGACCCAGCGGCTTTACAACGTCGTGCGCGAAGGCGTCGTCCGCCCCGACGACGACCTGCCGCCCCGCATCATGCGCATCCACTACATCGAGGTGGACAGCGTGCAGGGCGTTCCCGTCCACGGCAGTCCGGAGAGCTATGCCGTCGTCCGCGAAGCGGAAGGCCGCTACCGGCTGACGCGCGAAGAGCCCGTCGGCACGGGACGCAAAGGCTATTTCGTCCTCGAAGCCAGCGACCGCCGCAACGGGGTGCACAACACCTTCGGACTATGGAGGGCGAGCATGTCCGTGGACGGCGATCCCCGGTTCGAATACCGCATGGACGGCTTCACGCACGACCTTTCGCGCTGCTGCGACGCCGTGAGCCACTACCCCATGCAGCTCACCTCGCGCAACGAGGTGATCCGGCTGGCGCAGCTGGCCGAATCGCCCGACTGCTTCTATCCCGTCATGCGGGAGCGCGGCCTCGTCCGCACCGCCGAGGGCGAGAAACGGCGCATCCGCATCGAAGCCGAAGACGACTGCGGCAACCGCTCGCAGCTCGAATTCGACATTCTCGGCCGCACGGAAACGCTCCGCGCCGAAGCTGACAGCACGGCCGTCGTCCTGCGGCCCGAAAAGGCGGCTTTGGTCCGTGCGGGCCGCGATCTGACGGCCCGCATCCCCGCAGGAGCGGTCTACGAACCCATTTTCTGCCGCCCGGAACAGCGTCAAGCCCCCGCATCCGACTCCACGGCGGCGATCCTCTCGCCCGCCTACCGCATCCTCGGCGCCGAAACGCCCCTGCGCCGCCCGATGACGGTCTCCGTACACGCCTTCGTGCCCGACGACATGCAATCCCGCACGGTTCTCGCGACCCGTACTGCCAAAGGACGCATCGCCTGCATCGGCGGCAGATACGCCGACGGCGCCGTGACGGCGACGACCCGCACCACGGGCGACATCTTCGTCGCCGCCGACACCATACCGCCGCGCATCCGGCCGCTCTTCAGCGAAGGGGCCGACCTCGGCGGCGCCCGCAGCATCCGCTTCCGCGTGAGCGACAATTTCTCAGGCATCGCCTCCTGCACGCTGCTCATCGACGGCCGCTGGGCGCCCTGCGACCGCTTTCCGATGCAGGGCACGCTCGTACATGCGTTCGACCGCCCCGCCGCAAAAAAACGCCGCAGCGTACAACTCTCGGTAACCGACGGATGCGGCAATACAGCCCGCTGGGAGGGAACATTTTGGCGGTAAACTCTTAAATTCAGAAATTATTTTCTATATTTGCACACATCCCAACAACAAACACAATGACAGACAACAATCCCGACGTACGGAAACCCTTGATTCTGATAGCGGAAGATGTCGAGAGCAACTACAAGTTTCTGGAAATAATACTCAAAAAAGAGTACGATCTGCTATGGGCCAAGAATGGCAGGGAGGCTGTCGATTTTGCCATGGAGCACAAGCCCGACGCAATACTGATGGACATCAAAATGCCCGTCATGGACGGCATCGAGGCGCTGAAGGAGATTCGCCGCTACACGGCCGAACTGCCCGTGATCATGCAAACGGCCTATGCCTTCGACACCGACCGCCGCACTGCCGAGGAAGCCGGCTGCAACGGATTCATCACCAAACCCGTCATGCCGCGCGAACTGAAAATGTATCTGGACAAATACCTGAACAAATAACAGAGAAAGTCCGGGAACAGCCGTCGCAAATCCGCTTCACACCCACACCGTCTCCAGCGGCCGGCCCCGAAAACAGGCGCCCCGCACTAGACTCAAAACAAGCCGGACAGACCGTCCGGCTTGTTTTTACAAGGCTCAGCGGCGCTTCCGCAGACGCCCGGTCCGGAATAAAACGCCGGCCGTCCGATGCAGATAAAACAAGAAAACACGAAATAAATTTGTAGATACTTCGGAATTTCGTACTTTTGCACCCGAAAATCGACATGGTCTCGTAGCTCAGTTGGATAGAGCAACAGCCTTCTAAGCTGTCGGTCGTGGGTTCGAATCCCGCCGGGATCACTCGACGCCGGGCCGCAAATGCGGCCCGGCATTTTTTCATCCGTATCGAAAACGCCATAAAACAGCCTTCCGCGCGCATTTTTCCGCAATTTATTTTGCCGGGCGGAATATTTTGCCTACATTTGCAGGCTTAAAAGCCCAAAGTGGGTGAGCGTTTTTTATTAATTACAACAAAATTTTATAGCAAAATGGCTGTTAAAATTCGTCTGGCACGTCATGGTAAGAAGGGTTACGCCTTCTATCACATCGTTGCCGCAGATAGCAGGGCGCCACGTGATGGTAGATTTATCGAGAAGCTGGGTACCTACAACCCCAACACGAATCCTGCTACGATCGACCTGGACTTCGAGAAAGCACTGGGCTGGTTGCAGAAAGGCGCACAACCTACGGATACCTGTCGGGCAATTCTCTCGTACAAGGGCGTATTATACAAGAAGCACCTGCTGGGCGGTATCGCCAAGGGCGCATTCTCGGAGACCGAAGCCGAAGCTCGTTTCAACAAATGGATGACCGAGAAGGCCGGTAAGATCGAGGCTAAGGGCAACAAGCTCGAAGCGGATGCCAAGTCGGCCGAAAAGGCCCGTCTGGCCGCCGAAGCCAAAGTCAAGGAGGAGCGCGCAAAGGCCATCGCCGAGAAGAAGGCCGCAGCCGAAGCTGCCGCCAAGGAGGCCGAGCAGGCCGCTGCCGCAGAGGGCGCAGAAGCACCCGCTGAAGGCGAAGCCGAAGCTCCCGCCGCAGAATAAGCGCAGAACGCTTCTTTCCGGAATCCCGGTAAATTTCCCAACGCGGGAGATTTACCGGTTTTTTTCATTACTTTTGTAAACTCTTTCCGGCCGGGCGGCACGCCCCGCAGCGCCACGCCACGCATGGAAAGTCCCCCTGCCGCACCGCCGGACGAGCGAGAATCGCACGCTCCACGCGATGCGGAGGATAAAACACCGTAAACCGAACCGACATGAGCGTTTCCATACCCGCAGGCAGAATCAACAAGCTTTTCGGCACCGACGGCGGAGTGATGCTGTCGCTTTACGCCGATTTCCCCGCGGATTTCGACACCGACACCCCGCTGCTGGTCACCATCGACGCCCTCGAAGTGCCGCTCTGGTGCGAACGTTTCGAACGCCGCGGAGCCTCAGGCGCCGTCGCCGCATTCGCCGACTTCGACACCGAACGCCGGGCGCAGGAGCTGCTCGGCCTCGAATTCCGCATCCGGTTCGACGAGGAGGATGACGACGAATTCTACATGGAGGACCTGATCGGATTCGCCGTTACGGGCTTCGAGATACGGCACGGCGGCACAGAAAACAGCAACAGCAACAGCAACAGCAACAGCAACAGCAACAGCGGCGACAGCAACGAAGACGCCAACGGCGGCAGCAACGATAACGCCAACACCGCCGCCGGCGACGGCACGCCCCCTGCCGGACAATTCGCAGGCAGGGTCGCGGACTATTACGACAGCGAGGCCAACCCGCTCTTCGAGCTGGAAATCGGCGGCCGCCGGGTGTTGGTCCCCGCCGCCGAGGAGTTCATCGCCCATATCGACTTCGAGGGGCGCACGATGAAGATGATCCTGCCCGAAGGGCTGATCGACCTATAAGATTTTCAAGACAATATGGCACACGTAGTAATCGGATTATCGGGCGGCGTGGATTCGTCCGTCGCGGCGTATCTCCTCAAACGGCAGGGGCACGACGTCACGGGGCTTTTCATGATCAACTGGCACGACACCACGGGCACGCTCGAAGGCGACTGCCCGTGGCACGACGACCGGGTTTTCGCCGAGCTGGTCGCCAAACGGCTCGACATTCCGCTGCGCGTCGTGGACCTCTCGGCCGACTACCGTACGCGCGTGGTCGATTACATGTTCGCCGAGTACGAAAAGGGCCGCACGCCCAACCCCGACGTGCTGTGCAACCGCGAAATCAAGTTCGACGTCTTTCTGCGCGAAGCCCTCAAGCTGGGCGCGGACTTCGTCGCCACGGGCCACTACTGCCGCAAGGCCGAAGAGTTCCTTCCCGACGGACGGACGGTCTTCAAGCTGCTCGCCGGCGCCGACCCCAACAAGGATCAGAGCTATTTTCTCTGCCAGCTTTCGCAGGAACAGCTGCGCTACGCCCTGTTCCCGATCGGCGATCTGCTGAAACCCGAAGTGCGGCGCATCGCCGCCGAGCAGGGACTCGCCACCGCCAAGCGCAAAGATTCGCAGGGCATCTGCTTCGTGGGCAAGGTGGACCTGCCCGCTTTCCTCCAGCAGAAACTGGCTTCGAAAAAGGGCAACGTCCACGAGATCCTCCCCTCGTGGCCGAAATACGACCGGGCTTTGGCCGGGGCTGCGGCCAAAGCCGAAAACGCCGCTGGCCCCGATACGTCAGACGCCCGGACGAACAGCACGCTTTCGACCGAAAACCGGGCTATACCTGCTGAAGCGGATGCCGAAGTCGCCCGAACCGACGGCGAACCTTCGACCGAACGCCTTACCGCCCTCGCCGCCCCGTGGCGCTACACCGTACGCGACGGCAAGAAGATCGGCGAGCACAACGGCGCGCATTTCTACACCATCGGCCAGCGCAAGGGGCTGGGCATCGGCGGCCGCCGGGAGTCGCTCTTCATCCTTGCGACCGACACTGCGCAGAACGTCATCTACGTCGGCGAGGGCGACAGCCACCCCGGTTTGTGGCGTCCGGCGCTGCACATCGCCCCCGGCGAAATCCATTGGGTCAATCCCGCACGCGCCCTCTCGCCCGGACAGAGCGCCCGCTTCAGCATCCGCATCCGCTACCGCCAGCCGCTTCAGGACGCAACGCTCTTCATGCGCGACCAAGGCGCCTACATCCTCTTCGACCAACCCCAGCGGGGCATCACGCCCGGACAGTTCGCCGCATGGTACGACGGCGACGAGCTGGTCGGTTCGGGCGTAATCTCCGAATGACCGCGTTCCCGCAGCCGCCAAACGCCGCTGCTTGCCGCACACCGGAAAAACACCGGAAAAACATCGGGATAATTCCGACTTCAATCAAACGTTCAGCCTATGAATATCGAAGATTTCAGGACCTACTGCCTTTCGTTCAAGGGGGCCTATGAAAAGATGCCGTTCGAGAAAGCGACTTCCGCATACGACCGGAACCTGCTCGTCTTCTGCGTGGCGGAAAAATGGTTTTGCTTCGTAAACGTCGAGACATTCGATTTCTGCAATATCAAATGCGCTCCCGACCGGATCGTGGATTTGCAGGAGCGTTACGAAGGAGTGACGCCGGCATACCATATGAATAAAAAACACTGGATAAGCGTACATTTCGACAAAGACGTACCCGACAGAACGATCGAAGACCTCGTGAAGCAATCGTACGATCTTGTCGCGGCTTCCCTGCCGAAAAAGGAAAGAGCGGCTTTGCAGACCCCGTAATCGGCATCGGGGAACGGCATCAGGGAGATATACGGCGACGGAGGAAAAAAACTCCGTCTTTTTTATGCCCCGACGAAAGCCGGAAGGGTTACTTAGACATAGATAGGTAATACTTATACATGACGCGGAATTCGGCGTGGCACGTTTTTTAGTTTTACACTCGAAAACAAGCCACCGTGAAAACAGCCTTCGACAACTATGTGATAGAAGCCGTGCGCAAAGAGCGCATGGCCCAAAAAGTGTCTCAGGCAATGCTGGCTTACGGCATAGGCGTCTCGCACGGCTACATCGGGCAGGTGGAAAGTCCCAAATATCGCACGAAGTACAATCTGAATCACATCAACGAGATCGCCAAATTTCTGGGTTGTTCGCCGCGCAAGTTTCTGCCCGAAGAACCGATCTGACCTTCGGCCCATGTTCCCGCACCGCACGGCATCAGCCACCAAGCTCCGTCCCCAGACCGGGCAGAAAAACCGATCCGGGAAACGTCCGGCCCTTCTGCTCCGCACGCTTCTCCTCGCCGCGCTCCTCCTCTCCGGCATCCGCTGCGCCCTCGCCCAGCCCCGCATCGGCATCGCCTACTGCGACCTCGACCACCTCTACGACACCATACCGGCGCTCTTTTACGACGACAGCGACTACACGCCCGGCGGGCGTCTCGCGTGGGACACGGAACGCTACCGCCGCAAGATAGCCCGCACGGCCGCCGTCATCGACTCGATGCGCATGCCGCTCGTCGCGCTGTGGAGCGTCGAAAACGAAGCGGTCGTGCGCGACATCGCGGCGGCCTGCCGGGGCGACTACAGCTACCTGCACTGCACGCTTAACTCGCTCGACGGCATGGATTTCGCACTGCTCTACTACGGCGACCTCTTCGATCCCCACTACGAGGAGCCGGGACGCCGCTATCTCTACATCGAAGGCACCCTGCGCTTCCCCGCCCCGCGCACCCGCCGCACAACCGGCCGCCCGGTCCGCCCGTCGCGCACCGACACCGTGGGACTGGTGTTGTGCAGCGACACGCGCATGGCCGAATGGGTCGTCCGCGACCTGCGCGAAGAACGCCCCGGCGTGAAGCTGATCGTTCTGGGGCGCACCGCCTCGCTCGACGCGGCGGCATACGGACTGCGCGACGCCCTCGAACGTCCGGCCCGGCTGGGCCGGGGCAACGTCCGCCGCCGCGGAGGCTGGCTCATGCGCGACCGCATTCTGGCCGACACCGCGCTGATATGTTCGGGCGGCGACGTTTTCGCCCGCCGCTATCTGCTTGATCCCAAGACGGGTAACCCGCTGTCGACCTACGAGAGACGGCGTTACCGGGGCGGCTTCGGCTACGCCCTGCCGGTATTCGTTTACTTGGAGTAGAATTTTTTGGAATTTCAGAAAAGTTTTCCTATATTCGCATTCCCAACGGCAAATAGGATTCTTCGACGAGGCGGTAACAGCGATGTCACCGCAATTTTCGTCTGTAGGGGAAGAGATTAGCTAAAAATTTTTATAAATTTACATATCATTAAATTAACCAAGAAAAAAAATTATGGCAGACGTAAAACGAGTCTATACCTTCGGCAACAAGGAAGCCGAAGGCAACGGCAAAATGCGTGAACTGCTCGGCGGCAAAGGTGCCAACCTTGCGGAGATGAACCTCATCGGCATTCCCGTTCCTCCGGGATTCACCATCACCACCGAAGTATGTGCGGAATATTATGCCCACGGCAAGGAGGCGGTCATCAAGATGCTCCGTCCCGAAGTCGAGCGGGCGATGCAGAATATCGAGAAACTGACCGGCATGAAGTTCGGCGACAAGGAGATGCCGCTGCTGGTTTCGGTCCGTTCGGGCGCACGCGCCTCGATGCCCGGCATGATGGACACGATCCTCAATCTGGGTATGAACGATCAGGCCGTGGAGGCTGTCGCCAAGCGCACGGGCAACCCCCGCTTCGCATGGGACTCGTACCGCCGTTTCGTACAGATGTACGGCGACGTGGTGCTGGGCATGAAGCCCGAATCGAAAGAGGACCACGACCCGTTCGAGGTCATCATCGAGGAGCAGAAGGAGAAGCGCGGCGTCAAGAACGACACCGACCTGACGACCGACGACCTGAAGGAGCTGGTGCAGAACTTCAAGGCCGCCGTCAAGAAGCAGACCGGCGAGGATTTCCCGGCATGCCCTTGGGATCAGCTCTGGGGAGCCGTATGCGCCGTGTTCGGCTCGTGGATGAACGAGCGCGCCATCCTCTACCGCAAGCTCAACAACATCCCCGCAGAGTGGGGAACGGCCGTTACCGTGCAGGCCATGGTATTCGGCAACATGGGCGCCAACTCGGCGACGGGCGTAGCCTTCTCGCGCGACGCCGCGACGGGTGAAAACCTCTTCAACGGCGAGTACCTGATCAACGCGCAGGGCGAGGACGTCGTGGCCGGCATCCGCACCCCGCAGCAGATCACCATCGAAGGCTCGAAGCGCTGGGCCGTGGCCCAGAACGTCTCCGAGGAGGAGCGCCGCACGAAATACCCTTCGCTCGAAGAGGTCATGCCGACGGTTTACAAGGAGCTGGACGAGATTCAGCGCCACTTGGAGCAGTACTTCAAGGACATGCAGGACATCGAGTTCACGATTCAGGACGGCAAGTTGTGGATGCTCCAGTGCCGCAACGGCAAGCGCACCGGCGCCGCCATGGTCAAGATCGCGATGGACATGCTCCGCGAAGGTCTGATCGACGAACGCACCGCCGTGCTGCGCTGCGAGCCGGCCAAACTCGACGAGCTGCTGCACCCCGTATTCGACAAGAAGGCCATCGCCAATGCGCAGGTCATCACCAAGGGTCTGCCCGCATCGCCGGGAGCCGCTACGGGTCCGGTGGTGTTCTTCGCCGAGGACGCCGAGAAGATCCTCGCAGAGTCGGGCCAGAAAGCGATCCTCGTCCGCATCGAGACTTCGCCTGAGGACCTCAAGGGCATGCTTGACGCGGCAGGTATCCTGACCGCACGCGGCGGCATGACGTCGCACGCGGCCGTCGTCGCACGCGGCATGGGCAAATGCTGCGTATCGGGCGCCGGCGAGCTGGAGATCGACTATAAAACCCGCACGATCCGCGTGAACGGCTTCACCGTGAAGGAGGGCGACTGGATTTCGCTCAACGGCTCGACGGGAGAGGTTTATCTGGGTCAGGTAGCCACGATGGCCGCCGACCTGAGCGGCGATTTCGGCCAGCTGATGGAGCTTGCGGGCAAATACGCCGTGCTGAAGGTTCGCGCCAACGCCGACACCCCCAAGGACGCCCTGCAGGCATTCGCATTCGGCGCCGAGGGTATCGGCCTCTGCCGCACGGAGCACATGTTCTTCGAAGGCGACCGCATCAAGGCCATCCGCGAGATGATTCTGGCCGACGACGAAGCCGGACGCCGCGTGGCGCTGGCCAAGCTGCTGCCGATCCAGCGCGGCGACTTCGAGGGTCTGTTCAAGGCCATGAACGGCTTCCCCGTGACCGTACGTCTTCTCGACCCGCCCCTGCACGAGTTCGTGCCGCACGACGAGAAGGGACAGCAGGAGATGGCCAAGGAGATGAACGTACCCCTCCAGAAAATCGTCGCCAAAGTCGAGTCGCTGGCCGAGTTCAACCCGATGCTGGGACACCGCGGCTGTCGTCTGGGCAACACCTACCCCGAAATCACCGAGATGCAGGCGCGCGCCATCATCGAGGCCGCCATGAACGTCAAGGCGCAGGGCATTCCGGTACACGTCGAGATCATGGTTCCGCTCGTAGGCAACCACAAGGAGCTGCGCTACCAGAAAGGCATCATCGACGCGACGGCCGAGCAGGTGTTCTCCGAGCGTAACGACAAGATCGACTACATGGTCGGCACGATGATCGAGGTTCCGCGCGCCGCCGTGACGGCCAACCAGATCGCCGAGGTTGCCGAGTTCTTCTCGTTCGGCACCAACGACCTGACGCAGATGACGCTGGGCTTCTCGCGCGACGACATCGGCAAGTTCCTGCCCGTTTACCTCGAAAAGGGCATCCTCAAGAACGACCCGTTCCAGATCCTCGACCGCAACGGCGTGGGCCAGCTGATCCGCGAAGCCGTTTTCAAGGGCCGTTCGACCCGCGAAAAACTCAAATGCGGCATCTGCGGCGAACACGGCGGCGAACCTTCGTCGGTCGAGTTCTGCCACTACGCAGGGCTGAACTACGTGAGCTGCTCGCCGTTCCGCGTGCCCATCGCACGTCTGGCGGCCGCACACGCCGCGCTCAACGAGAAATAGCGTTCCTCCGGTTCCGACCGGAATATCCGATAGCGAAAGCCTGCGGCACGAAAGCCGCAGGCTTTCGTTTTCAGCGAAAAAAAAGTCCGGTTCGTTGAATATGTTTGGCGAAAGCGGATAAGTTTTGTATATTTGCTATCGGCAAACAGTATAACACGCAACTTTTTTGTTGAATTAAAATAACAGAACATGAAGAAGATGTTTTTTGCGGCAATCGTCGCATTATTCGCAGTGACCACCGTATCAGCACAAACTCCGGGCAATTGGGCCGTAGGACCCAAAATCGGCGTATATACCAATACAGGCGCCGACGGCGCCATCTTCGGCATCGGAGCCAGCGGACGCTACAGCTTCACCGACAACTGGCGCATGGAGTCGGGCATCATGGCCATCTGCAAGAAATTCTGCTCGGTGGACATCAGTGCCGACGTGCAGTACCTCTTCAATATCGCCCCGGACTGGCATATCTATCCGCAGGCGGGTCTGAGCGCCAACGATATCGGCGGATGGTCGTGCGGCATCAATCTGGGCGGCGGCGCCGACTTCTCGGTAGCCCGCAACTGGGACCTCTCGGCAGGCTTCAAGTGGATGATCCAGACCGCTGAGTACCACAAGAATCCGATTCTCATCAATATCGGCGCAACCTACAAGTTCTAATCCGGCGCAACCCGGAAAACGATATCCCGGAGACCTCGACGAGGTCTCCGGGATTTTTCATGTCCGGCCGCGAACGCCCCGCACCCCACTGCCGCCCGCCACGAAAGCCAACGCGCAACGAAGTGCAGCGAGCAACAACGAGCGACGGTGACTGCTGCGACGGCGGTGAAGACAGCAACGGCGAAGACAGCAACAGAGACAGCGAAGACAGCAACGGAGACGGTGAAGACAGCAACGGAGACGGCAACGGAGACGGCAGCGGAAACGGCAGCGGAAACGGCAGCGGAAACGGCAGCGGAAACGGCAGCGGAAACGACGAGCTACAGCGGCGGAGAGCCGTACATTTTTCAACACCCGGCCAAAAGCCCCCGCAAGCAAAACAGAACGCACGGCCCGTCCGCCGTAAAATACAGCAAATCGGCCGGATTCCGCGACCTGAAAACCCTTCCGGAGAGCTTCGCAGCCCTCCGGCACGGGACGGTTTTTCACCTCCGGTCGCGCACAAATTCCGGCGGCAACCGATCGCGGCACGAGTGTTGCACGCCGTTAAGGCAATGGAACAAAGGCGGTTCGGGAAGCTTTCCGAATCCGGAGATATGAATTAAATGACTGACAACCACTTATTAATACATAAAATTTAACTGAAAATTATGAAAAAAATTCTTCTCATCTCGGTTGCGGCATTGTTTGCTTGGGCAGCGTCCGCTCAGGACAACACCTACCGCAACACTCAGACCAACAACTACCGCAATGCGGCTCAGACAAACAACTACCGCAACGCGGCTCAGACCTACAACAACAATGCGGCTCAGGCCGGCAATTACCGCGGCACGCCCTCCGATTACCGCAGTGCGGTGGGTCCGCGTGTCAATTTCTACACCAACACGGACGACGCCTCGGTCGGTATCGGCGCCTACTACCGCTACAGCTTCAATTCGCACTGGCGCATCGAGCCGTCGATCTATGTACTGACGGAAAAAGACAGCTCCGTAGACATCAACTTCGACGCACACTACGTATTCCAGATCGCCGACTGGTGGGGCGTATTCCCGCAGGTAGGTATCGTGGCCAATGACATCAAGGACTGGGCGGTCGGCATGAGTGTCGGCGCAGGTTTCGACTTCAACGTCGCCCACCGCTGGAACATCTCCGCAGGTCTCAAGTACGAGCCTATGTTTGACAGCGACCGTTCGAACCCGTTGGTGGTATACGTCGGCGCCGCGTACAGATTCTGACAAACGCACCTGCATAACACATGCAAAAAGCGGATCCCGATGTCGGGATCCGCTTTTTCATGCGGTACGGCACAATGCCGGAATCATCTGGTCTTATAGGCCGCACGGTACTTTCCCTTGGCAAGGTTCAGCAACTTGCCTTTCAGCAGATTGCGACGCAGCGGCGAGATGCGGTCCGTGAAGACCACGCCTTCGATATGGTCGTATTCGTGCTGAATGACCCACGCCTTCAGTCCGTGGAACTCCTCGTCGTGCTCGACGAAGTTTTCGTCGAGATAACGCATCCTGATGGCCAGCGAACGAGGCACATCGGCATGGATGCCCGGAAAGGAAAGACACCCTTCGTTATAGGTCTTCTTCTCCTCCGAAAAAGCGTAGATTTCGGGATTGATAAAGGCACGCTTGTAGTCGGCGCATTCGGGATCGTCCTCGCCCCACGGCGTGCAATCGACGATGAACAGACGAATGGCCTTGCCGATCTGCGGCGCGGCCAGTCCGACGCCTTCGGCTTCGCCGAGCGTCTGGAACATGTCCTCGACAAGTTTTTTCACTTCGGGATAGTCGGGCGCAATCTCCTCGCACTGTTTGCGAAGCACCTCGTTCCCGTATATGACAATCGGATAAATCATTTGTTAAACTCCATATAACTTTGTAAAATAATCGTGGCGGAAATCTTGTCCACCAACGCCTTGTTGCGCCGGGCCATCCTGCCGATACCGCTTTCGAGCATCGTGCGGTGCGCCAGCACCGAGGTAAAACGCTCGTCGTAAAAGACCACCTCCTTATCGGGATAGGCCCTGCGCAGCCGGGCTGCCAGCGGCTCGACGAAACGCCACGTTTCGGAAGGCGTGCCGTCCATCTGCGTCGGCTTGCCCACTACTATCGTAGTAACGTCTTCCGCGGCGAAATATTTTGCCAGCCACGCTTCGAGTCCCTTCGTTTCGACGGTTTCTAGCCCCCCGGCGATCAGCCGCAGGGGATCGCTCACGGCGATTCCCGTACGCTTCGTCCCGTAATCTATGGCGAGGATGCGGCCCACGGATCAGCGATTACAGATTCAGCTTCCGGAAAAGCTTGCGGTAGGAGCACTCCTCCTCGACCAGCGCGGGCAGCTTGTCGATCGCAACACGCTCCTGCTGCATGGTGTCGCGGTGACGCACCGTCACGGTGTTGTCTTCGAGCGTCTGACCGTCCACGGTCACGCAGAACGGCGTGCCGACGGCGTCCTGACGGCGGTAACGCTTGCCGACGGAATCCTTCTCGTCGTAAACGACGTTGTAATCGTATTTCAAGAGGTCCACGATCTTCTGCGCCACTTCGGGCATGCCGTCCTTCTTCACCAGCGGCAGAACGGCGACCTTCACGGGGGCCAGCGCCGCAGGCAGACGCAGCACGACGCGCGAGTCGCCGCCTTCGAGCTGCTCCTCGGTATAGGCTGCAGACATTACCTGCAGGAACATGCGGTCCACGCCGATCGACGTCTCGACCACGTAGGGTACATAGCTCTCGCCCGTTTCGGGATCGAAGTACTGGATCTTGCGGCCTGAGAACTTCTGGTGGTTGCCCAAGTCGAAGTCCGTGCGGGAGTGAATGCCTTCGACCTCCTTGAAGCCGAACGGGAAGTTGTACTCGATATCGGTCGCGGCATTGGCATAGTGCGCCAGCTTCTCATGGTCGTGGAAACGGTAGCGGTCGTCGCCGAAGCCCAGCGCGCGGTGCCATGCCATACGGGTCTCCTTCCATGCCTGCCACCACTTCATCTCCTCGCCGGGGCGCACGAAGAACTGCATCTCCATCTGCTCGAACTCGCGCATGCGGAAGATGAACTGACGGGCGACGATCTCGTTGCGGAACGCCTTGCCGATCTGCGCGATACCGAACGGCAGTTTCATGCGTCCGGTTTTCTGCACGTTCAGGAAATTCACGAAGATGCCCTGCGCCGTTTCGGGACGGAGGTAGATCGTATTGGCGCCCTCGGCCGTGGAGCCCATCTGGGTCGAGAACATCAGGTTGAACTGACGCACCTCGGTCCAGTTGCGCGTACCTGAAATCGGGCAGACGATTTCACAGTCCACGATGATCTGGCGCAGCTCGCCCAGATCGCCGCTGTTCTGCGCCTCGACGAAACGCTTGTGCATCTCGTCGCGCCGGGCGGCCGTCTCGGCAACACGGGGCGAAGTTTCGCGGTACTTGGCTTCGTCGAAAGTCTCTCCGAAACGCTTGCGGGCTTTCTCCACCTCCTTCTCGATCTTCTCGTCCTGCTTGGCGAGCCAGTCTTCGATCAGCACGTCGGCACGGTAACGCTTCTTCGAGTCCTTGTTGTCGATCAGCGGGTCGTTGAACGCGCCGACATGTCCCGAAGCCTCCCACGTACGGGGGTGCATGAAGATCGCGGCGTCGATGCCCACGATATTCTCATGCAGCTTGACCATCGAATCCCACCAGTAGCGCTTGATGTTGTTTTTCAACTCCACGCCGTTCTGTCCGTAGTCGTACACCGCAGCCAGACCGTCGTAGATTTCGCTCGACGGGAATACGAATCCGTATTCCTTGCAGTGGGCGATCAGCTTTTTGAAGAGTTCTTCCTGTGTCATCGTATTTGGTTTTTAAATTATTTTCCGAATTACAAAAGTACAAAATAAATGGAAATTAAGCCGTTCTGTTGCGATTTTATTTCTATATTTGTCACGGCGGCCTGCGAGGGCGGCCGACATACGAGACATAAAAAGCGCATCGGCTTTTTTCTTGCAGGTGAAAATTGGACACTTTCGCGTAAGGTAAGGAACAAAGGTTGATGCTCTCGCTGTTTTTCAGCGCGGGCATATTCCATCATTCTACCTTACGGGTCGTCCAATACCCCACTTGCGGATGTGGAAACAGGTCCGCGCTTTTGTGTCCGGCAACAGGTGAAAAGACCCAAATCAACCAATGACGGGAATCGTAAAACTTCTGATTGCGCTCATTGCCGTCGCCATAATAGCGTTGTGCGGCAGTATCGGAAGAGACAAATAATGCGTCACGAAATCAGTCCCTCGCGCAGGAACGAGAAATCTCCTTCACGGGCGATGATGATATGATCCAGCAGCCGGATGTCGAACAGCGCGGCCGCCTGCGCGATCCTTTCGGTCAGCACCTTGTCCTGCGGACTGGCTTCGGCGGCGCCGGAGGGGTGGTTGTGAATCAGGATAAGCTGTGTGGCAAGCAGTTCCAAAGCCCGTTTGATAATCAGCCGGTGATCGACGACCGTGCCCTGCACGCCGCCCTGACTTACCCGCTGGCGTTCGATGATCCGGTTCGAAGAGGTGAGGTAAACGGCCCAGCACTCTTCATGCGAGAGCGTTTCGAGCTGCGGGCGGAAGAGCCGCACCACGTCGTCGCTCGACGAGACGACGTCGGTTTCGGCGGCGCGCGCAGCGGTGATGCGACGGCCGAGTTCGGCCGCGGCGAGCAGCATGCGGGCGCGCCGGAGTCCCAGACCGCCGATCATCCTCAGACGGGCGGCCTCCTCCGAGCCGACACGCGCAAGCGATCCGCCGTAAGCGGCAAGCAGCGCTTCGGCGCTCTGTTCATCCTCGGTAAGCAGGGAGAGCAATTCCCGGTCGGTCAGCGCATCGACGCCACGCGCCGCCATCTTATCGGCTATCGTCTTCATTCGGAAATGTTATAGGGAAGCTATCCCGCCATGCGTCCGGCGGCCTCCGGCAGAGACCGCACGCAATACAGTCGCACGGGAAATAACCAAAAGTTATTGCGTCAGCCTGTCCACCCGGTCCAGCAGCGTGGCGCACTGCTCGTCGCTCATGTACTGCGCCACCGAGAAAGCCGCATGCTGCTCGGCCTCCTTCTTCGAATCGCCGGACCCGTGGCCGACCTCCATGCCGTCGACCAGCACCGTGGAGTAGAAAACCGGATGGTTCGCCGAATACTCCTTGTCGTAACCGGTGCGGAAAGCGATCTTGTGACGGTTTTTCTGGCACCACTCGATCAGCCGGCTCTTGAAGTCGGTCTCCGATTCGGTCAGCTCGTCGAGACTCAGGTGTCTGAAATAAATCCGGTTGATGAGCAGCCGGTTCACGAATTCATAGCCCTGATCGAGGTAGACCGCGCCGATCATGGCCTCGAAAGCGTCGCCGTAGATATGTTTCTGCGTGACGCTGGTGCTGCCGTTCGAAATGACGTGACGGTCCAGCCCGATATTCACGGCCAGCACGTTGAGCGACTGGCGGGAGACGATTTTCGACCGCAGCTGCGTAAGGAAACCCTCGTCCCGGTCGGGATACTCGATAAAAAGGTAGTCGGAGGTGACCGCCTCGATGACGGCGTCGCCCAGAAATTCGAGCCGCTCGTTGTTGATAGCGCGGCCGTCCTCCAAAACCAAAGAAGCTGACTTGTGAATCAAAGCCAGCTTGTAGAGTTCGATGTTGTTCGGGATGAACCCGAACATGTCATCGATAATTCTGTAATACGCCTTATCCCGCCCGAAGTTCCTTCTAAGGGGGCGCAGTATGAAATCAAACACGGCCCGGACGGTTTAAAACGTTAGAGTTTACGGAAAATGATCGAGGAGTTGTGCCCGCCGAAACCGAACGTGTTGCTCAGCGCGCATTTCACGTCGCGCTTCTGCGCCTTGTTCAGCGTCAGGTTCAGGTTCGGGTCGATCTCCGGATCGAGATTCTCGCAGTTGATGGTCGGGGGAACCACGCCGTGCGTAATGGCGAAGATGCAGGCCAGCGCCTCGGCGGCTCCGGCGGCACCCAGCAGGTGTCCCGTCATCGACTTGGTGGAAGAGATATTGATGTTGTAGACGTGATCGCCCAGCACGCCGGCGACTGCCTTCAGTTCGGGGATGTCGCCCGCGGGAGTCGAAGTACCGTGAACGTTCACGTAGTCAATATCTTCGGGTTTGATGCCGGCGTCCTTGATGGCGTCGCGCATCGACTTCATGGCGCCCTTTCCTTCGGGATGGGGAGCCGTGAAGTGGTAGGCGTCGGCCGAACAGCCGCTGCCGACGACTTCGCAGTAAATCCTCGCACCGCGCGCCTTGGCATGCTCGTACTCCTCGAAAATCAGGGCGCCGGCGCCTTCGCCGATCACGAATCCGTCGCGGTCCTTGTCGAAAGGACGCGAAGCGTGCGTGGGATCGTCGTTGCGCGTGGAAAGCGCCTGCATGGAGTTGAAACCGCCGACACTCGGCTCGTTGACCGCAGCTTCCGAACCGCCCGTCACCATCACGTCGGCCTTGCCGTAACGGATGGCGTTCATGGCGTCCATCATGCCGTGGTTCGAAGATGCGCAGGCCGACACCGTGCAGTAGTTCGGCCCCATGAAGCCGTACTTCATGGAGATGAAACCGGCCGCGATGTCGGAGATCATGCGAGGAATAAAGAACGGGCTAAACCGCGGGGTTCCATCCCCTGCGGCCCAGCCCAAACACTCATCGAAGAAAGATTTGATTCCTCCGATGCCCGAACTCCATATTACGCCCACCTGCTCCTTGTCCACGGTCTCCAGATCGAGACCCGAATCCTCGACGGCCTGCGTGGCCGCGATCAGAGCGTACTGTGTAAAAAGGTCGTACTTGCGTACTTCCTTACGGTCGAAATAGAGGCTCGAATCGTAATTCTTTACTTCACAAGCAAACTTCGTCTTAAACTTTTCAGCATCGAAATGAGTAATCGGTGCGGCACCGCTGACTCCCTTCTCCAAATTCGAAA